>OGEJ01000510.1_pt1 | contig 13780 bp, 10 predicted proteins | sample 1570701 | NCBI WGS metagenome assembly OGEJ01 (sample SAMEA2582140, study PRJEB24529) | metagenome | biome: Human gut stool | place: China | collected 2011
CGACATGATTCCCCCGCCGCCTGCCATGGCTCCGATCGAATCCACACCGGAGATGCCAGAGATCTTATCCACAACCTCATCCGCGCGCTCCGTCAGTTCCTCAAATGTCAGCTTTTCATCCTCTTTCGCTGAAACCGTGACCGTGAGCTGCTCTGTCTCCATATTCATGTCCATAAAGGTAAATCCTTTGGAAACGGAAAGCGTCACACTTGCCACCAGAAAAACTACCACACAGATCAGTACGATCGGTTTAAACCGCAGTGCCACACGCAGAACTTTTTCATATCCATCTAAAATGCGGTCAAACCACGGATGTTTGATTTCCCTGGTATTCTTCAGCGCACCGGATGCCATCATCGGTACAAACGTCAGCGCCACAATCAGACTTGCCGCTAACGTATAGGCGATCGTGAGTGCAATATCCACAAACAGCTGCCTTGTGATACCCTCCGTAAAAATGATCGGCGCAAACACACAGACCGTTGTGAGCGTGGATGCAAAAATAGCTCCTGCCACCTGTCCTGCTCCTTCAACTGCTGCCTTCCGGATCGATAATCCCTGATTCCTGAGCCGGTAAATATTTTCGATCACGACAATCGAATTATCTACAAGCATGCCGACGCCAAGCGCAAGACCGGACAATGAAATGATATTTAACGATATTCCGGTAAAATACATCAAAACGATTGCAAAAACCACGCTGAGTGGAATAGAGCATGCGATCACCAGAGTCGGTTTGATATCCTTTAAAAACAGAATCAGAATAAGTACGGCAAGAATTGCACCTACAATCATATTTTCCATGACTGACTCCACAATGGTATCAATGTAAACTCCCTGATTCATCAAAATCGTCATGTGAAGTTTGTCATTTTCTTTTTCCAACGACTCAAATCGTGTCTTGATCCGCTTTGTCACATCTCCGGTGGAGTATCCGGTCTGCTTTTCAATGGAAAGCATGATCGCCGGATTTCCATTTACTTTGGAATAGGAATCCCCTGTATCATCCACCACTTCTGTCTTTGCAACATCTGATAAACGGATCGGCGCGATTCCATCCATTCCGACATCCACCAGCACAAGATTTTCAAGTTCTTCCACGGATGAAACCTCGTCGCCGACACGCACTAAATACTGTTTCTTATTTTCATTGACATAACCTGCCGGCATGGAAAAATTCTGTGCTGTCAGAATTTGGCCTAATGTTTCCACCGACAGGATCTGATTCAGATCCGCAGACTCAAGTGCACTCTGTTTTGACTCTTCTAATTTTTCCTGTCCCTGCTCTAACCGGGCTTCCCCGACCGCAAGCTGTGCAGACGCTTCACTCATCTCTAAGATCCCGTCGATCTCCATCCGGTTTAACGTTACATACGCATCATCTAAGGTAGTTTTTCCATCTGTAACCTGTTCCTGTGCAGTCTGCAGAGCTGCCATTGCTGTTTGGATCTCAACCTGTTTTTGTGACAGCTGCGTAATCACCTGCGGAATATCATCGATCGAACTAAGACTCACATTTAACGCTGCTAACTGATCTGCCCACTGCTGATTTAAGGATGTATTCAGTTCTAACAGTTCTTCCTGTAATAATTCCAGACGTTTTCCTGCTTCCGCAATGCTCTCCTGATTTTCCCCGGTCATCGCAAGGATCTGATTGATCTGTTCCTGATCTCCGGAAATCTTCGCCTCCTCTAAAAGTTCTTCTATACGTCTGCTTCCATCGTCACTGTTCATCTGGGCTTCTTTTTGTGCCTGTTCAATGTCTGCTTTTAATCCCATTCCCTGTTCATAAATACTCTGGAGTTCCGGGATTGCCCGCTTTATCAGCTCATCGGTCGCTTTCAATACTGTATAATTCTGACTCAGATCTGATTCTGCCACAAACGCCTGCGACTTACCATTGATCACTTCATTTTCTGCCTGTCCAAGCTGGTTTGCAAGCTGATCTTTTCCGCTTTCCATCTGCCTGCGTCCACTCTCCACCTGCTCGGCAGCCTGATCGAGCTGTTCCTGCGGTTCAGTAAACTGTTCCTCGATCTTACTCTGGATCTTCTGATTCAGTGCATCGATTTTATCCTGATCTAATGTGACATGAATGTTCTCTTCCACAGTTCCGGTTGTAGAAACAGATGCCACACCGTCGATACTCTAAAGCACGGGCGAAAGTTCATTTTCCACATAATCCGAAATCTCTGACTGCGTCATGCCTTCCACATCGGCAGATGCCACCATTACAGGCATCATATCCGGGTCGATCTGCATGATCATCGGCTTCCCGGCACCATCCGGAAAACTGCCCTCTAACTGGTCTAATTTCTGCTGGATCTCGATAATGACCGAATCCATATTGGCATTCTGCTCATACTCTAAGATCACCATCGAATAATTATCGTAGGAGGCAGAACTCACATTTTTGATGCTCGAAGTCGTCGCCATGGATGCCTCGACAGGTGCTGTCACATCGGATTCCACTTTCTCCGGGCTTGCCCCCATATCCGTCGTAATGACTAAGGCATATGGCAGACTCATATCCGGCAGTAGATCTGTGGTCATTTTGGTTAGGGATACGGCTCCTAACACAATGACTAAGATCACGCCTACGATCACAGTATACGGTTTCTTCACACTTAATTTTGACAACCCTCTCTTTTGTCCCTCCACCTGAATACGCAAGACATTTGTAATAAACACCTGGCAGCAAATATTTTGCCACAATATATTTAGTTTACCTGTTTCAAAATGGATTGCAAGACTTTCGTACCAGTTTATATTTTTTTAGATTGCTGATTAAGGCAGAATCCTGTGCACAAAAAAGCCCCTGTCAGCTATACACCTATACAAAACTGACAAGAGGCTTTTCTCTTATACCTGCTGTATTCCTACTCTTCCTCTGATTCCTCATCATCCACGATCGCTGCCGTAGCACCTGATACTGCTGACACTACTGCAACCACAGTCGCTATGATGACTACTACAAGTAAACAAATCAGAAAAATCCATAATCCTGTCTCTGTCATATTCCTCTCCATTTCTATGTGTATTTTACAAAGATCCAGCCTGTCCGTTCTTGTCTGCACCCATGTACCCCAACACATCCGATCCTTTATTTCTACTAATCATAGATAATAGTATAGCACACAACCGGCTTATTTACCAGTGACATTGTCAAAGATTTTCATCAAAAATAAGAGTTAAAAAATGAGACCACCCATATGGCAGTCTCATTTTTATGTAGTACAGCAATCCGTTTATTAACCCTTTACGCTTCCAAGTGCAACACCCTGTACGATGTGTTTGGATAAGATCAGATATACAATGATAACCGGGAAGATGGAAAATGCGATCATCACATATACCTGCCCCATATCAAACTTGAGCCAGTCAGCCGCACGCAGCTGTGCGATTAAGATAGGCAGTGTTTTTTTCTTGTCATCATGTAAGATCAATGCCGGTGTGAAGTAGTTGTTCCAGCTGCTTACGAATGTGAAGATCATCTGCACAGCAATTGCCGGTTTCATCAGTGGCATTACAATTGCATTGAAGGTACGGAATTCACCGGAACCATCGATACGTGCTGCCTCGATCAGTGACAACGGCAGTGTACTCTCCATATACTGTTTCATATAGAAAAATGTAACCGGAGCCGCAATCGTCGGCACGATCAGAGGTATAAAGGAATCCTCTAATTTCATGTTGGAAACAAGTTTGATAAATCCAAGTGCAGTTACCTGTGTCGGAATCATCATGATCATCAAAATAAACGGATAAATGTATTTTTTCAGTTTGAAATCATATGCATGGATCGCATAAGCTGTCATCGTTGAAAAATATACGCTGAGTACTGCACTGAGCGAAGAAACGATCAGGCTGTTGAACATACCGTTCCATACCGGAAGCGTTCCATTTCTCAAATTCTTCCAGTTTTCCCACAGATGGCTGCTCGGAACCAGCGTAAAACCTGACTGCAACTCACCGTTTGATCTGGTTGCATTGATAAACAGTACATAAAACCAGAACAGACACAATATGGAAACAATGATCAGTACGATATATGCGATCAGTCTTCTTGCATGAATTCCTACACCTTTTTTCAGATTACGATTTTCATTCATGATCTTCACCCCTTCCTCTTATCATTGCCGGTTATCTTAAATACTACCAGGCTTAAGATACCTGTAATGATAAACAGAACAACTGACAATGCACCAGCCATACCATAGTTCTTGCTGTAGAGATGTTTATTTAAGAACATGATCAGCGTCATGGTAGAACGCATCGGGTCACCGGTTCCATTGGTTAAGATCTGCGGTACATCGAATAACTGTAAACCACCGATCAGAGATGTAATAACCACATATACAAGAATCGGACGTAACAGTGGCAATGTGATCTGCCAGAATACCTGGGAAGAAGTTGCACCATCAACTTCCGCTGCCTCAAACAAAGAGGTATCAATACCCATCATACCTGCCATTAAAAGGATCGTTGTATTACCAAACCACATCAGACAGTTCATTAACGCGATCAGCCCTCTTGCACTGCCCGCATTGGATAAAAATTTGTACGGTGTATCAATAAATCCGATCTGCATCAGCATTGAGTTGATCGGTCCTCCATCTGAGAACAATGTAAAGAACAACATGGAAAATGCAGATGCCATAATCAGGTTCGGCAGATATACGACTGTTTTAAAGAAACGGGTTCCTTTTAATCTGAGACGTACATCAGAGAACCATGCTCCAAGTACCAGTGACAAAATGATCTGTGGTATGAAACACATGATCCATAATAACATGGTGTTTTTGGTATAAATCCAGATATCTCCATCTGAGAAAAGTTTTTTATAGTTTGCAAGTCCGACAAAATTCGGTCCGACCTGTGTCAGTCCTGACATATAATTTTCAAAGAAACTGTTGTAAATTGTGCTGATCAATGGGATCAGCTGAAAAATAACGTATACTACAATAAAAGGAATTAAAAAGATATATCCCCATTTATTGTATCTTACTACCTTTCCGCTGCTTTTCTTCATAACAACCTGACCTCCTTTTCCAGAGTGCATGATTTTCGTTCACAGAGCTCACAGCATCCCTCACTTTTACTCTGTGTAAGTCTGCTGTCAGCTCTGCGCTTACAGTTTTTACACAAATTTGGATATAAAATGAGCCGCGCCCGCCTCCCTTACGGTCCGGCAGGCGCGGCATCTGTTCATTTTTTATACCATTGTCTGCTTAGTATGTTAACTCCGGATATTTTTCTACCACTGATTTGTAGAACAGATCTAATGCCTCTTCTTTGGTAGCTGTTCCTTCGAAGTAGTTCTTCATTGCGTTCTGGAACTCTTCGTTACATCCCTGATCGTATGCAGAAAGGTTGCTTAAATCAAGTTTGGAAACGCCTGAGCTGTAAATGCCAAGTGGGTTCTGTCCACCTAAGATCTTGCTTGAATAGGAGCTGTCTGCCATCTCAGCGATTACATCCTGGTTGTTTACAAAGTCATCATCTTTCTCGATGATCTCTTTCATAACATCATCATTGGTTGTCATCTGAAGCATGATATCTTTTACAAGGCTCTGGTTATCAGTTCCGTTTGCTGCACAGATCCATGTACCACCCCAGAAAAAGCCCTGTGGTCCTTCGGTTGCTCCCCAGCCACCGTTGTAACCGATACTGCCTTCGGTATCTGCTGCCATTGAAAAGTTTACTAACCATGCAGGTCCAAAGTAGCAGAATACATTTCCTTCCGGATAGAAGCCTTTCTTCCAGTCATCGCTCCACATATCATATGTTCCTGTTTCTCCCGCATCAACAAGCTCTTTGGAATCATCCACCCATTTCATAATGTTGTCATCAATATTGATTTTGCCATCAACAACCCATTTGGAAGAAACGTTGTTGGAATATACACGGTATGTATCATTTACGGAAGATGTGATGGTGTAGCCTGCATCTTTCATCTTCTTTGCTGTATCATTGAATGTATCCCAGTCTTTTACATAGTTCTGAACTTCTGAAGGATCATCAGATCCTAATACTGCTTTTGCTGCATCTCTGTTATAGAATAATACTCCAGGACAGCCCTGCCATGAAACACCTTTTAATACACCGTTGGAATCGGTAACAACATCTTTGGTGTACTGATACTGTTTGGAAAGATCTGAATCAGTAATTCCAAGATCTGATACTGCCATTGTGTAGTCGGTATCTACATATTTTAATGCATAATCAGCTTCTACTAAAAAGATATCAATCTTGTCATCTGCTGCTGCATCGGCCTGTTTTAATAAGGTTGCGTCCAGGTTGTTCTGATATGCATTGTCATCATTCGGTGTAATGTTCCATTTTACAGTTACATCACCGATCGTACCTGTGGTTGCATCCACCTCTGTATATCCAGGATAATGATCTGTAACACGGCTCTTGAACTCTTCGTTCCAGCAGTAGATGTTAAGTACTTTTCCTTCATCGGAAGCACTCGCATCTGAAGCTGCAGCTTCGGTCGCCGGAGCTGCCTCATCTGTGGCTGCGGCGTCACTGCTGCCCGTATCTGCCGAGCTGCTGTTTCCACTGTTTGTGCTGGTGTTTGCTGCGTTATTACCGCCGCATCCTGCCATCATGGTTACAAGCATTGCTGTACATAATAATGTGCTAACGATTTTCTTCTTCATAGAAAACCCTCCTCCTTAATATGTGGTCTTTTGACCATTGTTTTTGTTGTTTTGCTGCTTGTAAAGCAGATAGTTCAGAATCTTTTGCTGCTCTTTTGTATAAACTTCTGTAAAAGCGTCATCTGCATGTAGCTGCAACTACATTTAAATGCGTCCAACGGATTTACCTGCAACTAAGATCCCTTCTATAACGACTCTCTCTACGAGAGTTGTTCTCGGTTTCTCAATGGAGCCAATCAGCCGCTTGGCTGCCTCACTCCCGATCAGCTCTGTGTCCTGTCTGATCGTCGTAAGCTGAGGATGTAACAACTGCGACATCCTCGTTCCGTCATATCCTGCAATCGAAATATCCTGCGGAATCCGAAGTCCCATCTCTATGATGACATTCCTTCCTCCTATTAAAGAGGTGTCATCCGGATAAATGATACAGGTTGGCGGATCTTCTAAATTGAGCAGCTCTTTTGTCTGTTTTGCTGCCTCCCTGGTCTCTAAGTAATCTGCTGTCCGGATGTATTCATCCGGAATCTTCAGACCAAGTTCATCCACCGTCCGGTAGAAACTTGCCAGCCGGTCTTTCGTAACGTAAGAAGCCTGCTGCCCATGAATATATGCAATTTTCCGATGTCCCTGCCCGTATATATATTTTACAAGATCTTCCATACCCTGAATATTGTTGGAACTGACTGCCGTACAGTTATGATGTACATAATCAATCGTAACGACCGGCAGGTCACTATTCATCAGTTCTAAGACATCCGGGTCATTGAAATCGGCACAGACGATTGCAACTCCTTCAAAATTCCGGTATCTGCAATGTTCATAATAGGACATCTTGCGATTTTCAAAACAGGTATTGATAAATGTAATGTCATATCCCTGTTTCTCCGACTGAACTTTTAATCCATTCAGCACTCCGGAAAAATACTCATGTGTCAAACCGCTTCCCGCCTCCTCTTCAAAGAGAACTCCTATATTATAGGAACGGTTTGTCTTTAGAGCTCTCGCCGCCGCATTTGGAAAATACCCAAGTGCTTCTGCTGTCTTTCTGACACGGCTCTTTGTCTCTTCGCTGATATCTCTCTGGTCATTTAAAGCCTTGCTTACGGTGGCAGTAGATACTCCACATTTCTCTGCAATCGTTTTTAATGATACCATGGAAACCTCCAGCTTCTCTTCGAAAACGAAATCCTGTTTCTGAAATATTTCTTAATCGTTTTCGTACTTTTACTATATGTCATCCATAAGCAAATTGCAACTGATTTTTGGCAATTCGTCGCTTTTTACACTTTTTTGCAGTAGTTTTTGTGCATTTTTACATTAAATATTAGACCAATTATCTGTAATCTTAGTACTTTGTATCTACTTCTTATACGTTTTCGTAAAATATTTTAATTATTCATCAGAAAATAGCTATTGTCGCTTTCATCCATAAAAGTATATTTTTTTTGTTTAATCTGCTATATTTGCCTGTTTTTCAATGTTTTGTATTGATTTTTATTCTTTCTGAATATATACTTTTTATTAAAGGATGAAAACTTAATCGTTTTCGAAATCGTTACTTATCAATATTTATGTATATGGAGGATTTTATTATGAAATTCGGTTATTTCGATGACACCAACAAAGAATATGTCATCACATCTCCAAAAACACCACTGCCATGGATCAACTACCTTGGTTCCGAGAACTTCTTTTCCCTGATCTCAAACACCTGCGGCGGTTACAGTTTCTACAAAGATGCAAAGTTACTCCGCCTGACCAGATACCGTTATAATAATGTACCGCTCGATTCCAATGGACATTACTACTATGTTAAAGATGGTGACACGATCTGGAATCCGGGCTGGATGCCTTCCAAAACAGAACTGGATGCTTACAGCTGCCGTCACGGTATGGGTTATTCCGTATTTAAAGGAACCAAAAATAAACTGACCGCAGAGCTTACCTCTTTTGTTCCGGTCGGTGAGACATGTGAAGTTGGCAAACTCTCCCTTACCAATGAGAGCAATGAAACCCGTAATTTTTCTGTTTTCTCATATGTAGAGTTCTGTCTGTGGAATGCAATGGACGATATGACCAACTTCCAGCGTAACTTCTCCACCGGTGAGGTTGAGATCCACGGTTCTGCTCTTTATCATAAGACCGAATACAGAGAGCGCAGAAATCATTACGCTGTTTACGCTGTCAACGCTCCGATCGCCGGTTTTGATACAGACCGTGACTCGTTCTTAGGCGCTTACGGTGAAAACTCTGCTCCGGAAGTTGTTGTAAACGGAACTTCAAAGAATTCTGTTGCAAGCGGCTGGGCACCGATCGGTTCCCACCACCTTGAAGTTTCCCTTGCTCCGGGCGAGACAAAGACCTACGTTTTCGTACTTGGTTATGTTGAGAATCCGGTAGAGGAAAAATGGGTTGGACGTGCTGAGGATGGAGTCATCAACCGCAAACGTGCCGATGAACTTCTCTCCCGTTTTGATACCGCAGAAAAAGCAGACGCAGCACTCGTCAAATTAAAAGATTACTGGAACGAACTGCTGTCCCATTTTACCATTTCTTCCAGTGAGGAGAAATTAGACCGTATGGTAAACATCTGGCACCAGTATCAGTGTATGGTTACCTTTAACATGAGCCGTTCCGCATCTTACTTTGAGTCCGGTATCGGCCGTGGCATGGGATTCCGTGATTCCTGTCAGGATCTGCTCGGTTTCGTACATCTGATCCCTGACCGTGCGAGAGAGCGTATCTTAGATATCGCAGCTACCCAGTTCGAGGACGGAAGTGCTTATCATCAGTATCAGCCGCTCACCAAAAAAGGCAACTCTGACATCGGAAGCGGCTTTAACGATGATCCGTTATGGCTGATCGCCGGAACTGCAGCTTATATCAAAGAGACCGGCGATTACTCAATTCTCGACGAGATGACACCATATGACAGCGATGCTTCCAAAGCAACCACTTTCATGGAGCATTTGCGCCGTTCCTTCCATTATACAATGGAACATCTGGGACCGCACAATTTACCGCTGATCGGACGTGCCGACTGGAACGACTGTCTCAACTTAAACTGCTTCTCGACTGAGCCGGGTGAATCTTTCCAGACTTTTGGTCCTTCCGAAGGCCCGAATGCAGAATCCATATTTATCGCAGGTATGTTTGTACGCTACGGAAAAGATTATGCTGCAATCTGCCGCCATCAGGGTATGACAGAGGAAGCAGAAATTGCAGAGAAAGCAATCGCAGAGATGAAAAAAACCGTTATGGATGCCGGCTGGGATGGCGAATGGTATCTGCGTGCTTACGATCATTACAAAAATAAGATCGGTTCAAAAGAATGCGAAGATGGCAAGATCTTTATTGAGCCACAGGGCTTCTGTGTTATGGCCGAGATTGGTTTAGAGGAAGGCTGCTGCTTAAAGGCAATGGAATCCGTCGAAAAATATCTCGACACGAAATACGGTATCGTGCTGTTACAGCCGCCTTACCACAGATATCATGTGGAACTTGGTGAGATTTCTTCTTATCCACCAGGATACAAAGAAAACGCAGGTATCTTCTGTCACAACAACCCATGGATCTCTATCGCAGAGACTGTAGTCGGCAGAGGCAACCGCGCATGGCAGGTATATACCAGAACCTGTCCTGCATATATTGAAGACATCAGTGAGATCCACCGCACAGAACCGTATGTATACTCACAGATGATCGCCGGAAAAGATGCACCGAACTTCGGTGAGGCAAAGAACAGCTGGCTGACAGGAACCGCCGCATGGACATTCCTTGATGTTTCCCAGTTTATCCTCGGTATCCGTCCGGATTATGACGGTCTGACTGTAGATCCTTGTATCCCATCTAAGTTAGATGGATTTACTGCAAAACGTGATTTCAGAGGTGTCAGCTACCATATCACAGTAAAGAATCCGGATCATGTTGAAAAAGGTGTTGTTTCCATGATCGTGGATGGACAGCCGGTAGAAGGAAATACCATTCCATTCTCCGCTGATAAAAAAGATGTAAATGTTGAAGTAACGATGGGTTAACCTCCCATACCTGTCTTTACCTATAAAAAAGGAGCCTTTGATAAATGAAGGCTTCTTTTTTATCCTATACCGTTAAAATATTTCATTTTGTCTGTATTTACGCGGCGAAACACCTTTTATCCTACGGAAAGAATCCCCAAAATAATTACTGTCATTAAATCCACATTCGAATGCTATATCCGTGATTGATTTATCTGTTTCCAATAACAGTCTGCTGGCATTTTGTATACGCAGGTTAATGATATATTCCTTAAAACCAAAACCTGTCGCTGTTTTAAATCTTTTGGACAAAAATGACTTGCTCATATGAAATTTCTCCGCCACATCTTCCAGTAAGATATTTTCCGTATAATGCTCAAATATATAGGTTGCAACCTCCTGAATCTTCCGGTTGTCTACATCCAGCTCTTTTATCACTGTTTCCTCATACTCCCTGCATCTTATGATAAACAGTAAGAGTTCCACAAGTCCTGCCCTGATAAACGCTGGTGACAATTCATCCAGCGTTTCATTCTCAAATATCAGCTTATCCAGAAGGGAAATCACATAATCCCTGCGTTTTTCCGGTACATTTATTACTCCCGGAACCATGCAGTTCTTAAGGTGTTCGTCTCCGATCTGTTCTCTGATTGAGTCTACAGCCTCATTTCGAAAACTGATCACAATCCTTTCATGAAGTCCTTTTCCGGTATATATGGTCTTATGCAGGCATCCACCCGGAACGATTACAAGATCCCCTTTTCCAAACTTGTATATATTATGATCGATAAAACTGGTACATTCTCCGTTTGACAGATAAAAGATCTCATGAAACGGATGTACATGTGGTTCACAGTTACTTTTACTTATCGTATTACTTTTTTTGATTTTTTTAATATCAAAATCTCTTGGCATATCCTGAAACATAAACTTCTCCATTTTCGTGCTTTTTTTCTGTATTTTTCTTTATTTTTTCTATTTTTTCATGGAATATACTGTTTTATTGTCATATTATGAACTACATAAATACATTTTGTCAACATGCTTTATTATTTTATAAAGCTCCAGGGAGGTTCTATGTCAAAACCAATATCTGAAAATAAAAGAAATATGATTTTAAACGGCAGTCTGTCACAGGCAATTCTTATGCTTGCCGTTCCGGTTATGATCAACAGTTTTATACAGTCAATGTACAATCTTACCGATACCTTCTGGTTAGGCAGGATCGGAACTGAAAATCAATCTGCCATAACGCTTGTATCACCATTTCAAAATATCCTTACCAGCTTTGGAAATGGTATCACAACCGCAGGTGCCATTCTGATATCACAATATCTTGGTGCCAGAAAAGATGAGCAGGCAGCCAAAATGGCAAATCATATATGCCTCATTTCTCTTGGTTTCTCGATTATCTGTGCACTACTGTGTTTTCTGATATCTCCATCACTGGTTACCTGGCTTGGTGCTGTTGGAAATGTGTATGTGTATGGTCTTACCTATTTAAGAATTGTTGTTCTCGATCTTCCATTTTTATTTATGATTAATTTATTTACGGCAGTGAAACAGGCACAGGGCGACACTGTAAAACCTATGCTTCTAAACCTGCTTGGTATCGTGATCAATCTCATATTAGATCCACTTTTCCTCATCGTATTTCACTGGGGGATCGGAGGCGCGGCATTTGCAACACTTACCGCAAAAATTCCATGTGCCCTGATTGGTTTTATCATACTTACAAAACCAGGGCAGTTGATAAGAATTTCTTTTAAGAATTTTGCATTTGACAAAAAAATGATAAGTTCCATTATAAAAATCGGTCTGCCAACTGCTATTGGCGGAAGTACCATGCAATTAGGAACTTTGCTCATGACAAGAAATGTAAATGTTTATGGCTATATTGCAACAAGTGCCTACGGTATTGGCAATAAGATCAATAGCCTTATTACAATGCCCGCAAGCGGTATTGGCTCTGCCGTATCCACTATCGTAGGACAGAATATTGGCGCCGGTAACAGGAAACGGGCGGATAAAGCATTTCATTATTCTCTTAGAATATGCGCCGTATTCCTTCTTATTTTGGGATTCATATTATCAAGACGCCCTGTTTCCCAGGCTATGGTATCATTTTTTTCATCCGATGCCAAAGTCATTCCTCTTGCAGCCGACTATCTGTCCATTATTGCTTTCTGGTGCTGGACAAATGCTTTTTATAATGTATCACAGGGATTATTTCAGGGATGTGGACATACATTCATAACAATGCTTGTAGACGCTTCAAGGATATGGATATTCCGTCTGCTGACTCTCTTTATATGCGCAAATATATTCCATCTGGGAGTAGCATCCATCTGGTACTCCGTTGTGATCAGTAACGGAACCTCTGCCCTGATCCTGTATATACTATACTGGACCGGTATATGGAAAAAAGGATATGCAGACCTTCGCTAGAGCCTTTCATATCCTTTTCTCATTCATTTTAATCTTCTATTTCCAGTTATCAAAATTTGTTGCAAATTAATTTGCTGTCACAAGTCCGTTCTCACAATCCAATTCTACATATGCACTGGATTTTAAGACATCAAGCGCATGTTTTGCACCGATCAGGACAGGAATATCAAGGCTTAATCCTGCAATCGCCGCATGGCAGTTTTCGCCGGATGCTTCCACGATCAGTCCGGATGCCTCACGCATCTGTGTCATCATGGCATTGCTGGTATCTTTTGCAACAATGATATCTCCGACTTTAAAGTTTTTTAAATCCTCATCGCTGTGGCATACACAGAGGTTTGCAGAAATCTTCTGTGTTCCAATTCCTTTTCCCTCTACTAAGATATGACCTGCCACCTGTACTTTGATCAGATTGGTCGTTCCGGATACGCCAAGAGGAACGCCGGCAGTTAATACAACAACATCTCCTTTGGAAATGATTCCTGCCGCTTCCGCTGCATCCACTGCATAATCAAATAACTCTTCTGCCTGCGTCTTTTCCTCGATCATAAGCGGGATCACACCCCAGGATAATGCAAGCTGGCGGTAAATCTTCTCTGTCAGACAGCCTCCGATGATCGGACAGTTCGGGCGGTATTTGGAAACCAT
>OGEJ01000514.1_pt1 | contig 13696 bp, 4 predicted proteins | sample 1570701 | NCBI WGS metagenome assembly OGEJ01 (sample SAMEA2582140, study PRJEB24529) | metagenome | biome: Human gut stool | place: China | collected 2011
CTGGTGCTCGTTTAATTTATATTGATTCACCAGATTCTAATAAAGTATTCAATATTGCGTTTAGAACAACACCTCACAATAGTACAGGTGTGGCACATATTATGGAGCATTCTGTTCTATGTGGTTCTCGAAAATTCCCATTGAAAGAGCCCTTTGTTGAACTTGTAAAAGGTTCTTTAAACACGTTCCTGAATGCTATGACATATCCGGATAAAACAATGTATCCTGTAGCCAGCAAGAACGATAAAGACTTCCATAATTTGATGGACGTATATCTTGATGCAGTATTCTACCCACGTGTTCGTGAAGATGCAGAAATCGTAATGCAAGAAGGTTGGCATTATGAGCTAGAAAATGCAGATGATGAACTCACCTACAAAGGCGTTGTATTTAATGAGATGAAGGGTGTTTATTCATCTCCTGACTCTGTATTGGAACGCCAAATGATGCGCGAGCTTTTCCCCGATACGACTTATGGTGTTGACTCTGGTGGGGATCCTGATTATATTACAGATTTAACATATGAAGAATTCCAAGAGTTCTACCGTGTCCACTATCATCCATCTAATAGCTATATCTTCTTGTATGGTGATATGAATATTGAAGAGCAATTAGCATTTTTGAATGATGAGTATTTAAGTCATTTTGATGCTATTGAGGTTCATACTGAGGTAGCTCTACAAGCTCCATTTACAGAAGGTAAAGTGGTGAGCTATCCATATAGTGTAGGTTCTGAGGAGCCAACAGACAATCGTACATTGCACTCCTTTGCGTATGTATTGCCTGATGTAACACCAGAACACAGCTTGGCTTTTGAAGTGTTGACACATGCTTTGTTGACATCTCCAGCGGCTCCTCTTAAACAGGCTTTGGTAAAAGCTGGTATTGGCTCTGACGTAAGCGGCTATTATTTAGATAGCATTCGTCAACCTATGTGGACAGTACAAGCTACAGGTTCTAATTTAGATAAACAAGCTGACTTGCAACGTATTGTAGAATCTACCTTACAAGATCTTTGTGACAAAGGCTTAGATAAAGAATTATTAGAGGCTTCTTTGAATAGCATTGAATTTGCTCTTCGTGAAAGTGATTTCGGTGGACGTCCTATCGGTTTAGCGTATATTATTCGTATGATGGATAATTGGCTATACGATAATGACCCGTTGGAACTATTACACTATGAAGAGGCGTTAACGAATATTCGAAACGGCTTAGCTGGTACATATTTCGAAGATTTAATTCGTCATTCTATCTTGAATAACAACCATAAAGTTCTTGTATCTATCTATCCTGAACGTGGTCTTCAAGAGCGCAAAGATGCAGAGGTTAAAGAACATTTAGCTGCTGTAAAAGCGAATATGACAACAGAGGAGATTGACGCAATTGTAGAACAAACAAAACGCCTTAAAATTCGTCAAGAAACTCCAGATAGTGAAGAAGCGTTGGCATCGATTCCATTGCTTGAGTTAGCTGATTTAAATCCTAATATGGAAGCTGTAGAACGCCGTGAAAGTAAAATCGGTAATACTACAGTACATTTTGTACCTACTTTCACAAAAGGTATCAATTATGTAGGCTTGTACTTTAAATTGAATTGTCTCACAGAAGAGGAATTATTCTACGCCGATATTTTAAGTGATATCCTCGGTCGTGTTGACACATCCGAGCGCGGTTATGAAGCACTGGCTAAAGATATCAATATGAATTTAGGTGGATTGAGTTCTGACATTACGGCCATTAGTAAAGATGGTAAGCGCGATGAGTTTACACCTCTTATGATTGTACGTGCAAAAGCATTACATACTAAACTACCTGATTTATGCCGCTTGATTAATGAAGTGGTACAAAAGGCAGATTACAGTGATGATAGCCGTTTAACTGAGCTTGTTCAAGAAAGTAAAGCTATTTGGGATAATGAGGCATTCCGCCGTGGTAATTCTATCGTGAGTCAACGTGTTATGGCTCAAGTTTCTGCAGTTGGTAAGTTTAGAGATAATGGCAATTTGGGGTACTATCAAAAAATCAGCGAGCTAGCATCTAATCCTGCGGCTTTACCATTATTACCAGAAAAATTAGCTGAAGTAGCTCGAAAAATTTTCCGTGCTAATAATGTAGATATTATGTTTGTTGGTGAAGAAGGCGAATTAGAAGCTTTTAAAAACCTAATGAAACCATTGGTTGAGACTTGGGATACTACCGAATTGAGTAATGATGTATTACAAATCACTCGTCTTTCCGGCAATGATGGTATCGTTACAGCTGGTAAGGTTCAATACGTAGCTCAAGGTGGTAATTTCATCGATCATGGTTTCAAACATGTTGGTCCAATGAGCGTATTAGAAACGATATTACGTTATGAGTACCTTTGGATTCGTATTCGTGTTCAAGGTGGCGCTTACGGAGCATTTGCTAATTTCTATGATGATGGCAATATGATTTTCTGTAGTTATCGTGATCCTAACTTGTTAGAAACTTTAGATGTATATAAAGAGTTGCCTCAATACCTTCGTGACTTCACATTGACTGATCGTGAAATGCGTAAATATATTATTGGCACTATGAGCTCTCTGGACTTGCCAATGACACCAGCGTTGCGTGGACCACGTGCAATGGGTATGTACTTCAGTGGTGCTAAACTAGAGGACAAAGTAGAGTTCCGTAAACAAGTGATTGTATGTAAGCCAGATGATATTGTTGCACTAGCAGATGTAGTAGAACCTGTATTGAATGATAATCATATTTGCACAATGGGTAACGAACAAAAAATTAAAGATGCTGGTAATGTTTTTGATAACATTGTGTCTTTAGGCTAAATAACTTTATATCTATAAATGATATTGCTTTAATTTTTAGTTTAACATATCTTTGGATGGATAAGTGGCATATTCATAATGAATATGCCACTTGTTTTCTACTAAAGGAGAGTTCTCATGAAAGGTAGATTTGCGCCTAGTCCAACAGGATATATTCATCTTGGTAATGTGTGGATAGCACTTTTATCATATATCTCTACACGCCAACAAAAAGGAAAATATGTTGTACGGATGGAGGATATAGACCTGCAACGGTCAAAACGAGAATTAGGTGAAGCTTTACTAGATGATTTAGAATGGCTTGGCTTTGAATGGGATGAAGGGCCTCGTGTAGGTGGACCTGAGGTATCTTATTGGCAAAGTGAAAGACAAACATATTATGCGGACATATTAGAACATCTAGCATTAGAAAAGCTAATTTATCCTTGTTTTTGTAATAGAGCACGGCTACAATCTATAGCATCAGCGCCTCATGCAGGAGAAGTAGTTCATCGTTACGATGGTAAATGTAGGCATTTACGTGATTTTGAAATACAAGATTTACGTAATACTAAAGAGCCATCCTTGCGCCTAGCTGTGAATACTTGTGATTTAAATTTTTATGATCGCTGGCAGGGGGCTCAACATATCCATTTAGAATGCGAATTAGATGATTATGTACTACGTCGTGGTGATGGTATGTACGCATATAATTTGGCAGTCGTATTAGATGATATAGCTATGGGAATAACTGAAGTGATTCGCGGTGATGATTTACTAGATACAACCGGGCAGCAATTATATTTATATAATACATTACAACAATGCTATCCCCATAAGCATATAGAAGTTCCTAAGTATGGTCACGCACCACTTTTAGTAGATGTAGATGGAAATAGACTTTCTAAGCGTCAAAAGAGTATTACAATCCGTGAACTACGAGAACAGCAATGGTCTGCATCAAGAATTTTATGGGAATTAGCTGTCGCTGGTGGTCTTATAGATGGAGACAGATATACTCATGGAGAAATAAACCTTTCTGAGTTGATGAATTTAGATCTATCGTGTTCTAGTTTAAGAGAAAAAACAATTGTTATTAAGCGATAATAGATTGATTTTAGTTCTGAAATATTTGCTAAAAGAGTATAATTCTTTAACTATAAAATTCGATATATTATATTGACAATATTCGATATTCCGCTATAATAGTATATAAGAGGTGGTCAAAATGACAATTCAACAAGCTTTAGATCAAAAAGTGTGGGCCGTTATTGGAGCCACTCATAAAACCGAAAAGTTCGGCTATAAGATTTATAAATGTCTTAAAGATCACGGATATGAAGTATATCCAGTTAATCCTAATGTTGCAGAAATAGATGGTAACAAATGTTACCCTAGTCTTTCTGCACTTCCCGTTGTACCAGCTGTGGTAGATTTTGTTGTGCCAGAAGCAGCGGGCTTAGCTGCACTTGATGAATGCAAAGAACTTGGCATTCCTACTGTGTGGTTGCAACCGGGAGCGGATAAACCATCTGTTGTTGAAAAAGCACATGCTTTAAACTTGCATGTCATTCAAGATTGTGTATTAGTTCAATTACCGTAGGAGGGTATAATGAGCGAATTAAAAGAATTAAAAACTGCTGAATATCAAGATTTAGTAAATCAAGGTGGCGTAACTGTTATTGATTTCTGGGCTCCATGGTGCGGTTATTGCGTACGTATGATGCCAATCATCGAAGAAATTGCAGGTGAGCTTGAAGGTAAAGCTAACTTTGTAAAAGTAAATGCAGATGAAGAACCAGAATTAGCACGTAATTTACAAGTTGAAGTATTGCCTACATTTGTTATCTTAAAAGATGGCGAAGTAGTAGACCGTAAAATTGGCTTCTTGCCAAAAGGCGATCTTCAAGGCGCTATTGAATCTAAATTCTAATAATCGGAATAAAACTATATAAATAGAGGCAAAAAAACCTCATCAATGTATAAAACATACATTGATGAGGTTTTTTTCATAATTTTTATAGAGGTAAATAAAAAGTATCGTATAAATATAAAATTAAATTAAAATATAAATTTTCATTTTACATAATTCAATATTATTAATAACACAGTGTTTATGCGGATAATTACTTATTTTTGAATGAGTAAAAAATGAAGCATAAGTTTAACTTATTAATTTTTTTATGGAAATTTAAAATAATATATGGTAGTATTATGTTAAATATTGTGAATGTTTAGTGAAAAGAGTGCAATATTTGATTTATTTCTTCATTGTGGGGTGAGAGCCACAAATGTTGGGAGGGAACTTAATATGAATAAGGTATTCAAAGTTGTATGGAGTGCAACGAAGCACGCTTATGTCGTAACGTCTGAGTTAGCTAAGTCTCACCAAAAATCTGCTACTACAATTGTAGCAGCTGTTATTTTGGCGGCTAGCTTTTCTGGAGGTGTTGCTAATGCATCCAGCCCTGAGGATTGGGCTAGAGCTGATCTTATTGGTAGCCAAAGATGGTTAACACCTGATCAAAATGCTTGGGGTCATATGCAAGATCAACATCAAGTTGATCCACAACAATTAGATCAACAGCAACAACAGCAACAACAACAGCAACAACAACAGCAACAACAGCAACAACAATGGCAACAACAAGTGCCGCAACAACAACAGCGACGTCAACATCCTCAAGTGCCACAACAACAGCAACAATGGCAACAACAAGTGCCACAACAACAGCAGCAACAACAAATCCCTAAAAAAGGCGGTTCCAATGGTAATACCGTAATTAATAACTACTATACAGTTGTAACTACTGATGTTGAAAATGTTAAGAAAAATACACATAACATTAACGTTGTAAATAAAAAGGTAGATATCAATACTACTAATATTAATACTGTTAATAATAAGGTTGAGAGTGTAAAAACTGACATTAATAAAATCAATGCTAATATTACTAATATCAACGCTAAAGTTGATAAAAATAGCAAAGATATTGAAGGATTAAAAGGTCAAATTGGCACTACAATCACTAACATTAAACAAGACATCACAAATATTAACAATAATATTGATGCTAAATTTACTAAAATTAACAATGATATTGATGTAAAAATCGATAATAAAATTACAAAGATCACAAATAATGTTGTTAATAATGTAAATACTAACATTGATGCTAGTGTAAAAAAACATATTGAAGCTAATAATACTAATATTATTAATCAAGTAAATCAAAATATTAAAAATGAAATACAAAACAATAACACTACAATTCTTAATCAAGTAGATCAAAAAATTGAAAATAATAACACTACTATTATTAACAATGTGAACAAAGATGTAGATGTTAAGATTAATGATATTAAAACAACTATCAATAATACGAAAAATGAGTTAAATACTAACATTTCTAATGTTAAAAATGAACTCAATCAAAATATCAATAATGTAGATGTTAAAGTTAGTGATAATAAAAAAGCTATTAACAACTTAACTGTAAATGTTAATAAAAATAGCAAATCTATTGCTGATTTGACTGCTAAAGTTGAAGAAAACACTAACAACATTACTTTCAACAATACTATTGCGATGGAAAACCGTAAAGGTATTGTCGATAACAAAAAAGCTATCAACGAGAACAAAAAAGCCATTGATGACTTGAAAGGTAAAGTTGGCACAACAATCAATAATATTAACACAACTATTGATAATAAAATTAGTGAAAATAACACTAAGATCATCAATGAAGTTAATAAGAATGTAGATGTAAAAATCAACGATAGCAAAACAAATATTATTAGTGAAGTTAAAAAAACAATTAATTCTAAGATTGAAGCTAACAACACAACTATTATTAATAAAGTAAACAATGATGTTGATACTAAGATCAATGCCGTTAAAACTGATATTACAAATATTAATAATACTGTAAATAATGTAAGCGCAAAAGTTGATTATAATGGTAAAGCTTTAGCTGATCATGAAGGTCGTATCCAGGCGCTTGAACAAGACAATAAAACTATTAAAACTGATGTAGCTAACACTCAAAATCAAGTTAATATCAATACTAAAGATATTACTGATTTGAAAGGTAAAGTTGGTCAAAATATTGGTAATGTTCAAGTAGATATTAAAGATATTAAAAACAACATCACTAATATCAACAATAAAGTTGAAGCAAACACAGTTGCAATTAACAAGGTTGATGTAAAAGTTGATGGTGTTAAAGGTGACTTGGATGGCCTTAAAGGTCGTGTTGATCGTCATGACCAACGTTTGGACTACTTGCAAGACAACATTGCAGATAACTCCACACGAATCTCTATTGTTGAAGATGGTGTAAAAGCTAATACAAAAGACATTAATGTAGTTGGCACAATTGCAATGGAAAACCGCACACTTATCGGTGCAAACCAAAAAGCTATCGATGAGTTAAAAGGTCATGTTGGCACACAAATTACTAATATTGAAACTACAATCAATAAGAAGATTGAAGCTAATAATACTACAATCCTCAACAAAGTAGATGGTAATATTGATGCTAAGATTGAAAAAAATAACACAGTTATTAACAATAACATTAACAATGTAAATGCTAAGACTGAAGTTAATGCCAAAGCTATTACAGATAATAGTAAACGTATTGATGCTAATTCTGCTCGTATTTCCAATAATGAAAAAGCAATCAACGACTTAAAAGGTCATGTTGGTACACAAATCACTAATATCGAAAATACAATTACTAATAAGATCAATGAAAACAACACAGTAATCAATAAAAATATTGATGCTAAGATTGAAGCTAATAACACTACAATTCTTAATAAAGTAGACAATAACATCGATGTTAAGATTAATGCTAATAACATTAAAGTTGATCAAAAAATTGATGGTGTTAAAGGCGATTTAGATGGTCTTACTAAACGCGTTGATCAAAATACTAAAGACATCAACGTAGCAGGCACAATTGCTATTGAAAACCGTACACTTATCGGTGCTAACAAAAAAGCTATTGATGAGTTAAAAGGTCATGTTGGCAATCAAATCACAAATATTGAAAATACAATTACTAATAAAATCAACGAAAACAATACAGTAATTAATAAAACTATCGATAATAAGATTGAAGCTAACAATACTACTATTATCAATAAAGTAGATAACAATATTGATGCTAAGATCAATGCTAACAACACAACAATCATTAACAAAGTTGATAAAAACATTGATGTAAAAATCAACGAAAATAACACACAAATTAACAATACAATCAACAAAAAAGTTGGTGAAGTAAATGTTAAGATTGATGGAGTTAAAGGTGATTTGGATGGCCTTAAAGGTCGTGTAGATCGTCATGATCAACGTTTAGACTACTTACAAGATAATATTGTAGATAACTCTACACGTATCACTGTAGTAGAAGATGGCGTTAAAGCTAATGCTAAAGACATTAATGTAGTTGGTACTATCGCTATGGAAAACCGTAAATTCATCGGCGATAATAAAGCTGCAATTGATAAAAATGCAAAAGATATTGATGCGTTAAAAGGTCAAGTTGGCACTACAATTAAAAATATCGAAACTACAATTAATAATAAGATTACAGAAAACAATGTAACTATTAATAAAAATATCGATACTAAGATTGAAGCTAACAACACTGTTATTAACCAAAATATTGATCAAAAAATCAATAATAATAACACAACAATCATTAATAAAGTAGATCAAAACATTGACGCTAAAATCAATGCAAATAACACTACTATTCTTAACAAAGTTGATAAAAACATTGATGTAAAAATCAATGAAAACAACAAACAAATCAACAACACAATCAATACTAAGATTGGTGATGTAAATGTTAAGATTGATGGCATTAAAGGTGACTTGAATGGTCTTAAAGGTGATTTGGATGGCCTCAAAGGTCGTGTAGATCGTCATGATCAACGTTTAGACTACTTACAAGATAATATTGCTGATCATTCCACACGTATCTCTATAGTTGAAGATGGTGTGAAAGCTAATGCAAAAGATATTAATGTAGTTGGTACAATTGCAATGGAAAACCGTAAATTCATTGGCGATAATAAAGTTGCTATTGCAAACAATACTAAAAATATCAACATCAATGCTAAAGCCATCGATGAGTTAAAAGGTCAAGTAGGTCAATCCTCTACAGTTATCAACGATATTAAGAAACAAATTACTAATATCAATGGTAAAGTAGAAAATAATACTACAAATATTGCTAACAACACAACTAATATTGCTAAAAACGCTACAGCAATTAACAACGTAAACGTTAAAGTTGATGCTAATACTACTAATATCGCTAACAATACAACTGCAATTAACAATGTAAACGTTAAAGTGGATGCTAATGCAAAGGCTATCGTAGATAATAGCAAACGTATTGATGCAACTAATGTGAAAGTAGATGCTAACACTACTAACATTGCTAACAATACAACTGCAATCAACAATATAAATGTTAAAGTTGATGGTGTTAAAGGTGATGTAGCTGGCCTTACTAAACGTGTAGAACAAAATGAAAGAGACATCAACGTAGCTGGCACAATTGCTCTTGAAAACCGTAAATTCATTGGCGACAACAAAGTAGCTATTGCAAATAACACTACAAATATCAATGTTAATGCAAAAGCTATTGATGAATTAAAAGGTCAAGTAGGTAAATCTTCTACAGTAATCAATGATATTAAAAAAGAAATTACTAATATTAATGGTAAAGTAGAAAATAACACTACTAACATTGTTAACAATGCTACAAACATTCAAGCTAATGTAGTAGCAATTGCTGATAATAGCAAACGTATTAATGAAAATACTACAAATATTACTAATAACACAACTAATATTGCTAAAAATACTACATCAATTAACAACGTAAACGTTAAAGTTGATGGTGTTAAAGGTGATGTAGACGGCTTGAAAGGTCGTGTCGATCGTCATGACCAACGTTTAGATTACTTACAAGATAACATTGTAGATAACTCTACACGTATTACAGCAGTAGAAGATAATGTTAAAGTAAATACTACTAATATTGCTAATAACACTAAAGCTATTGATGATTTAAAAGGTCAAGTTGGTAAAACAGTTCAAAATATCGAAACTACTATTAATAACAAAATTACTGAAAACAATGTAGTTATTAATAAAAATATCGATACTAAGATTGAAGCTAACAACACTGTAATTAACCAAAATATCACAAATGCAATTACTGAAAACAACAAGGAAATTAACAATACAATTAACAAGGTAAATGTTAAAGTTGACGGTATTAAAGGTGACTTGAATGGTCTTACTAAACGTGTTGACCAAAATGAAAAAGACATCAATGTAGCTGGTACAATTGCAATGGAAAACCGTACATTCATTGGCAATAACAAAGCTGCTATCGACAAGAATACAAAAGCTATCGAAGCATTGAACGGCAAAGTTGGTACTACTATCACTAACATCGAATCTACTATCAATAACAAGATTGAAGCTAACAATACTACAATCCTTAACAAAGTAGATCAAAATATCGATGCTAAGATTACGGCTAATAACACAACAATCATTAACAAAGTTGATAAAAACATCGATGTAAAAATCAATGAAAACAACAAACAAATCAACAATACAATCAATACTAAGATTGGTGATGTAAATGTTAAGATTGATGGTGTTAAAGGTGATGTAGCTGGTCTTACTGCACGTGTAGATCGTCATGATGAACGTTTAGATTACTTACAAGATAACATTGTAGATCACTCTACACGTATCAGTGCTAATGAAGATGCTATTAAGAAATTACAAGGTCAAGTTGGTACAACAGTTACTAATGTTGAAAACACAATCAACGCTAAGATTGAAGCTAACAACACAGTAATTAGAAACGATATCAACACTGCAATTACTAATAATAACACTGTTATTAACAAAAATATTGCAAATGCTATTAGCGAAAACAACACAACAATCATTAACAAAGTAGATCAAAATATTGATGCTAAGATTGCTAATAACAACACAGAAATCAATAAAACTATCAACAACAAAGTTAATGAAGTAAATGTTAAAGTTGAAGCTAATGCAAATGCAATTGCTAATAATAGCAAGTCTATTACTGATATCAAAGCAAATGTTGCTAATATTAACAATAAAGTAGAATCTAACACTACAAATATTGCTAATAACACTGCAGCTATTGCTAATGTAAGCAAACAAGTTACAAATAATACAACTAACATTGCTCACAATGCAACAGCTATTGCAAACATTAGCAAACAAGTTGCTGGCAACACTGCTAACATCACAGATGTAACTGCTAAAGTAAATGCTAATACTGGCCGTATTGAATCTAATACAACAGCTATTAATAACTTAACTGGTAAAGTTGATGCTAACTCTCAAGCTATTGAATCCTTGAAAGGTCAAGTTGGTAAAGGCAATACTACAATCGTTAATGTAGCTCAAAAAGTAGAAAATATTACTCAAAACATTAACGCTCAAAACAGCAATATCCAAGCTAATACTGTAAACATTCAAAATAATACTTCCAATATTAATAACATTAAAGCTAATGTTGTTAACGTTGAAAAGAATGTAAACAATATTAAAGCTGATGTGACAGTAGTTAAAGCTGATATCACAAACATCAATGCTAAAGTTGATCAAAAAATCAACATTGTAAATAATAATATCAACAACATTAGTGCTAAAGTTGATAAACAACTCAATATTGTAAACAACAATATTTCTAATGTTCAAAATGATGTTAAGAACATTGATACAAAAGTTACAAACATCGATAATAAAGTTACAAATATCGATAGCAAGGTAAATGATATTGATGTGAAAGTTAATAATCAAAATACTGTAATCAACAATATCAAAACTGATGTATCTGGTTTGAAAGATCAAGTTGGCAAAAATACTGAAGCAATTAAGAACTTACAAAATGTAAGCGATGATGTAAACAAAGTAAAAGAACAAGTTAATGTTAATACTCAAAAAGCAAATGCTAACGAAGAACGCATTAAAAATGTTCAAAGCCAAGTTTCTGTTAATACTGAAGCAATCAAACATAACACTGAAAACATCAATATTAACAAAGCAGCGATCAAGCAAAATGCTGAAGCAATTCAAAATACTAATGTAACTGTACAAAAAGTAATCAACAAAGTTGATGAACATAGTAAAGTTATTAACGATGTATCTAAACAAGTTAATACTAATACAACTAATATTGCTAATATTAATAATGTTGTTAACCAAAATACAACTAATATTACAAATGTAACTAACCAAGTTAATGCAAACACAAGCAATATTAGTAAAGTATCTAGCCAAGTTAATACAAATACTACAAACATCAACACTCTAAATGCTAAAGTAGATACTAATGTTACAAATATCACTAAGGTAGATAACCGTGTAACTGCAGTAGCTAACCAAGTTAATGAAAATGCACAATTAACTAAAGCTGTTGGTACTCTAGCACTAGAAAATCATGAAAAAGTTAGTGTATTAGGTTTACAAGTAAACAAAAATACAGAAGACATTTCTAACAATGCAACAGCAATTGCAAATGTAAATACTAAAGTTGATGAAAACGTTACATTAACTAAAAACATTGGTGCTATTGCATTAGAAAATAATGAAAAAGTTAATGTATTGGGCTTACAAGTAAATAAAAATACTCAAGATATCAGTACATTAGCAGAAGCTGCAAATTATAGCTTGAAAGCTTCTAACATTGCATTACAAGATCATGCAACACTTGTACAACATGATGCACAAATCGCAGAAAACTCTCGCCGCATTAGCAGCGTAGAACGTGATGTTAAAGTTGTAGGTGCTAATGCAGCAGCTTTGGCAGCATTGAAACCTATCGAATACCATGAAGGTCAAAAAGCTCAAATTATGGCCGCTGTTGGTACTTACAAAGGTAAAACATCTACTGCGTTGGGTGTAGCTCATTATGCAAATCCTGATTTATTAATCCATGCTGGTGCAGCTTATGGTGGTGACCATAGCGTAATGGCAAATGCTGGTGTAACAATCGGTATTGGTAATGCTCCTACAGCTCCTAAAGCATCTCCTGCAACTGTAAAAGTTCTTGAAGACAAAGTGGCTGATTTGCAAGCACAAAACAAAGAAATTCGTGAACTTCTTGATAAAGTGATTGCACAACAACCACAACAAGCTCCAAAAGCAGCTGTAAAAACAACTAAATAATATGCCTCCCAACCGATGGGTTACATGATAATCTATCGTAGGTATAGAAACCGCGTAGCAGAAATGCTACGCGGTTTTCTTTTTGTGTGGATGTGTGGTGATTATCTCCATATATATCTTTTTATTTTGGTGCAATGGAGTGGATAGCTATCTTGTAGTGGGGATTAGATACAGATAATACTATATAAATCCTCTTGGTGGTAGATAGTGGTTTTTATGATCTAATTATTATTTATTTTCGAACATATGTATCGAAGAAAAAACGAGGAAAATAGAGATTATGAAAGAAAAATATAAAAAAGTGGGATAAAAATAGATTTTTTATTGTGAATGGTGGGGAATTGTGGTAGAATTTACCATATAGTGGTGGATAAGGAATAGTAAAGGGCGGTGATACGTATGTTCATGGGAGAATATAATCACACCATTGATACAAAAGGGCGGATGATTATACCCGCGAAAATACGTGAACAACTAGGCGAAGTATGCATTGTTACTAAGGGCCTAGATAACTGCTTAGCTATTTACACCGAAGAAGCGTGGAAGAAAATTTCTACAGCTTTACAATCACAATCCTCCACTAAAGCTAGCGTACGTGCCTTAAAACGTTTTGTTTTTGGTAGTGCCGCTGAGCTTGAATATGATAAAC
>OGEJ01000518.1_pt1 | contig 13509 bp, 10 predicted proteins | sample 1570701 | NCBI WGS metagenome assembly OGEJ01 (sample SAMEA2582140, study PRJEB24529) | metagenome | biome: Human gut stool | place: China | collected 2011
GAAGTACGTCCAAATTAACCGAATGGCCACAAAAACGACCGGCTCTCTGTTATGTGATTATGTACTGAGCCAGAAACAGGCAGCAGGAACGATCCCGGCCGACGGAGAAGTCGTAAAATCCATCGTTACCACAAATCTGGTTGATGCCGTCGCGAAACATTACGGCTGCAAGCTCGTCGAGGTCCTGACAGGATTCAAATATATCGGTCAGCAGATCTTAAAAGAAGAGACAACCGGCAAGGGAACCTATATGTTCGGCATGGAGGAGAGCTACGGCTGTCTGATCGGTACATATGCCCGTGATAAGGACGCGATCTCCGCAACTGCCGCCCTCTGTGAGGCTGCCGCTTACTATAAGGAAAAAGGAATGACCTTATGGGATGCTATGGTTGCCATGTACGAGAAGTACGGTTACTATAAGGATACCGTAAAATCCATCGGCTTAAAGGGCATTGAGGGACTCGCAAAGATCCAGGAAATTATGGAGAACTTCCGCAAGAATCCGCCGAAGACACTTGGCGGCTACGAGGTGACTTCTGCCCGTGACTATAAGAAGAACACGATCACAGATATCGCGACCGGAGAAGTAAAGGAGACAGGCCTTCCGGAGTCCAACGTTCTCTATTACGATATGAATGACGGCGCATGGCTCTGCATCCGTCCGTCCGGAACCGAGCCGAAGATCAAATTCTACTATGGCGTTAAGGGAACCTCCCTTGATGATGCTGAGGCGAAGTCCAAAGCCGTCGGTGATGAGCTGATGGGCATGGTGGATAAGATGATGTGAGATTCCCGGATGTGGGGATAAAGGCAGCAGATATCAGAACGCTGTGAAAGATATGAAATGAATCCTTGTCTGGACTGGCTGTGTGAAAACAGCCGTCCGGGCGGACATAGAAAAGCTCCCGGAGAGACTGCGGATCAAAAGCAGTTTCTCTGAGAGCTTTTTAGCTTCCGGGTATTTTTTAGAAACTCGCCTAAAGGGCGATCAGTTACTGTTCACGCCTTGCGCAAACAGTAACTGATTTTGCCGATGCTTCGCATTCCAAATCGGCAAAATCCACTACCACCACTGTACTGTACGGAATTTTCAGTTCAGAAAATTCCTACCCGTGTGCAGTAACGGCAATCCTGCAGATTTCAACGAAACAATTCTACAAGCTTTTGTTCTTCGAACATTCTTCCTCATACCCTGAATCCGGACCGTAAAACTGTTCCAGAAACGTGATATACGCCCTGGCTGCCTTCGGCAGCTGGATACCTTTCTGGAAGATATAGGCGCTGATAAAATCGCCATACCGGTCGGCTTCCGGCCGCATCCAGTCCGGGAGCGGGAATGAGACGATATTATAGTTTTCCACCTGCTCCCGCATCGGGATCATTCCGATTCCGAGATAGTCGGAGCGCTGGATCACGTTGTGGAGCAGGGCGCGGCTGTTGACATAGATGACCTGGGAGATCCTGTTCCAGTGGATGAGCTGCAACGTTTCGTCATTGTAAACGCTCTCGGCGGCCCGGGTCTTTGTGCTCTCACTTGGGTAGAGGACGAAGTTGTACTGATACAGCTTTTCCGGTGTCAGGTTATCCAGTTCCTTTAGAATCGGATGTCCGACCCGGCAGAAAAACTGTGTCGGGGACTGGAACAGCGGGCGCGCTTCCAGATGGCGGAAGGTGAGAAGCTCCTGGATCTTGTCTGCTTTATGGGCCGGATATATGATAAATCCGATGTCGGCGCGGTTCGTGTAGACATCCTCGATGACTTCATTTACGGTCATTTCCCGGTAGAAAAAACGGAACGGCGTGTCCGCAAGAGAGTTCACCATGCGGATAAAGGCATCGCTGGCGTGGGAACAGCTGCTGGAGGAGACCCGCAGGCGGTAAGCTTCCGAGTGTTCCTTAAAGGTGGTCTTAAAATGTTTCGCGTGCTCGATGAGGTCCCGGCTCATGTCGAGAAAGAGACGCCCGGATTCCGTCGGGATAATTCCGTTTTTTCCGCGGGTAAAGATTGTGAGCCCGTATTCTTTTTCTGTCTCCCTGAGGACCTTGCTGAGATAGGGCTGGGTCACGAAGAGGCGTTTCGCGGCGGCGGAGATGGAACCGCAGTTTGAGATCTCGATGAGGTATTCCATGTTCTGAAGATTCATAGGGGATAGTCTCCTTTCTGAAATAAAAGCCAGCCGCCCTGTGGATGTAATCCGGGAACATGATCTATAATATCACGGATATATCACAGCCCGGATAAATACTGACTTATAACGTTTTAGTTATAACGTGATGAAAACGGGAAATTTGTAAAACTCTGTAGAAATAGTATAATAAAGTGTATACCAATCAACCGGATATGTCAAACCAAACAGATATAGAAACTGGCGAGTGATCTGTAACTATTGCATTCCGGGCTATACATAAGGAGGAATCACTATGAGTACGCATCTGCAGTTGGCAAACAGTACGACGATGGCAATTCTCTGTGGAATCACCATCCTGATCGTTCTTCTCCAGCCGGTGATCTTTATGATCGTGGCATTCAAACGCGGAAAAGAACTGAACATGACAGACCAGGAAATGAAGGAAGCCGCACGAAGCAGCGCGATCTTCTCTATTATCCCGTCACTCCCGATCATCGTGAGTTACCTGCTCCTGGTTCCGTCCCTGGGCCGTTATTTCCCGTGGCTCCGCTTAAGCGTTGTAGGTTCCGCAGCATATTAGACCATGGTCGCGAATATGGCGGCAGAGGCGCTGGGCCTGGAATCCATCACCGTCCCGGACATCCCGGCTGATACTTTTGTGTTTATTTTGTTTGTTGTAACAATTGGAATTCTTGGCGGAAATATTTTCAACGTTTTCTTCTTAAAGGCGTACGATAAGAAAGTCGAGTCCATCAAGAACAGCAACGCGAAGCTCGTTCCGATCATCACGACAGCAATGTTCCTCGGTCTCTATGGAACCATGGCAGCTCCGCATTTCACAAATATCGCGAATATCCCGGCGGTTGCAGCGATCCTGGTTGCCGGTATCACATCGATCTTCGTAAACAAGTTTGCGGCGAACCACAAGAAGCTGAAAGAGTTCGCGTTCCCGCTCAGCATGATCGTTGGAATGCTCGGTGCATGTGTAGCGAATCTGCTTATTTAGGAGGAAAAACGATATGAAAGATAACAGCTTTTATAATAAGATCCACAGACTTGGAAGAATCACCGTCGTCTGTGCCCTGATCAGCTTCATGGCGGTTCCTTTCGGACTTGCTGCAGTAAATGGAATTTCCATGAATATTCCGGAAATTCTGAAAAATGCGATCCCGCTTCTCCTGACATTCAGCATCAGCGGTATCTGTGAGAACCTGTCCTTCATGCCGATCATCGGAAGCGGCGCGCTCTATATGTCCTGCGTTACCGGTAATGTCAGCAATATGAAAGTTCCGGCGGCGGTCAACGCTATGGAGGTTGCAGGATACACAGCCGGAAGCGACCGCGCCGATGTCGTTGCGATCATCGCTGTTGCGGCATCCACATTCGTGACAACAGCCATTGTATTCCTGGGAATGCTGTTCTTAGCCCCGCTCTTTGAGCCGATCTACAACAACGCGTTCTTACAGCCGGCATTCCAGAACATGGTTCCGGCACTTATGGGTGCCCTGTTGTTCCCGTTCATCTTAAAGGCCCCGAAGCAGGCCATCGTTCCGATCGCACTTCCGATCATCGCGATCTTAGTGATCGGCCGCAAGGTGTTCTCCTCAAACCAGAGCTATATTATGGTCGGAGTGATCATTTTGTCGGTGATCTACTCTCTGGCACTTTATAAAAAGGGAAAAATCAGCGAGTAAAGGGAAAATAAGCGTCCTGGTCGGCGGAAAATATGAAAACGTGCGGCACAGGCGCAATTTCCTGATAAATTTAGGAAAGGAAGATCCGGAAATTCGGACAAATAATATGGATAAAAAAGAATTTGTCTTAAAAGCAGTTGCAGATAAAAAAGCTCTGATCGTCGATGTCAGCGACAAAATTTTCGACTACGCAGAGGTCGGATTCCATGAATTCAAGACCGCGAAGCTCTACGAGGAAGTCCTGAAAAAAGAGGGATTCCAGGTGGAGATGGGGGTCGGCGGCATGCCGACGGCGTTCAAGGCTGTATACGGAAGCGGAAAGCCGGTGATCGGTTTCCTCGCCGAGTATGACGCCCTGCCGGAGCTGTCCCAGGAAGGCGGCTGTACGATGCGAAAGAAAGCCGCAGGGGACAACCCGGATGGACATGGATGCGGACATAACCTCCTCGGTGCGGGTGCCATGGCGGCAGCACTTGCTGTAAAAGCTTATATCGAGGAACACCCGGAAGCGGGAACTGTGATCCTTTTTGGATGCCCGAGTGAGGAAAAGGGAGACGGAAAGGCAATCATGGCACGAGAAGGTGTATTTGACGGTGTGGATGCTGCTTTTACATGGCATCCGGGCGATAAGAATGCGATCTGGTCCGAGTCTTCACTGGCGAATGTCAGCGTGTTCTTCAACTTCAAGGGTGTGACCTCCCACGCGGCGGCAGCTCCGGAACTTGGACGTTCCGCACTGGACGCTGCGGAGCTCATGAGCGTCGGCGTCAACTACCTGCGGGAGCACATTATCTCCGACGCAAGAGTCCACTACGCGTACCGCGATGTGGGGGGAATCGCCCCGAACGTTGTCCAGGGACACAGCAGAGTCCACTATTTTATCCGCGCACCAAAGTCATGGCAGGTGAAGGAAATCTACAAGCGTGTCGTTGATGTGGCAGAAGGCGCTGCAAAGATGACGGGAACCGAGATGACATACGAGCTTTACGCCGGACTTTCCGACTATATCCCGAACCATGTCCTCTCAGAAGTTCTCCACGAGTCCATGGAGGAGATCGGTGCCCCGAAATACGACGAGGCGGACTTTGCCCTGGCATCAAAATTCTTCCATGAGACCGCGACACCGGATGAGATGGAGGCAAAGCGCGCCAATATGCGCAGAATGTTTGGCGCAAATCATATCGAGGAGATCGAGGAGCATCCGCTTCATACCGGAATCGCACCGCTTGTCTGGAACGGTAAGGTCCAGGCCGGATCTACAGACGTCGGTGATGCAAGCTATGTGATCCCGACTGCGATGTGTACGACTGCGACTGCAACTCTTGGGACTGCAGCACATACATGGCAGATGACTGCTCACGGAAATACCGGGATCGCCCATAAGGCGATGTTAAATGCCGGCGAGGCGATGGCGTTAGCAGCATTAAAGACCATGGAAAGCCCGGAGATCCTGAAAAAAGCTCATGACGAGTGGATGGCGGAGACAAACGGCGAGTACGATTGCCCGATCCCGAAAGAGGTTGGACCGAGACTGGAAGATTAAATTTCTGATTCCGGAACATAACATGAATGAAGATAAGAACCAGAGGGAGAATGACTCTTTCTGGTTCTTTTTGTGTAACAGGAAATATTCTTTCTGAATCAGAGAGAATCGCGAAATCACCTTGGCATTTCCGGCTCCTGATGCTAAGATACATATAAAGCGAGCGCGGAAAAAGGAGCGGAGTCAGGGAGATGAAGAAACACAAGGTCTACTTACAGGAGCTGTCAGCAGAGTTTTCGGAGACAGATTATTCAAAGTTTTATGAAGTTGTCATGCGGCGGATCGAGAACGGAGAGCTTGTTCCGATGAAAAGTGCAAAGAATAACGGGAGGAAGCCGGCACTGCCGCTATGCTTTTGGGAATACGAAAAAGAAGCGGATTATACGGAGCTTTATGAGGAACTGAAATATCGGTATCATCCCAGGATCAATACGTATGCTACGAGAGGGACAGGGAGAAGCTGCAGCTTTTGAGCGACTATCTAAAGGATCATTCGGAGCTTTTGTTGGTTCAGGAAACAATGAATGAGCGCAGTTTTGAGATTTTCCACAGGGAGAAGTATTTCCAGAGAGAGGGCGGTCTTGAGCTTTGTAAGAGAGTTGCGATCACTCCGGAAACGCTGGCTTTTTATGAAACATCAGAGCCGCTTTCTTATTATTCCTGTTCCAAGCAGACACCGCAGAATATTCTGATCATAGAAAATAAGGACACCTTTTTTGATATTCGGAGATATATGAATTCCGGAAATGACAGGATCATGGGAAGGGAGTTCGGTACAGTGATCTACGGAGCCGGAAAAGGAATCTGGAAGACCTTTGATGATTATGTCAATGGTGCGGAACGATACTTCCTGGGAAAGAATGCATTGTTTTATTTCGGTGATCTTGATTTTGAGGGCATTCTGATTTTTGAACATTTGATCGGGCAGAAGCAGTACCGGGAGAGCGGAATCCATATTTTTAAAGAGGCGTATGAAAAGATGTTAGATAAGGCATGGCAGCTTGGGTTTTCCATACTACCGGATATGAAGGAAAAGCAGAACGCCAACATCGGAACCAGCTTTTTGTCGGCATTTGATGCGGAGCGGAGGCATCAGATCCGGGAGCTGCTTGATATGGGAAAATACATTCCACAGGAAATTTTAAATGAACATGATTGGTGATAAATGATGATCGATAAAGATTTTTTGAAAAATTTTGATCAGAGAATGAAGTGCGTCGGCCGATATTCGGTGCTTTGCAGCAACAGCTTTGATAAAAAGCTCTGGAAAGAATATGGGATCGAGACACGGGATGAGCAGATGAATATGCTGTTTACATTGCTCCTTTTCATTATGGAGTATTCCCTGCGGGAAGAAAACTGTACGATGGACGAGATCGCGTCATTTGTGGAGGACATCAGCTACGGATATTACGGGCGGAAATTAAACTTTGAGAAAAGTCAGGAATTTGCAAGGTTTATGGTGGAAGATATCCTTGGGAACAGCGGTTCTTCCATGTATTTTAAGGCCTTTGATTATGAAAAACGGACCTATCAGGACATCAATATCCGCTATATTGATAATAAGGTCGTATATCTGGAGAATGGCGTCAGGAGAACCTCCTACTATCTGACAGACGAGGGCTATAACATGATCCTCGCCACGATGGAGATGGAAAACAACTTAAAACTTTCCGTCCATGAGATGCTTTTTAAGCTTCATATGGAAAAGGCGGATTACAATCGCGCTGTTGATGACATCAAAAATATTTTCGGTCAGCTGCGCAAACAGAGCCAGAAGATCGAGGAGGCAATTTTAGCCGTCCGGAGAAACGCTTTATCCTATTCCGTGGAAGAGTATGGAAAATTAGTGGAGGACAATATCAGCACCGTGGTGGAGACCAGGGAAAAGTTCCGGCTCCACCGCGATTTTATTGAAGAAAAAATTGAAGGATTCGAAGAAAAGCAGATGAATGCGGAAGAGTTCACGGAAAAAGAAAAAGCGAATCTGGGAAATCTCAGAACGATCGGACGGTATCTGACGCAGACGCTGGACGAGCATCAGCGAATTCTGGGACAGCACTTTGACCTGAAGAAACTGTACGATGAGGAGTTGGAAAATTATTCCAATATGACATTGGTGCAGCGGTTTCCGTTCCGGAGCGATGTCTATGACAAGATTTTGAAGGATGCGTCACTTCTGAAAAACGCGGATAAAATATTTGCGCCCCTGTTTAGCAGCCGGATAAATAAGATTTTCAACCCTGAAAAAATGATGGAATATCAGAAAAAGCTAAAGAAATCAGATGTGGAAGATGAGTCTATGGAACTGGATTTTGATGAGGAAAAATACAACCGGGAAAAGGAGCAGCGCAGGCAGGAACGGATGAAAAAATATGAGGGCTGCGTCAATGTGATCCTGGAACAGCTGGTAATCCATAAGGAAACGACACTGGAAACATTAAATATCAGCTGTAAAGAGGAAGAACGGGAACGGCTGCTTCCAACTGCGGAAATATTCAGGGAAGTCATCATCGAGTTCCTGACAGCCGGAACGATCGATATCGGGACGATTCAGAAAGAACAGACAGACTATCTCATGGATGCCTCAGAGGGCTTTGTACTGAATGAGATGCTTCTGGCTATTCTGGAAGACCGGAGATACCGGAAAATCGGGAAGATCCATATATTCCCAATGGAAGACGGGAAACATGTACATTTTAAAAACGTGATGGACGAAGCCGGGAACCGGAGAAATTTCAAATGTTCTAACGTGGGCTTTTGCTATGAGGAGAGATAAGAGATGGCATACGAAGCAGAGATGATCACATACAGCCAGAAAATATTTTACTACCTTTTGTGCCATGGAGCATTAAGCGATCTGGACGCGGGAGTCAATGATCTGTACCGCGCATATGTGGAGCACGAGGAGGTCATGAATTTAGTAAAAAATCAGGCGGAGATTGCGGATTGTAAGATCGAGAGATACGGAACCACGATCTATCTGATGCCGGATATCGACAATAAATATCTTGGATTTACGAAGGCAGATCTGAAAAAAGAATTATGTAAACCCAATGCCACGGACCGGGACTACTATCTGGCTCAGTTTGTGATCCTGACGCTGCTTGCAGAATTCTATGACGGACAGGGAAGTACCAGCAAATCCAGAGAATTCCTGAAACTCGGAGAGCTGCAGAATATCGTGTCGGAGCGGTTGAAGGCGGGACTCGCGCTTGAACAGGAGAGAGAGCAGGATGGAACAAATCTTTACACCGAGATGTACGAAACGGTTCTGGATTATAAGAGCATGAGTGAAGCTTATGAATCGTTAAAGAGTGTGGAGGCAGGCAGCCGGTCAAAGTATACGAAGGAAGGATATGTGAGCATTATCTGTAATTTTTTGGACCGGCAGGGGCTGATCATCTTTATCCCGGAAGATGAGATGATCAAGACCACAGCAAAACTCGACAACATTATGGAATACAAGATCCTGAACAAGGAAAATTACGCAAGGATCATGGAGACATTGGGGGAGACACATGAGTAAGATATCGCGGATCCGGATTTTAAACCTGAATTACAATAATAATACCATAAAGATCGACGACGAAACCTTTGGTCTCGGTGGTCAGAATACGCTGATCTCCCTGCGCAACGGCGGTGGGAAAAGCGTACTGGTGCAGATGATCGTGAGTCTTTTTGTGAACCGGACATACCGGGATTTCGGAGATCGGCCGTTTAAGAGTTATTTTACGACGAACCGTCCGACGTTCCTCATGACGGAATGGATCCTTGACAATGGAATCGATCGTTTTCTGGCGGGGATGATGGTGCGGAAAAACCAGAAGGAAGATAATGACACGGAAGAGTTGGAAATGTACACATTTACCGGGAGCTATTCGAATGGCTGTAAATATGACCTTGACAATCTTCCGATCATTCGACAGGACGGAAATAAAAAGATCCTGAAGGGCTTCGGAGAATGCAAAAATCTTCTGGAAGAGATCAGCAGGAATGAACCGGGAGATTTCCGACTGTATGATATGGCGAGCCAGTACGGGAGACGCCAGTATTTTTCCACACTCCGCCAGTATCAGATCAACAATAAGGAATGGGAGAGCATTATTCGGAAGGTAAACCAGAAGGAGTCCGGACTTTCGGAGCTGTTCCAGAACGCTAAGGACGAGAAGGATCTGGTGGAAAACTGGTTTCTGCGTCCCATCGAGGATAAATTAAATCAGGAAAAGAATAAGATCGACGAGTTCCGGAAGCTGGCATTCCAGTTTATTGAACAGTACCGGAGCAATCAGTCGAAGATCCTCCGCAAGGGGATCATTGAGCAGTATTTTGAGGACACGAAACCGCTGAAAGATATGATTGATGATTATGCGCAGAAAGACCGGGACGCTGTGAATCTCAGAACGGAGATGATTCTCTATGCGAAGTCGCTCCGGAAAGAACTGGATCGGCTGCAGACAGAGATTGCTGCCGGTCAGGAGAAGTTCGAACAGATCGAGAGAGAGCAGAGACAGATCGTTTATGAACAGCTCTCCTACCAGATCTATCTCAGTGAGGACCAGAAAACGGAGATCCTTTCACAGAGAGCGCAGCAGGAGATCGAGATCACAAGACTCACTTCTCTGAAAAATCATCTGCTGCGGAAGATCGATACATATGATCTTCATAAGATCTATCTGGAATTAAAGGACTTTGAACGCCAGAAGGCGGAGGTGGATGCGAAGCTTCAGGTGCTCTTGCAGAAGACGGAAGAATCGAAGGATGAGATCGAGAAGATCGGATGCCGGTTATATGCACTGTACTCGGAAAATGCCAAAAAGCTGAAGGATCAGAGACAGTCGGAGGAGAAAACACTTGCAGAAACGGAAAGAGCCCGGGAAAATGCGGAACGGGAGCGGGACGAGAAGGAGCGGGAGATCCGGAAATTAAGCGGAGATATCGGAGCGAAAGAGAGCAGAGTCAGGAGCTATGATGAGGTGGAAGACTCCTTTAACCGGGAGTTTAGCACCGGTCTCAGGAGAAACCTCCTTGGGCTTTATGAAGATGGAGCGCTGGAGATTTTCCGGAAGGAGATCGATGCGGGACTGCAGGAGAAGAAAAATAAGTCGGTGAAATATGCCCGGAAACTCATGGAACAGGAACAAACCCGAAAAAAGCTTTCTCAGGAAGCTTCGGACGGAACTGTGACGTTAAATGACATTGCCCATAAGTTAGACCATGTTTCTGAGAAACTTGCAGATCTGGAAAGACAAAAAACGGAACGTCTGAGGATCATGAAATACGTCAATGTGGACGAAGAACATCTTGACAGAAGAGATCTGATCCTGGATCAGCTTGACGGAAAGATCAGGGAACTGGATGTCGCAAGAAGCAGCTTGATCCAGAAAAAAGGAGATCAGGAAAAGCATTTCAGACAGTTAAAAGAGGGAAAGACCACGGAGCTTCCGGAAAACATCAGGACTTATATGGAGCAGAACGGGATCGACCTTGTATACGGAATGGAATGGCTCTCGAAAAATGGCAGGACGGCCACGGAAAATGCCGAACTTGTGAAGAAGAATCCGTTTATCCCCTACTCGATCCTGATGGAGCGGTCGGTCCTTGAGCGGTTTCAAAAGAACGGGGAGGAATTGTATACAAGCTTCCCGATCCCGATCATCGTGAAGGAAGAGCTGGAACAGGAGCAGGAACATGTGGATCCCAGGTTTGCGGATTATGGGAATGTACATTTTTATGTCATGTTCAACACACATCTTCTTGACCGGGAGGAGCTGGAAAAGATTCTGGGGAAGATCCGCCGGGAGATCGAAGATCTGAAAAAGGCGGTGGAGGACAAGGACGCCGATCTTGAGACCTACAGAAACTACCGGAGTGTGGTTGAAAATCAGACGTTCAGTATAATTCTCTGTCAGCAGACAGAAAAAGAGATCAGTAGTCTGAAGGATGAGAGGACAGCCTTAAAAGGACGTCTGGAAGAGATCTATCGGGAGCAGAGCAGGCTGGAAGAGGAGAAAAAAGAGATCGAAACGCTTGCGGATACGGTAAAGGAACAGATCGACGGCTTAAAGAGAATGGACGTACAGTTTGAGATCCTCCTAAAAAAATATGATCAGTATGAGACGGACCGGACAAGTCTGGAACGCCTGAAAAAGGAGAATCATGAGCTTACGGAGAAGCAGACAGCGCTTTCCGTGCGTCTGGGTGAACTCCGGGAACAGGAGATGGGACTTAGGGCACTGGTGAAGGAATTTGCGGAGAAGATCGACCGCGAGGAGAAGAAACAGGCGGAATTTGAAGAGATCGCGAGAACAGCGGAGAACAGGGATTTGTCTTCCTTGGAGCAGATGACTTCGGAAGAGCTGGAAGCGAGATACTATGCGCTGACAAAGGTGATATCGGACAGTGTGGAAGAGCTTAAAAAGTCACAGACGGACTGGATCGGAAGAATCAGCGGGAAGAGGACGGAGCTCAAAAAGAAAAATGAGGACAGTCAGATTCCGGAGAAAGAATACCAGAGTCTCGTGTGCCCGGAAGAACAGTATGACGCATGGAAACGGCAGAAAAAGCAGACGGAGAGGGAACTCAACAAAGCGAATGAAGAAAATACGGCTCTTGGAAGAAAAGAAGGTGCGCTGACAACAACGATCACGCTCTATATGAGGAATCTGAAAAAGGAAACCGGATATGAGCAGCCGGCAGAGAGAAAGACGATCACAGATACGGAATTCGAAAAACGTCTGAATCTCAAGGAATATGAGCTTACGGCACATCAGAAAAAATTGAGTCAGCTTCGGGAGAGAAATATACAGATAGCTTCGCAGGCGGCAGGCGTGGAGGAGTATGTGGATGAGCCGATTCCTGCAGAGTTGATTTCTGGAGATGGTCTGAGTTCCGCAGATGAACGGATGTCTGTGGAGCGTTCGATCGCGTCAGGTGGTCTGATTCCAGAGAGTGGGGCTGACGCGTATTCGGAAACCGGAGAGAATAAAATTCTTTTGGCCATTCAGGAGCGGATCCCGGATGTGCGGAATGAGGAAATGGATGTCATAAAAGGGTACCAGAAGGAGATCCGCAGGAAGATTACGGAGAGTTCCAAGGCACTGGACCGGTGCAGGGGTGACGTATCAGAGATAATCCGTGAGATTGCGTCCGGAAAAACGTACGCGGATGATTACTTTAAGAAGACTTTCGAAAGTCTGCTCTCCCAGACAGCCAGCCCGCGGAATCTGTTCAGGCAGTTTGAAATGAACCGGCAGGCGTACGAAAATCAGCTGGAAAAACTGAAGATCGATCTCGCCCATATCGATGACGAACAGAAAAATCTGGAAATGATGTTTCTGGAATACGTTGAGCAGATCAATGCGAATATCGGCATGATCGATAAGAACTCTACGATCTCTGTGAGGGGAAGAAGTCTGAAGATGTTGCGGATCCAGGTGCCTGACTGGGAGACGGAGAGAGAGCATTTCCGGCTGAAGCTGCATGACTATTTTGAAAATATCGTGAAGCTTGGAATCGAGACGATCGAAAAAAATGGAAACCTGACAGAGTTTCTGGGAAGAGTGATCACCACCAGAAAACTGTATGACGATGTTGCTGGGATCCAGAACGTGAAGATCCGGCTGTACAAGATCGAGGCGGAGCGCGAAGTGCCGATCTCCTGGTCCGAGGTATCCGCCAACTCCGGCGGCGAAGGTTTCCTGTCCGCCTTCGTGATCCTGACCTGCCTTTTAAGCTATATGCGGCGCGATGAGACGGATCTCTTTACCTCCGGAGAGGAAGGAAAGACCCTGATCATGGACAACCCGTTTGCCCAGACAAATGCGGAGCATCTCTTAAAACCCCTGATCGAGATGGCAAAAAAGACAAACACGCAGTTGATCTGTCTTTCCGGCTTAGGCGGCGATTCCATTTACAACCGGTTTGATAATATCTATGTATTAAAGCTTGTCGAATCCAGTATCCGGAATGGGGTACAGAGAGTGGATGTGACCCATATGAAGGGTGAGGAGACGAAACGGATGGTATTGTCGGAGTTTAAGATGGAGCAGATGAGTTTGTTTGAGATGATGGAAGAGTAACAGCCAGAGTAACTGTTCAGTAGGTCTGCGCATTTACTGCGCTGACCGTAAGAAAACTTAGA
>OGEJ01000525.1_pt1 | contig 13337 bp, 9 predicted proteins | sample 1570701 | NCBI WGS metagenome assembly OGEJ01 (sample SAMEA2582140, study PRJEB24529) | metagenome | biome: Human gut stool | place: China | collected 2011
GAAGTTCAAAAATTACGGAATATGATTGAGTTCTTTGATTCTACCAATAATCCTAGCTTTAAAATGCAAGAACATGTTCTATTTCCAGAAGCATAGACGATCTATATCAACACCATTATAAAATAGCTTTCATAAGCATTATATTATACAAATGTATAAATTAACTAACAAAAGTCGAGCAACTAAACGATAGAAGCTCGACTTTTTTAGTACCAGAAAACTAAAATATACTTAGTTAGGATACAGCATTCACGGTATCCCAAAGAATTGTATGTATGTTTTCATTTGTTATGTGGACAGACTAGCCCTCTATGGCATCAACTACTTCGCCAATGTACATATAATGTGGTTCCCAACGATTCTTACCAGCTTGAGTGTACATAGATGGATTAGCTGCATAATATTCCTTTACATGGTCTGCTAAATGGGCTTCATCAAATTGATGCTCATATAGCTTTTTACATACAAATGTTAACTCTGCTTCTTTGAAAGTCACGCCATCGCCTGCCGCCACTGGTGTTAGTCCAGAGTTAGCTACCTTATCTTCGTCGCGACCAGAATGAGATCCTAAGTAACCAAGCGCCTTGCGATAGCTTTCAGGGAAGAAACTAACGGTAAAGGTATCGTATTTCGCCATAAATTCCTGCGTATAACGGGCTGGATGAATGTACACCGTCACCGTAGACATATCGCCGCCATTCGGGCCCCACACGTTGCCCATACTGCCCCAACTAACCGTACAAGTGTTGAAATCATCAGGCGTACCGGCCGTAACAAGAGCCCAACGCTCCTCGAATATGGTAAAAGCTTTGTAATCCTTCGTTTCAAACGGTTTCATAAGAACCTCCAGTTTATCTCAATTTGACGATATAAATCTTTACCCCTATAATATAGGTAGATAGTCAGACGAGTAGTGACGTCAGGCTCATCTCACAAACTAATAATATGTAGAAATGGCCTTTTCGTTTTATCTAATTTCCGAAGAAACGAAGGGCTATTTTGCTATTTCTAGACAAATAAGCGCCACAAGTGCTCCAAAGGATATCATGACTGATAAAATCCCAAGGATAACCATAATGATTTTATACCCACTCATAAGCACCCCTCCCTTCAAAAACGAAGAGAGGCCCAACCTCGTCTAACTATCCTAAGTCTATTATAGAGCAAACTAATATACGATACAATAAAGGCCATATTATATAAATATATGAATAAACTAATAAAAGCCGAGCTACTTAATCCACATAGTAGCTCGGCTTTTGGGTTTATTTAACGTTTGATAGAAGTTCAAAAGTATATTACTGGAATGCTTAAAATAATGGAAGGTGTAATTAAGATATACACTACAAGACATAGCTTTAGCAAAAGCAATAAACTGCCAAATAGGACTTTATAGATAGGTGCTGCTTCTTTCTTAGATTGTATCCAGTCTTTAATTTCATAATATATTTTAGGCTTGTTAAAAGCCGGCGGTAATCGCTTACACCATAAGACAAGCCACAAAATACTGCATATATTACCAAAGAGAAAGAATAGAAATAGTCCGAAATCCTCTAATGAATATACTTTCAATATATAAATATAATAGAGTAGCTGAGTAAACGCCCCTACGAAGTTGACCCATAGATAAATGAGATAAGATTTAAGCAAAAGCACTAATATAATTTTAATATATTTGAGTTTACTCATTAGCTCTCTCCTATCTAATAGTATACAAGCTTAAAAAGCAAAGTTTTTTATTGAGTCAACAGTTTAACCCATTCCATATACCAAGGGATAAATACTGAGCTATTTTCGAGTCTCTCCTTATATGACCCTTTCTCTCGCCATTGTGGTTCTTTTCGTAATCTTGCCGCATCATCAAATCCCACATATTCAATCATATCTCTTAGCTGTTTATGTGTATAAGACGTTTTACTTTCATCATAATTAATGCGATAACTGTAATAGTATACAGAATCTTTCACAACATGACGAAGATAAGATTCATGATTGGGCTTATAGGCATCAACTAAAGAGCCAGGAATTCCGTTATTCCACACTACGGCGTACTGTGTAGGCGTCTCTAAATCATTATATTTATGTAAATAATATATTATTGGAACCTTAATCAGCGTATTATCTGTCTCTTTGCTCATGATTGCGCTACGTATTACCCGTATTTTAACCCCTGTATCCTCATAAGTTCTCACCTCATGTCTCTCATTTTCTACGGCTTCACTGACTAACTTAGCCGTCTTAGGAATACGATAGTTAAAATTACCCCAATGCTCAACATTAGTATAAGCATCTAATCCAGATAATGACTCTATAGATGGAATAATATAATTACTCATCACCACTTCAGGCGCTTTATCTTGATAGGGATCCTTTGTATTTACCCAACCACCATAAGTAATGCCATAAGATGTCTTTGTATTATTTGGAGTAAATTCCGTATACATTACATGGGCATTGTTCGACATAAATTTCCAAGATGTATTCCGTAATCCTGGATACATATATTTTCCTTTACTTTCAGAATATTTATTAAGCTCTTTAGCATGCGGTGGACCAACAACTAAAAACGCACTAAGGCTTCGAACAGAAAACAAGGGCCCTTGTTTTCCGAATGGAGACTCTACAACATCACCGCGTAAGCTAACATTTGGTACGGATAATCTGATATTTTTATCCCCTTCATGAAGCAACACAACTGTAGACTGCGAATAATCTGCAAGCTCTGAAGCCTTAACAAAACCAGGCCGTTCTCGATATAACTTATCCAATTTAGATGCGGGATTTACAGACTTCGATTCTACAAATTGAATATATGACTCTACCTCTTGCTCCGCAACCTTATTAATATGTCGATAATTCTCATACGCATTAGCAGGAATGCTTGCATCGGCCCCAGGCACAGGTGGTTGCCCTTTTGGCACTTCAATCTGTACAGCGCATACATTCATGGTGAAAGTAGCCGCTAGTGCTATCATAATTAAACTTTTACGTAACATAGAACCCTCTCTAAATTTACAACATAAATAAGCACGATCTTATTAGCATAAGTATACTATGCAAATAAGATTGTGCCTATTATTTATAACTTTATATTTCACTATGCATGAGGTTTGTTTCTATTTAATATATGAGGTTCATCTCAATTTGACGATATAAAATAACCTTACTATAATATAGATAGATAGTCAGACGAGTAGTGCCGTCAGGCTCATCTCTAAATCAGTAAAACATTAGGAAATGGTCTTTCAGTTATCTAGTTACACTAGACAACGGAGGGCTATTTGCTTCTTATAAGGCAAATAAGGGCTATTAAAGCTCCAAAAGCAATGACAATAGCCAGTACTTGTAAAAGGAGCATGATTATTTCATAATCGCTCATAGACTTATCCCTCCCTTCAAAAACGAAGAGAGTCCCAACCCCGTCTAACTATCCTAAATCTATTATAGAGCAAACTAATATACGATATAATAAGCATTATATTATATAAATATATGAATTAACAAATAAAGCCGAGCTACTAAAACAAGGTAGCTCGGCTTTTTATGTCGTTTCACAAATTTATAATCTACTAAATTCTAATTACATTACTCTCAAACCAAATCTTTAAAGAAGGATCTAATTTGCTCGTTTTAGAGGTTTACAGAATTACACTACTCTCAAACTATTTGGCTATGATTGTATTAGGCGGTGTAGTTTTAGAGGTTTACAGAATTACACTACTCTCAAACACCTAAATAACCATGATCACTATCACACGCGTTTTAGAGGTTTACAGAATTACACTACTCTCAAACCGAGTTGTATCTTGAGATGTATTAGCGTATGTTTTAGAGGTTTACAGAATTACACTACTCTCAAACCAGCTTAACCAAATACTTACGGCTCTTTTTGTTTTAGAGGTTTACAGAATTACACTACTCTCAAACCCGGTTGGGAAGCGATCTGTTAAATTTATGGTTTTAGAGGTTTACAGAATTACACTACTCTCAAACCGCTGCTTCAAGCATTGCGGATAGTTCCGCAGTTTTAGAGGTTTACAGAATTACACTACTCTCAAACAGGCATTACCGGTGCTACGGCAAAAGAAACGTTTTAGAAGTTTACAGAATTACACTACTCTCAAACCACCGCAATAGCATTGGTACCAATATTTTTGTTTTAGAGGTTTACAGAATTACACTACTCTCAAACGAAAAACCTTGCGGGGTATTTGGTACATCAGTTTTAGAGGTTTACAGAATTACACTACTCTCAAACTAAGAAATACGCCAATTTAATCGGTAAGCCGTTTTAGAGGTTTACAGAATTACACTACTCTCAAACGGCGTTGATTCCACAAGCAAAAGGTGCTAAGTTTTAGAGGTTTACAGAATTACACTACTCTCAAACAAGCTGGCGACTTTCAAAGTTTAGCGCATTGTTTTAGAGGTTTACAGAATTACACTACTCTCAAACCTTTTGTAATTGCTGTAATCACCGCAGTCGGTTTTAGAGGTTTACAGAATTACACTACTCTCAAACCTTTTGTAATTGCTGTAATCACCGCAGTCGGTTTTAGAGGTTTACAGAATTACACTACTCTCAAACTAGCACAACTGCCCATGATGCCATCCATTCGTTTTAGAGGTTTACAGAATTACACTACTCTCAAACGGTTTTCCACTTTTCGATTTTAAGAGATACGTTTTAGAGGTTTACAGAATTACACTACTCTCAAACCCTAACGACTCGCCGCGGTCTAATAAATACGTTTTAGAGATTTACAGAATTACACTACTCTCAAACGATGTAGTGGTTCGTGCTATGGAATCAAACGTTTTAGAGATTTACAGAATTACACTACTCTCAAACAGAAAGAAACAGTATCCTTTGAGGTGGTCGGTTTTAGAGATTTACAGAATTACACTACTCTCAAACGTCTGCCTTGATTTCCTTAATAGAATCACGGTTTTAGAGATTTACAGAATTACACTACTCTCAAACAGTCGGTACAATCAAACGGCCGATAAAAGTGTTTTAGAGATTTACAGAATTACACTACTCTCAAACTGCCCTCGGTGCGATTGATGCATATAGATTGTTTTAGAGATTTACAGAATTACACTACTCTCAAACCCCAAATTAAATTTGAGGCTCAAGAGTAACTCAGGCTACCACCAGGTGTAATTCTGTATATTCCTTAAATAACACAAAAATCATTATCTAAAATATACCCATTTATAAGGCTTTTATCAAGTTTTTCTTTGTTGAGAGGTCCAGTTGTTAGACAAACTAACCGTAATTGCCGACTCAGCATATTTTGATAAAATACATTAAGCTCATCATCATTTAAAACTAAATCTAGATTTACCATAATATATAACATGGGAGATAATAATGTATCCACCACTTCTATATAGGACATGAGATCCATGATATCCCCTGTACGATTAAACTCAAAGTTAAAGCTACCTAGCTTAATAAGTTCAGCAGTACCAATTTCAAGTTTATGTTGGATTGATAAAGGATATCCAAATTCTAAAGAATAATAAAAAGCATGAAGACGATTTACAATATCTGCCACCTCTTCTGTCATCAACAAGGCTTCTTTAGATAATTGATTTTGTAATTTGGTTAATAAGGCTTTACTATTTATATCTACATATAATGGATTAAGTATTATATGTCCATATTTATCTAAATTGAACGCCTTATTATTATCATTTAAAATCCAGGGGCCTTCCCCTCCATCGCATTGTATATCAAGCTCTGTGACCATACGTCGAAATACTTTACAATTCTCAAATGATATAACCGTTACTTTATCACTAGCTACTTCAAAGTCTAATGTAGAATCTTGATACATCAATTTCATATCATAAGCACCCTCTCCGTTGAGTCTATAACCTCACTTTGCTTATCTCCTACTACAATCTCCATTCTTGAAAACTGTTTTTCTGTAACAGTTAACATAAACAAGCTACCACTAGGTGGCTTATTTTTACGTACATGTTCCATTATAATGTTGGCACTAGTTGTATTAAGAACTAATTTTGAGTACACAGATTCTTGTAACATGAGGAATCCTGATACAATTAAATACTTTCTAAAATTCCTATATTCTTTTCTATCTTCCGAAGTTAACGTCGGTAGATCAAACATCACTAGTATTCTCATAAATCTATAGCTCATATTCTATAAACCTAATCTCTGAAGCATCTTGATTCCGCAATGCATCAAATACACTTTTACAGTAAATACGAATAGCAGCACTAAATGTCTGAACAGTATCATTAATTTTTACATCTTCAGATAGTAATTCTATAAGTGACAATTTAACATCTCGATTGAATTCTGTAGGTATCGACTTGATAACAACCGCATCAACAAAGCCTCTCAACGGTTCCATCAAATCAGAACCTAAATTATATGGATTAAATTGATTACAGTGATTAAGACCTAGCTGAGTAATATAACCTAACGATAAAATCTCTCGATTTACCGCAGAAAGCAATATCGCATATCCATAATTCAGTGCTGCATTAATAGCATTATCCTGTTCGCGAGAAAATGATTTTCCAAACAAAGCATTAAAATATACTTTTGCAGCATGCCCCTCACGTTGAGTTTCATCATTTAGAGTCAACTCATCAAGATATTGGTATAGTAAATCTGCTTCAACTAACTCCTGATACTGTAATAGCTCTGCTTGATTCATAATCTTACGTCGTACAATTTCTGTCCATATAGAAGCTTGCAACTCTTTAGACCATTCAGCCTGTTCACGACATCGTTTACTACTATTGTGACTACCATGTAATGGAAGAACCTCACTGGCTGGATTCCGTTTCTCATCACAAAACACAATAGCCACTTTTTTCTTAATCAACTCGTTTAGTAGTACGGCGGTGAGGCTCACCGCCGTAGATTCAACAATCAGCATATATATTTCATCAATATACACCTTAGTCGTCTCAAAGTCTTTGCGAATAATCATGTAATTCATTTTAAAATCTAACTTAGAACGACTACTTATGACTACCGAACGCCAACTCATAATAACCCCTAATACTAACACACTCGTTTTAAACTATAGTTACTTCATTAGAATATAATCCCGTAATGGACTCATTAATAATTTTGAATTCATCTAACGACGAAACCTTAAAATTTACAACTTTACGAGATGCACTGACATTTATACTACTTAAAGATAACTTTTTATTCCTATTAGTAAAGATATTAAGCAACTCAGATAATGCCTTACATCGTTCTTCTAAGGAGAGTTTTATAAATTGTTTTCTTCCTACATTATCAACATCTTTTAGCTTATTACCTCTCATCTTCAAATAGATAGGTTCATTAAACTTAGATACCAAATAATCGAATAGCTTTTGCGTGTATTCTAAGGTTATCTTCTCAACCTGATTATTCACTGGATTTCTAAAACTAACCGATGAAGCTTTAATATTTTTATCTTCTAATATTATAGTAGTAAATTTCTCAACTAATTTTAGATAAAACTGTATATCTAAAGGAACTATAAGTTGAATTGCGTTATCAATACAAAAACGGTCATTTGATCGACCACCTAAATAATAAGTAAATCCCTCAATTTTTAATAACTGATCATTATATACTCTTTTATAAATAATTCTTATATTATTGGCCTTTGGTAAAACCGTTTTTATATATTCTAAAAGAGCTTGCTCAGTTAAAATTTTAGAAGCTATAAATATAGGTATTGGTATAAATGCTTTGATACTGTTATTCTTTTTATCACTATACTCAATAATTGTATAGTATGCATTCTTTATATCTGAATAACCTCCATATTTCGTATTCTGTGACACAATTGGATCATTAGCTTTTATTGGTAAATATATATCAGCCTTAACTTTACTCGCCTTAGTCAAATTAATATCAGACAATTGTCCCTTTTGTTCATAAACACGCTTTGTAACTCGGACATCATTGTTAGCCATCATTTTCTTAACAGTATCCATGCTTGTTTTTACATCCCAAGCTTTTCCATCTTTAGCATTTGTGCAGTTCACATCATAATTGAACATCTTCGCTAAGTTATATGTACGATTAGCTCCATTCTTTTTAAAGAATGCACGGAAGTTACGATTAAATCTTTCATGATATACATTACCAACAACAATATTTAAATAAGCATCTTTAGCATGATGGTGATGATTCAATGAGCGAACTTTGATAAAGTTATTATCATGACGGAAGTCTGTTACATTTTCAGCCTTTACAAAGACTACATCAACACCTGGGTAAAGACGACGCAGTAATGTTGTGGCTGCCTTAACTGATTGATTAGTTTCAACTAATTGACGAGCAATAAAGCCACTTAAATCATCAGCCGTAAGAGGAGTGTTGCGAGTCAGACGCTCATATTTTCGTTCGCTAATAAGTCCTTGTTGTTTTAAGAATGTCCAGAATAGCTTTTGTGTCTTTTGAATTCCTTCACCAATTGGATATGTATCTGATTTCTGAGCATTTGCAGTTCGTTTACATAACACTAAGTTATCAAAACTATCATCTTTAGTAAGGCTACGAGGATAAATATGGTCGATATCATAATTATCTGTATTTAACTGACTTAAATCTATAACTTCACCAGTATAAGCACAACGCCCCATTTGCGTATAATATAAATATAACTTTTTACTTCTTAATGCCGCATCATCGTAGTTAGCTAGTCCTGATTTCAGACCGTCAACCTCTGTGTCCTTTAGCCCACTTAATAAAGCTTCATCTTTTTTAATCGCAGCATATAAATCAGATAATCGTTTTTGACGAGAATCCTTTTTCTTTTTCTCTGTTTTATTAGACCGCGTTACCTCTACAAAGATACGAGATGGTAGCGCTTTTTTTATATGTATAACCTCATCAACGATACGCAAAGCTTGCCATACCGCACGTTTAACAGCAGGAGAAAGCGCCAATTCATCGATAATATCATGAGGATTAACTACTTGACCCTCTGTCAATTTAACATTTTCTTCTTGAATGCATTCCATAAAGAAAAATTTATCGCCTAATAGTTCCATCAAGTTATAGCTAGAATTGTGCATAAACTTAATAATAGTTGCAGGTTCACAATCACCAGTTTTATCACAGCCCTCGATACCATTTAGTAATTTCTTAGAAAGGCGACCCCAATCTCGATATCGTAATTTGGCCAGCTTTTTGATAGTTTCATCATCAATGCACGAAGAAAATTTATTACGCAATGTTTCACGTAACATTTTTTTACTTTCACCAAAGATAGTAATATTCGTAATAATCTCTTCAGCCATAGATGTATCAAAACCATCGCCAAGGATACGAACCATATCACGATAAGATGTTAGATCATTTTTAATTTCCCCATCTAGACCTGTAATCTCAGGTTTATGAGGTTTTGAGATATAACCGTTATCTTTTAAAAACTGTTCTATCCGATTTTTGGTCATTTTCTTATGGTCTTGCTTAAACACGGCCTTAATAAGATGCGCTTTTACCTTTGGCTCTAATGGCTTCCCATCAATACGCACATTATTTAGTTCGTTGAGCAACATGAACTCACTATATAAAAGAGATGATTTAGGCAGCACATCTTCACCTAACAAATAAGTGCATTTATTCGTAAGGTTTTTGATGAAAGCTGCTGCTGATTTTTCTCTATCAATTTTATCTTCAAAATTCCATGGTGTAACCTGACCAGAGGCTTTACGGACAGCCCAAGCGAACCCGCCATTATTCACATTATGATGTGTATTTAAAGGCCCTACATAGTATGGAATACGGAATTCAAGCAGTTTAATGAGTTTCTCTGCTACAGAATATCCATCAGCCACTTCATTTAGGAATGGGAATTTGGATTTACATTTATCAAGAATAGTCTTGAGTTCCTCCAAATGTAATTGATAAGGAATAACCCCATTATCTTTAATACGTTGTAATGGTAATAAAGTTTGCAGCTCAATTTTACTAAGAATATAATCTTTATCCTTAGAATCAGATAATCCCTCTACTATTTTCTTAGTGTATTTATAAAAATCTTCACGATTACAACTAGTTTCTTCCGTACGACCTTGTTTAATATAGTGAACATAGTTGTGTAAGCCTTTTTCATCAGACTTAAACATCGTATTATAGAGCTTTCTATCAGCCTTTAATAAAGATTTAAGCAGAACTAAATCATCTTTGTGTTTGTTGTAAGCTTTTACCTTAGATTCAGAAATAGTAAGACCAGGTTCTTTAATCGACATAAGGATAATAGCGTCATATACAGATTTACAATCATCAATGATATGAATCTCATCACCCCAAGCTTTAGCTAGGTCATCACGTCTCTCATCATATGTATCCCCTATAATTTGTAACTTTTTAAGATCTTCATCTAAATCCTCTACAGAGCCGAATAAGTCAGTAAGGCTCGCAGATAAACCTAACACTAAATTAGCAAAGGCTTTAAGAGTTTTTTTATCTTCCTTAATTTGTTCCTTTTGAGATTTACCGGAAGCATTCGCTGCATCTGAAACAGTATATGTATCAACAAGACGTTCTATCGCTTTCGCTTTATCAGATTTTGTTTTCCCTTGTTCCATTAGAATCTCACCAATAGAACTCATAGCAGCTTTAGCATCAAAGCAATTAAAGGTAATAGTTTCTATTGCTTGTTTAAGAACATCATCAAGTGTAGAAGCATTAGAATCAAATGTTGCACCTTCATAGAGGAAATTACCACGGTACTTTAAAATATGGTGTACTGCCAAGAATAACTTACGAATGTCATCAGTACCATCTTTCATTAACTCTGCACGTAAATGATATATAGTAGGATACGCTTTGAAGTAATCTTGATCAGTATAATCCTCGTTAATAAATAGAATATGTTTTGAACTATGCCCCGTCGTTTTATCTTCATAGTGGTATTTACTTTCACGAAGACGCATAAAGAATGTTGGATCCACCTGCGCCATAGCATCAGCAAACAATTCTTCTAATAGTTTTAAGCGTAATTTACGACGTTCTAAACGACGACGCATAGACCGAAATCCACGACGTGCTACAGCGGATTCCCCCTCATCAAACAAACGACTACCCCACATTTTATGAGAGCGAAATTTTAGTAGCTCATATGACTTATTTGTTACCGCCCAACCTACTGAGCTTGTTCCAATATCTAGCCCCACAAAATAATCTTTAATCGGATAATCTTTCAAATGACTTGAAATAAGTTGGTTCGATGCTTGCATTTCCATAAGCGCTCTCCTTCGGAAATTAATAATTGACATTCATCAAAAGCTTAACTATACTATAAGTAATCCAATTAGTTTTGGAGGTTTACAGAATTACATTACGAGTTCAAATACAAATTTATTTACAATGCCTTCGGGCCGCCCGACGTAGGGCACCTACTCTCAATTCTTCGGAATTGAGATTTTTTATTGCAAAAATTTACTATTTAAACTGCATCTATAATCTATAAGTCGCCAATCAATGTATAATTAACTTCATTCTAGCATAAAATAATAGAAAAGTTCATTATTTTCTCACAATACTTATGTTTATACAGAATTTTGTTAAATATTATATCTATATCAATGCAGCATAATATAATAGGTTTAATAACAATCGTACAAAAAAAGTGCACCTCTATACTTAATGCATAAAGGTGCACTTTAACTATATCAAACTTAAAGATAGATTATAATTTTACTTACTTTATCCCCCTTGTGTTCAAAAAGTATCCCGTTCATCATATCAGTTCTATATTGTAATAATCCATAAAACCAACGATCATCATAATCAATGTAATCTGGACGCCCATACACTTTTAAGACTTTTCTCATAGAGTCTCCTACAGCAATTCCTCTATGAGTTATCGCATCACGATTCGTAATCGATATATACGTAACAGTATTATCCATACCACCCAATATAGTATTACCAAAGGTTACACCACCATAGGATAAACCATATCTTGTTTCCTTTGTTGGCTGGCCTAGACTGGCTTTCACCGCATCAAAAGTGCTACCTAATGGAACGCCAAGCACCATAAGTTCTTCTTGTGGCAATCTCTCACCTACATACTGACCAATACTATAATGTCTATATTGTTCGGCTTTCGGCCAATCATAAGATTGTTTAGCTGCATTTGTTTCTAGACGTTCCCAAGTTTTACTTAACCAACTCGCATCTGCAGTATAATTAAACACACTAACAAATTGTAAGGCTATCGTAAGCCCCATAACCATATGTTTTGCTTTCATATTTTCTCTCCTAAATGCTCTCAATAAAATAAGCACAGCCTTATTAGCATAAGTATACTATGCAAACAAGGTTGTGCCTATAATTTATAAGCTTATATTTCAATATTTATGGAGTTTACCCGAATTTGACGATATATTTTTATCCCTTGGCTTTCTAGCCCTATTTAATATCACAATTATTTTTTATATAATTTAAAGCTATTAATCTAGATCTATATTTAGTAGATAAATAATCAACATAGCTAGCAATAAGTAAAAAAATAATTATTACAGAAAAAGCCCCTGTTATAACTTCCGATAACTGATTATTAAGATTTACATTATAAATAATAATCGAATAACATCCTGCTATTATAACATATGGTGAGCCCCACCATTTTGCAAAAGGATTTGAAGTAAATATTATCAAAAGTGATAAAAAAATCATTAGTAGTGATAGTAAATAAACTAAATTAAATAGAACATTTTTATAATTCAACATTTTTATTATCTCAATATCAATTATAGAGGTAACTAATGTTACTAATGCACTCAAATTAGAAAAAGTATTAATTTTCTTAAACAACTCCAACCTAACCTTGATTTCAGTTAACTCCATTTCAAATTTATAGCCTACATACCCTAAGGAATCGTATAATTCAATATACTTTTCAACTAAGTTTAGCCTCCACTCTCCTTGTTTACAAATAGGCCCAACAGGAAATAAATTTGCTAGTCTATCTTTTGCCAAACATCCGTATTTACTTTTCCAACGCACTGTATACCTCTTTCTCAAATCTTTATCTAATCACTTAACATATTACATTATTAAATATTTACTGCATATAAATAAAGTAAATCTATTAAATAATATATACGAGTCTAAAAACAAAAGGGGCTGTAACAGAATGCGGTTTTACCGCATTCTAGTTGCAGTCCCTTGTTTAAGTATATTTGAGATGCCTTATATCTCAATAATTACCTTACTATTTCAGTATTTTATTCTCCCTATATGACCTTCTTCCAAATCTCTCCACCCTCCTACTTCTACTTTCACCATCCAACGAATTATCTCGTTAGGTCTCTCCAGGCGATAAATA
>OGEJ01000537.1_pt1 | contig 13142 bp, 9 predicted proteins | sample 1570701 | NCBI WGS metagenome assembly OGEJ01 (sample SAMEA2582140, study PRJEB24529) | metagenome | biome: Human gut stool | place: China | collected 2011
AAGAGAAGAAGATCTGATTCGTGTGGATATGTCTGAATATATGGAGAAGCACAGTGTATCAAAGATCATCGGATCTCCTCCAGGATATGTTGGATTTGGAGAAGGCGGACAGCTGAGTGAACAGATTCGAAGACATCCTTACTCCGTCCTTCTTTTTGATGAGATCGAAAAAGCTCATCCTGATGTATTTAATATCCTGCTGCAGGTGCTGGATGACGGGAGGATCACGGACTCCAAGGGAAGGACTGTGGACTTTAAGAATACGATCCTGATCATGACATCCAACATCGGTTCCCCGTATCTTCTCGACGGTATCGACGAGAACGGAAACATCAAACCGGATGCACAGGAACTCGTTATGAACGACCTGCGTGGACACTTCCGCCCAGAGTTTCTGAACCGTCTGGATGAAATTATCATGTTCAAACCATTGACAAAAGACAACATTGGCGGCATAGTAGACCTTATGGTACGCGAACTCAGCAACCGTCTGGCAGACCAGGAGCTTTCTCTGGAACTGACCGATGCAGCAAGGACTCAGGTAATTGAGAACGGCTACGACCCGGTATACGGTGCACGTCCGCTGAAACGTTATCTGCAGAATTATGTAGAGACACTTGCAGCCAAGAAGATCCTTTCCGGTGACGTTCATGCAGGTGATACACTTGTATTGGATGTCAGAGACGGCGAGTTTGTGATCAATACGAAATAAATTGCTGCTGTGTGAGAAGTGCTCAGCGGCAGGATACCACAGGAGGTAAAATATGATACCAAGAGATCCGGTGATGCTGTTGAGCTACGTCAACACACAGCTGAGAGATTTTTATTCCTCCCTGGATGCTTTTTGCGAAGACAAAGACATATCCAGAGAGGAACTGGTAGAGAAACTGTCATCAATTGATTATCAGTACGACACAGTGACAAACCAGTTTGTATAAAACAATAACGCGAAAAGGCATTTGCTTTTCCACAGATATAAGGTGGGAGGCAGATGCCTTTTTTGATGCATTGTATATTATATTGGGGAGAGATAAGTGGTGTTTCTGCTAAGTGTTTGAATCATTAGCCGGGCAAAATGATTTTCTTCTTTTATCCGTAAATTGTTCCTTTATAAAATCTAAAAAAAGTGTGAAATATACAAAAAACAGTTGCATTTTTTGTGCAGATGCATATAATAAACAATTAGCCGACTAATTAATAGCTGACTAATGAAATGAAATATGTTTTAGTACGGAGGTGAAAAGGTGTTTATAGGAGAAGAACCAGAGTTCGGTCCTGAAGAGCATAGAATGAGTTTTTTGTCTATGTTTATGCGGATCGACCGCCGCTTTATGGGGAAGTGCTTTGGGCAGATGCAGGAACTTGGAATTTATCCGGGACAGATCCCGGTGCTTGGACTTCTGGCATATAAAGACGGATTGAGCCAGCGCGAGATTGCAGAACATTTGAGAATCAAACCGCCGACCGTCAATGTGACCGTCCAGCGGCTGGAAAAAGCAGGATTCCTTTTCCGCAAAGCAGATGAAAAAGACCAGCGTGTCTCCAGAATCTACCTGACAGAGAAGGGCAAACAGGCCAAGGAACGCGGCATGAAACGAGTAGAAGAAAATGAGAAGATCCTTCTTGACGGTTTCAGTGATGCAGAACTTTGTCTCTTACGAAGATTTCTGGAGCAGATAACCGCAAATATCGATAAAATACCCGGATCATCCGGAAAAAATGACACAAAGAAAGCGAGGCAGCAAAAGTGATCAAACTGATGAAGTATCTGAAAAAATCAGCAGGCTATATCATCCTGATCATAGCCCTTCTGTTTCTTCAGGCATACTGTGATCTGTCTTTGCCGGACTACACTTCCAAGATCGTGAATGTAGGTATCCAGCAGAGCGGAATCGAAGACAGCGTCCCTGAAAAGATCAGAAAGACATCCATGGACAGCTTACAATTGTTTATGGATGACGACGACAAAGAAACCGTAGATTCTTTTTATGAAGAAGACGGAGACGATCCCGTACTCAAAGACGATATAACAAGTGACGAACGGGACGAACTGAACAGTATCTTCGGCAAACCGATGATGATCGTGGCAAGTCTTTCATCCGGAAGCGAAGAAGTTACAGCCATGCTCTCCCAGATGGGTGTTCCAGAGGGAACAGACCCGATGCAGGCGATCGCCATGATGCCAGAGGAAGCACTTGATGCGATGACTGAGAAGTTCAGCGAGAAGATCGACAGCATGCAGGATTCCATCATCACCCAGGCAGGTGTCGCTTATGTGAAGAGCGAATATGAGGCACTGGGAGAGGACGTAGATGCGATCCAGATGCATTACATCAAGATCTCAGGTGTCAAGATGCTTGGTATGGCACTGGTAACGATGCTCTGTGCGATCTGTGTCGTATTCCTTTCATCCAGAGTGGCCGGAGCACTTGGTCATGACCTGAGAAATGCCGTGTATCGCAAGGTTATCACCTTCTCAAGCCGTGAATACCACAAGTTTTCCACAGCATCTCTGATCACCCGCTGTACGAACGATATCCAGCAGGTGCAGCAGGTAATGGCAATGCTTTTCCGTATTGTTCTTTATGCGCCGATCCTTGGTATCGGAGGTGTGATCCGTGTACTTAATACCGATTCTTCCATGACCTGGATCCTTGGTCTGGCAGTCGGACTGATCCTGGTAGTCATTATCGTTTTGTTCCAGGTGGCAATGCCGAAATTTACCGCATTACAGACACTGGTCGATAAACTGAACCTGGTAACACGTGAGATCCTTACCGGTATCCCGGTCATCCGTGCATTCAGCCGTGAGAAACACGAAGAAGAACGTTTCGAGGAAGCAAACGAGCGACTGACAAAGACAAACCTGTTCGTCAACAGATGCATGACCTTTATGATGCCGACCATGATGCTGATCATGAACGGCGTTTCCGTACTGATCATTTACAGCGGTTCCTATGCCGTTGATAACGGAACCATGCAGGTAGGTAACGTTATGGCATTCATCCAGTACGCAATGCAGATCATCATGTCCTTCCTGATGATCACAGCCATGTCCATTATGCTCCCGAGAGCAAACGTGGCAGCACTTCGTATCAATGACGTTCTCAAGACAAAAGTAAGCGTCACAGACCCGGAGAATCCGGTTCAGCCAGCCGAGAATATCAAAGGAACGGTTGAATTTGACCATGTAAGTTTTGCTTATCCGGAAGCAGGAGAGAATGTCCTGACTGACATTTCCTTCAAGGCGGAGAAGGGTGAGACGATTGCCATCATCGGAAGTACCGGAAGCGGCAAGAGTACTCTTGTAAACCTGATCCCTCGTTTTTACGATGTGACAGAAGGTAAAGTTCTCGTGGACGGTATCGATGTCCGTGATATGACACAGAAAGAAGTCAGATCCAGACTTGGATACGTACCGCAGAAGGGAGTCCTTTTCTCAGGTACGATCGATTCCAACATCCGTTACGGCAAGACTGATATTTCAGACGCAGAAGTAAAAGAAGCAGCAGAAGTTGCACAGGCAACGGAGTTTATCGAGACAAAACCGGAGAAATACACATCCCCGATCGCACAGGGAGGAACCAACGTATCCGGTGGACAGAAACAGAGACTTTCGATCGCGAGAGCGATTGCCAAGAAACCGGAAATCTTTATTTTTGACGACAGCTTTTCTGCACTGGACTTCAAGACAGACAGTACCCTGCGTAAAGCACTCAAAGCACATACAAAAGATGCGACAACGATCATTGTTGCACAGCGTATCAGTACGATCCTGAATGCAGATAAGATCATTGTCCTGGATGACGGACATATGGCTGGTATCGGTTCTCACAAAGAACTGATGAAGAACTGTGAAGTTTACCGCCAGATTGCAATGAGTCAGCTGTCAGAGGAGGAATTGGCATGAGTGGACAGAGACGACGTGGACCGATGGGCGGCAGAGGAATGCGCCCGACAGAAAAAGCAAAAGACTTCAAAGGTGCGATGGGCAAACTGTTCCGCTACATGGGACGCTATAAACTGCGTTTTGTGATGGTGTTCATTTTTGCGATCGCAGGAACAATCTTTAATATTGCAGGACCTAAGATCCTTGGTAAAGCGACAACCGAACTTTATACAGGCCTGGTTGCAAAGGTAAACGGAACCGGAGGCATTGATTTCACGAAGATCGGCACGATCCTTCTGTGGACACTGGGACTGTATGTGGCAAGTGCATGCTTTTCCTTTATCCAGGGCTGGATCATGACTGGTATCTCCAATGATGTGACCTACAACCTCCGTAAAGATATTTCAAAGAAGATCAACAAACTGCCTCTGAATTATTTCGAGAGCAGGACAAACGGTGAGATCCTCTCCCGTGTAACAAACGATGTTGATACACTGCAGATGAGTCTGAACCAGAGTCTGACACAGCTGATCACATCTGTGACAACTCTGATCGGTGTATTTATCATGATGCTCAGTATCTCGCCGCTCATGACGCTGATCGCGCTTGTGATCCTGCCGATTTCAATGGGACTCATCGGACTCGTGACAAAGAAATCACAGAAATTCTTCCGTGCCCAGCAGGAATATTTAGGCCATATCAACGGTCAGGTTGAGGAGGTTTACGGCGGCCATCTCGTCATCAAGGCATTTAACCGCGAGAAGGATACGATCGAAGAGTTTGAAAAAACCAACAATATTCTTTACGATTCCGCATGGAAATCCCAGTTTTTATCCGGTATGATGCAGCCGATTATGATGTTTGTCGGAAATTTAGGCTACGCCTGCGTGGCATTGACCGGCGGACTTCTGGCGATCAAAAACGTGATCACGATCGGTGATATCCAGGCATTTATCCAGTATGTGAAAAACTTTACCCAGCCGATCCAGCAGATTGCGCAGGTTATCAACATGGTACAGTCGATGTCGGCGGCATCTGAGCGTGTCTTTGAATTCCTGAACGAGGAAGAGGAAGACCAGATTGTCGAGAATCCGGCAGCAATCGAGACTGTGACAGGAGAAGTCACCTTCGACCACGTACATTTCGGCTACAACCCGGAGCAGATCATCATCAACGATTTCAGCGCCAAAGTAAAACCGGGCCAGAAAACCGCGATCGTCGGCCCGACCGGAGCCGGAAAGACGACGATGGTCAAACTGCTGATGCGCTTCTACGATGTCAACAGCGGAGCCATTCTGCTGAACGACCACAACATCAAAGACTTCAACCGCAGAGAGCTGCGCGATGCCTTCGGTATGGTCCTGCAGGATACGTGGCTGTTCAAGGGAACCATCATGGAAAACATCCGCTACGGCCGGCTCGATGCGACAGATGAGGAAGTCATCGCAGCAGCAAAAGCCGCAAGAGCCCACCACTTCATCCAGACCCTGCCGGGCGGCTATCAGATGGAACTGAATGAAGATGCCAGCAATGTGTCGCAGGGACAGAAACAGCTGCTGACGATTGCACGCGCAATCCTTGCTGACAACAAGATTCTGATCCTCGACGAGGCAACTTCATCCGTCGACACCAGAACCGAAATCGAGATCCAGAAAGCCATGGATAACCTGATGAAGGGCAGAACAAGCTTCGTCATCGCCCACCGGCTGTCCACGATTCGTGATGCGGATCTGATTCTCGTCATGAAAGACGGAGACATCATCGAGCAGGGAAATCACGAAGAACTGCTCGCGGCAAACGGGTTCTATGCAAATCTTTACAATTCGCAGTTCGAGGATGTGGTGGCGTAAGAGAAGAAAAATTGACTTGACATATCTTCGGAATTTCTGTACAAAATAAGTAAGAGCACTGGCTCCGTTATAAAAGCATTGGTCCCTACTGTGAGTGGGAATTGTTGTTATTTACAATTCAAAAAAGAAAATGAATGCCTGAGCTTAAGTGTTCAGGCATTTTTTGCTTTCGTGGTAGAATATCTAAGCAATCTGGAGTAAAATAAACAGCAGAAAAAAGAAAGTGAGAACAAAAAATGGCAGACAGACACACAACAGAAAAATTACTGGAGGGCGAGCGTCTTTCCGGAAAGGTGACATTATTTGCGAAAGTAACAATTTTACCGGGCGACGAGCTTCCGTATCATGAGCATCACGGAGAGACAGAAACGTACCACATCTTATCCGGCGGGGGAATGTATCAGGATAATGACAAGACCTATCCGGTACAGGCTGGCATGACGACGTTCTGCGAGGACAGCAGCGGACATGCGATTTCCTGCCTTGGGGAAGAGCCGCTGGTCTTTCTGGCGATGATTCAGAAAAAAGCAGAGTAACCGGAGCGGACGGCCATGAGCAGAAAGAAAAAGCCCAGGATGGAATACCGCTACTACGAAGCGCCGGAGAAATGTCCGGTGCTGGCGCTTCTGGGCGAAAAATGGGTACAGAACTACGGTTATCAGATTGATTACCTGCATTTTCATAATATGATGGAGATCGGCGTCTGCTATTACGGTGAGGGGACAATTGTCCTGGAAGATAAAGAAATTCCGTACGACGGGGGGGCATTTACGGTAGTACCAAAGAACTTTCCACATACGACAAACTCAAAGGAAAACAGTCTGTGCTCCTGGGCATGGCTGTTTATTGATGTGGAAGGCTTTATCACAAAGCTGTATAAGGATAATTCGCGTATGGCACAGAAGCTGATTTCCCGCATCAACCAGAGAGCTCATTACTCGAAAAATGAGGACAGACCTGAGGTGGCGGAGCTGATCAAACTGATTATTAAATGCATGGATGAAAAAGAGGAATTTTATCTGGAAGAAGTAAAGGGGCTGACGCGGGCGCTTCTGATGCAGATTGCGAGATGGAATGAAAAAGATGAGACGCAGGAAAAGAATGCCATTCTGGATGATGCCAGCATTGCCCTGATTCTTCCTGCGCTCAATTATATCGGGGAAAATTTCCACGAGAGCATCCGGATTGAAGAACTTGCGGATGTGTGCCACATCAGTGAGACACATCTGCGCCGTATTTTTCAGGAATCCATGCGGATGCCGCCGGTGGAATATATCAACTGGGTTCGGATCCGGGCAGCGTGCAAAGAGCTGAGAAAGACAAATGCCTCCGTAAGTGACATTGCACTGCACTGCGGATTCACAACAATATCCACTTTTAATCGTAATTTTCGAAAGATTCTCGGCGTTTCGCCCCAGCAATGGCGGAGGGCACCGGAACATTACGAGCAGAATTTGTTGAAATTTGACATAAAAACACAGGAAGGATGGTGAAACAAAGTGAAAATATCTATAGATAGTTGAAAATGCATAGGATAGAGTCGAATATGCGCACAACCGACGAAAGAATGTTGTTATAATTTGTACATGTTGAGGGGATAAAAACCTAAAAAATGTACAAAACAACCAAAAGACTTTTAGGCGATATATGTGAAAAAGTCAGGTTGTAAAATAACATCTTAAGGAGGATGTGCAATATGAGAAGAAAAATTGTATCAATCGTAATGGCATCAGCAATGGTACTTGGAAAGATTGCCTGAAAAACAACCCAAGGAACTACAACAAGCTCCAGCAACGGCGGAAACGATGCATCAGCAGCAGATGACACCACTGCAAAATCAGAGAGCAGTGACGTAGTAGAAGGTGGTTCAGATGATGACAACACCTTAACCGTATGGACCTGGGACCCGAACTTCAACGTTTATGCGATCCAGAAAGCAGCTGAGATTTACGCACAGGATCACGAAGGCTTTAAAGTAGAAGTCAGCGAAGTACAGTCCGATGACATTGAAACCCGCCTGACCACAGCAGTTTCTGCAGGAGACTTAAGTACTCTGCCGGATATCTTCCTGATGCAGGACAACTCCTTCCAGAAATATGCAACCAACTACCCGGACATTTTCACAGATCTGACCGATTCCGGTATCGACTTTGGTGAATTCTCATCCGCAAAAGTTGCTTACTCTACACTGGATGGAAAGAACTACGGAATTCCGTTTGACAATGGCGCCGTGATCGAGTGCCTGCGTACCGATATGCTGGAAGAGGCAGGCTTTACCGTAGATGATTTCACAGACATTACCTGGAATGACTTTATGGAAAAAGCAAAAGTTGTCAAAGAGAAAACAGGTCAGCCAATCCTGACATCTCAGGCCGGATCTCCGGACCTTGTTATGGAAATGCTGCAGTCCTGCGGCGAGTCTCTGTTTAATGAGGATGGATCCGTAAATATCGTAGACAACAAAGCATTAAAACCAATCCTTGAGATCTACAGCCAGATGGTAAAAGACGGTACTCTGGTAGAAGTTACCGACTGGGATCAGTACATTGCATCCATCAACAACGGAACTACAGCAGGCGTTATCAACGGATGCTGGATCATGGCTTCCATCACAGCAAACGACGATCAGTCCGGTAAATGGGCGCTCACCAATATGCCAAAACTGGACGGCATCGACGGAGCAACCAACTACTCCAACAACGGTGGTTCTTCCTGGGCAATTTCTTCCAACTGCAAGAAAACCGATCTTGCCATTGACTTTATGAAATCTACCTTCGCAGGCAGCACAGCTCTTTACGATGACATCATCGCAAAAGGCGCTCTGGCAACCTGGGCACCGGCAGGAGATTCCGAAGCATATGCACAGCCAGTTGCATTCTTCAGTGATGACCCGGTTTATGCAAAAATCGTTGATTTCGCAACCAAGACTCCATCCAACATCACTGGAGCATTCTACTACGATGCACGCGATGCTGTCGGAACCGCACTTTCCAATATCATCCAGACAGGAGCAGATATGGACAGCGAACTCCAGACTGCACAGGAAACCGTAGAGTTCAACATGGGTAACTAAGATTTCTCATATTGTAAAAAAGTAGGAGGATAAGAAACGGGTCTGCTTCTAGACAGACAGAAGCAGGCCCGTTCTGTATCTGCCCCGGGGTGGGCTTGAAAAATGATTTCTGCAGGAGAACATGCAATGTTGTCTGCAAAAAGATTTTTTCAAGCGTACCTCGCAGCGAAAAAAGAAAGGAAGATTCCATGAGCAGCCAGAAGAAAAAAGGAATGAACTTGGAAAGAAAACAGAATTTTACCGGATGGGTTTTTCTGCTTCCGGCAACGATTCTGATCGCATGGATGAGCTTTTATCCGATGATTCAGGCATTTATCCTGTCTTTGCAGACCGGTATGGGCATTAACCTGAAATTCAACGGATTTGCAAACTATGCGCGTATTTTAAAAGACCCGACTTTTAAACAGACTTTAAGTAACACCTTCCTCTACCTGATTATTCAGGTGCCGATCATGCTGATCCTTGGTCTGATGTTTGCATCGATGCTGAACAACAAAGATCTGCGTTTCAAGGGACTGTTCCGTACCTGCATTTTCCTGCCGTGCGCAACATCGCTGGTCTCTTACGCAATGATTTTCCGTTCCCTGTTTGCAAACGATGGTTTTATCAACACTGTTTTGCGCGGACTTGGCATGCATCCGATCATGTGGTTCTCCAATGCCTGGACAGCCCGTGCCGTTATCATCATCGCATTGGTCTGGAGATGGACGGGATACAATATGGTATTCTACCTCTCCGGTATGCAGAACATTGAATATTCGATCTACGAAGCAGCAAAAATTGACGGCGCAAGCCCGCTGCAGACCTTCTTCAAGATCACCGTTCCGCTGTTAAAGCCGATGATCCTGCTGACCACGATTACCTCTACCAATGGTACGCTGCAGCTGTTCGATGAGTCCCTGAACCTGACAAACGGAGGTCCTGGAAAATCAACCATGACCATGTCTCATTACATTTACAACATGTCCTTTGTACAGAGTCCAAACTTCGGCTATGCGGCAGCAATGTCGATCCTGATCCTGATTATGGTTGCCATTCTGGCACTGCTTCAGATGAAAGTAGGTGACGAGCGATAATGGGAAAAACAAAGAAATTCTTCATGTATCTGGTTTTAACGGTAGCATCCCTCCTTTCTGTATTTCCGCTGTACTATATGTTCTGCGCGTCTACGAACAGAAGTATTGATGTTATTGCCGGAAAACTGATTCCGGGTACTTATCTGATGGAAAACTTCAAGTCACTGATTGCGCAGCAGAACCTGCGTCTTGCACTGTGGAACTCGTTCCGGAATGCAACGGTACTGACGATCCTTTGTCTTCTGGTCTGCTCAATCGCAGGTTATGGATTTGAAATTTATCATGACAAAGCGAAAGATGCGGTATTTACCGTGCTTCTGACTGCGATGATGATCCCGTTCGCAGCAATCATGATCCCGATGTTCCGTATGTTTTCACAGTTAAAAATGGTCAACACGATGGCAGCATTTATGCTTCCTTCGATTTCCACTCCGTTTATGATTATGATGTTCCGTCAGGCTTCCCGTTCTTTCCCGCACGATATTATCGAAGCGGCAAGACTCGATGGTTTAAGCGAGACAGGAATTTTCTTCCGCATGTATATGCCGACCATGAAATCGACCTATGCGGCAGCAACGATCATCACCTTCATGAATGCATGGAACAACTATCTGTGGCCAAAGGTTATCTTACAGAACAATGATTCCATTACCATGCCGATGCTGGTAGCGAACCTGCTCGGCGGCTACACTGTAGATTATGGCGTGCTGATGCTCGGCGTATTCATCTGTACGATCCCGACAGCAATCATTTTCTTCTGCTTCCAGAAGAGCTTCACAGAAGGTATCACAGGTGCTGTAAAATAAGAAAAAGAATCGAACAGAAAAGGTGGATATTTGGATGAATATCCACCTTTTTTCAAAAGATCAAAGAAAATAAAATTCCAGAAGGAGGAAAATAAAAATGGGTGTATTTCAGTATGAAAAAGTGAAGGACCCGACGTATTATGGAGAGAACCGGGTACCGGCGCATTCCGATCACAGGTATTATGGATCTGTGGAAGAAATGGAGCAGCATGTGGAAAACTTCCGTCACAGTCTGAACGGACTGTGGAAATTCCACTACGCAAAGAACTACGAGAGCACGATTCCGGGATTTGAGACACCGGAGTATGACTGCACAAAATGGGATGATATCCGCGTGCCGGCGCATATCCAGATGGAGGGATACGACGCACCGCAGTATGCCAATGTGCAGTATCCGTGGGAAGGAAGAGAAGAAATCCAGCCGGGCGAGATTCCGGAGCGGTTCAATCCGACGGCTTCCTATGTGAAATATTTTGAAGTGCCGGATCAGATGAAAGGAAAACGGCTTTTTGTTTCCTTCCAGGGAGCAGAGAGCGGTATTGCCGTATGGCTGAACGGAACGTTCCTTGGCTACAGCGAGGATACGTTTACTCCGTCCGAGTTTGAACTGACCCCGTATCTGAAAGAGGGCGAAAATAAACTGGCTGCGCAGGTTTTCAAATGGACGAGCGGAAGCTGGTGCGAGGATCAGGATTTCTTCCGTTTCTCCGGTATTTACCGTGATGTGTATCTGTACACGATTCCGGAGGTTCACGTTTCGGATCTGAAAGTACAGACGCTGCTGGATGATACGTTTACGAAGGCAGATCTGGTCATTGATACGAAAACGATCGGAAAAGGAAAAGTGAAAATTACCCTGTCAAAAGACGGAACGGCACTGCAGAGCACCGAAGGTGTGCTGGATGGGGAAACACAGTTTGTTCTGAAAGTCGATCACCCGGAACTGTGGTCCGCAGAGACACCGGTGCTGTATGATCTTCTGCTGGAAGTCACCGCAGAGGATGGAACGGTGCAGGAACTGATTCCGCAGAGAGTCGGATTCCGCCGCTTTGAGATGAAAGACCACATCATGATGCTGAATGGAAAACGCATTGTCTTTAAAGGCGTCAACCGCCACGAGTTCAGCTCCGTATCCGGCCGTGTTGTTTCGAGAGAAGAGCTGATCAAAGACCTGACAACGATGAAACAGAACAACATCAATGCAATCCGTACCTGCCATTACCCGGATGCGGTCGGCATTTATGATCTGTGCGATGAATACGGTCTTTACATGATCGCGGAGTGCAACATGGAGTCCCATGGGACGAGAGATACGGATGCGGTACGAAACGGAGATTTCTCCGGTGTTGTACCATGCGACCGCCCGGAGTGGATGGACTGCATGCTCGACCGTGTGAATTCGATGTATCAGAGAGACAAAAACCACACGGCGATCCTGATCTGGTCCTGCGGAAATGAGTCCTTCGGAGGCAAGGATATTTTTGAAATGTCCCAGTTCTTCCGCAACACAGACCCGACCCGTCTGGTTCACTATGAAGGTCTTTGCCATGACCGCAGATATAACGATACCAGCGACATGGAAAGCCAGATGTACCCATCTGTAGAGGCAATCAAGGAGTTCCTTGCAAAAGATGATTCTAAGCCGTTCATCTGCTGTGAATATACTCATGCAATGGGAAATTCCTGCGGTGCAATGCACAAATATACAGATCTGACCGACACAGAACCGAAGTATCAGGGAGGATTTATCTGGGACTATATTGACCAGTCTATCTACAAAAAAGACCGCTACGGCAAAGAATTCCAGGCGTATGGCGGCGACTTCGGAGAACGTCCGACAGACTACAACTTTAGTGGAAATGGTATCGCATACGGTGGAAACAGAGATGCTTCTCCGAAGATGCAGGAAGTCAAATTCAACTACCAGAACATCACTGCAGAAGTCAGTGCAGACAGCGTAAAAGTCATCAACAAGAACCTGTTTGTGAACACAGATATTTTTGACTGCAAAGTAACTGTTGCAAAGAATGGTAAAGTGATCCGCAAGGCTTCTCTTGCAACGGCAGTTGCTCCATTAAGCGAAGAAACCTATGCACTTCCGCTCGCAAAAGAAGAGAAACCAGGCGAATATGCAGTGACTGTTTCCTTCCATCTGAAAGAAGATAAAGCATGGGCAGAAGCGGGACATGAGGTAGCTTTTGGACAGTATGTATACCAGGTTGAAGAACCGAAAAAGACCTGCCCGGAAGGTGTAAAAGTGATCCGCAGTACACACAATATCGGTGTCAGAGGAGCGCATTTTGAAGTACTTTTCTCTGTATTGAACGGCGGTCTGGTATCTTATAAATATGCCGGAAAAGAAATGATCGAGGCAATTCCAAAGCCAAACTTCTGGCGTGCACCAACGGATAATGACTGTGGAAATCTTATGCAGATGCGCTACGCACA
>OGEJ01000563.1_pt1 | contig 12679 bp, 9 predicted proteins | sample 1570701 | NCBI WGS metagenome assembly OGEJ01 (sample SAMEA2582140, study PRJEB24529) | metagenome | biome: Human gut stool | place: China | collected 2011
TCGCCCAGCGTGATGTCCATCAGGATCATATCCAGCGTGCTGCTCTGCCGCGCGACGAGGTCCAGCGCCGCCGCGCCGCTGTTGACGACGAGAGGGTCCATCTCATTGCTTATCATAACCTTCGATAAAAGTTTGCAAATTGATGGATCATCGTCTACAATAAGAACATGATACGACATGATAACTCCCTGCATTTTTCTGACCGGAAAATTTGTTTCAATTGTGATAAATAAAATTATAACATCTTTAGACAGGAAGAGCAAGACCGCCCCAAAGGAGGACTCGATATGAAGGAGAACGCCCCGAAAAAGACATGGTTCCAGACGCTGCGCACCCTGTGGGTGCCGCTGGCCATCGGCGTCGTCACGGTAGCCGCACTGGCTGTCGTGGTGGGTATGGTATGGAAGGACTACCGCACCGCCATGATGGACAGCCAGACGAGGCAGATGGAGCTGGTGGTGCAGAGCACCGCCGACAGCATCCGCGTCCTGCTGGAAGAATACGCCGACCGGCTGGACTCCATCGCCGAAAAAGCGGAGGCCGGCAAAGCGTTCCGCCCCACGGTGGCCCGGAGCGATACCATCCGGGACGTCTGGCTGGAAAACAGCAACGGCGAGGTCATCTACAGCTGCTACGGCCTCAGCGCCGTCTGCGATGTCCCCATCACCCGGACGGAGGAGATCTCCTACTGGCAGTACCACAGCGGCGGCGAGCACTATCTTGTGATGAAGAGGAAGGCCGGGGATGAGACAGTCTGCCTCGTGGTAGACTCCACGGTCATGTATCAGCAGCTCATCTCGGAGATCCATGTCGGCAGGAACGGCTACATCATGATAAAGAATGACGATAACCTTGTGGTCATGCACCCCGAAGCCGTTCAGTGGGGCATCAAGGTCGTGGAGGGCCGCCAGCGCATCTATCAGGGGAAGGAACTGGACATGAGCAGTCTGAGTGAGCTGCTGCGCGCTCAGAGGGAAGAGGAATCCGGCACACTGGACTACTACTCCTACTGGTGGACCGACCCGGAGCTGCCCCGGGTGCATAAGATAAGCGCCTTCCGTCATCTGGACGTGGGGAGCAGCTTCTGGATCGTCAGCGCCGTGGTGGACTACGACGATTTCTACGAGCCGGTACAGCAGAGCTTCGTGAAGGTGGTCCTCATCTTCGGCGGCGTGGCGCTGGTGCTGGTGCTCTTCATGTTCCAGATGTTCCGGCTGCAGGAGCGCGACCGCCGCAGCGCGACCGAGATCAGCGATCTGAAGACCCTGAACCAGACCCTCGAAGAGCTCCACCGCAGCGAAGAGTCGCTGGCCCACGGCCAGCGGCTGCAGATGATGGGGACCCTCACCGGCGGCATCGCCCATGAGTTCAATAACTTCCTGACCCCCATCACCGGCTATGCCGACCTCATCATGGCCGACGCCGACCCGGGCAGTGAGATCTATGACAACGCGATGGAGATCAGCGAGGCGGCGCAGAAGGCGCAGGAGGTCGTGAAACAGATCTCCTCCATGAGCCGGAAAAACGTGGAGACGGTCTACGACGCCGTGTCGGTGGAGGGACTGCTCCATCGGACCCGGAAGCTGGTGGAGACGAACTGCCCGAAGAACGTGGAGCTGAAGGAAGAAAATGAGCTGAGCGGCGAATGCGTTCTGGGCAATGCGACCCAGCTGCAGCAGGTGATGCTGAACATCAGCATCAACGCCATCCACGCCATCGGCGCCGAGGGCGGAAAGCTGACCATCCGGGGCAGTGTCGTGCCGCGCAGTGAGCTGGCGGTGCTCTTCCCGGAAGAGAAGATCTCCGAGGAATGGTCGAGCTACGTCTGCCTGAGCGTCACCGACACTGGCTGCGGCATGGACAAGGAGACGCTGCAGCACATCTTCGAGCCCTTCTTCACCACCAAAAAGACCGGCGAAGGCACCGGCCTCGGCCTTGCTCTGGCGGACCAGATCATCCGCACCCACCGGGGCCGCATCCGGGCGGAGAGCACCATCGGCAGAGGCACGACCTTCTATGTCTATCTGCCGGTGCTGGAGCAGCAGCAGGAGCGCGAACAGCTGCAGTGGGGCGTGGACAGCAAGCTGCGCATCCTTGCGGCGGACGACAACAACAAGGTCCTCGACCTGCTGGACAAAGACCTCAGCGCGCTGGGCCTGAGCGTGTCCACCTGCTCCCGCCGGGGCGAGCTGCGCCAGCTGCTGGAGCAGCAGCCCTTCGACGTCCTTGCCATCGACGAGAGCCTGATGAGCAGCAGCGGCGTGGATCTCTGCATGGCCATCCGGGGCCGCTACCCGGGCATGACCCGCATCGTGATGACCAATGCCCCCACAAGGGAGATCGTGGATGCCCGCAGCCACGGCGTCATCGACGGCTATGTGGTAAAACCGGTGTCGGCGTCCACGCTGCTGGCCCAGATACGGAGCAGCCGGAAAGAGTGAAGAGCAGCTGTTTTTCGTGAATTTGTGGAATATGCACAGAGGTGTCCTTCATAATTCGATGATATGATAAAAATGCAAGGAATATATTGACAATTCTGGGGGGGGTATAATAAGGCCAACAGGCCGACGACCGGAACTGGACAGCCTGCCTGTAAGATCATTCATAATTATGGAGGCAAAAATCATGAAAATGGCAAAGAAGTTTCTGGCCGTCGCCCTCGCCGGCGTTCTGGCACTGTCCGTTCTGACTGGCTGCGGCGCTAGCGTCAAGAGCAAGGACATCGCTGACGCTCTGACCAAGATGGGCGTCAAGGTCGAGCAGGACAAGGACATGGATAAGACTGCTGAGAACACCCTGAAGGCTATCGAGACTATCATCGCTGCTGACTCCGCCAACAAGATCACTCTGGACAATGCTGTTGAGAAGGTCACCGGCAAGGTCATCAGTCAGGAGCACATCGACGGCAACACCGATGCCGCTAATGCAGTCCAGAAGGCTCTGGGTGTGTTCACCACCGGCGAGGGTGCCGAGAAGGCAAATGTTGGCAAGCAGATCCGTGTTGCTCTGGTCAAGACCGAGAATGCCACGAAGAACGCAAACCTGCAGGCTGGCATTGTGAATGGCGCTCTGTTCGAGGCTCAGGCCGCTACCGTTAACGACATGAATCATGAAGTTGCTGAGACCGGCAAGCTGGGCACTGCTAAGACTAGCGACGGTAAGTACATTCTGGTCGTCATCGTCAACGATGTGGTCGAAACGTCTAACACCTGATTTTCTCTTCCCCATGTGAGGACTGCCGCAAGGCGATATAGGCCCCATAAATAAAGATGACAACAGGCTCCGGAGTGGAAACACCCCGGGGCCTGTTGTTTTTTTGCGCAGCTCCGGCTTTATTGTATCCAACCTTCCATACGGAATCTTACAGGATATTAAGGGATTTCTTAACAAACCGTAACGAGAAGGGCTTTGGGCTGTAAGTTTGAGTCTGTATACTGGAACCATAACGAACGGGAATGATTCCGGAGGATAAAACGGAATGCATCCCCAGTATACGAAAAAGGAAAGGAAGTACAAACCCATGAGTGATACGATCCTCGCTCTGCTCGGCTTTGCAACGGTGATCACGGTCATCGTCCTGCTGCTGCGCAATGTCACGGTCCCTGCACTGGCATTCGTCAGCGTCTCGACCATCACCGCAGCCATTCTGGTGGCTACCGGTGCTTTCACCCTGGATGAAATGGCCGGCTTTATCAAGGAGGGCGTCAAGGGCGTCCACGGTACGGCAATCCTGTTCATCTTCTCCGTCCTGTTCTTCGGCGTCATGACCGACGCGGGCATGTTCGACAAGATCATCGGCGCGCTGATGAAGAAGGTCGGCAACAACGTCGTCGGTGTTGCCCTGATGACCTGTCTCATCGCCATCATCGGCCATCTGGACGGCGGCGGCGCTTCCACCTTCCTCATCACCATCCCTGCCATGCTGCCCGTCTACAAGCGCCTGCACATGCGCCGTGAGACCCTGCTGCTCATCTGCGTTACGTCGATGGGTGTCATGAACCTGCTGCCCTGGGGCGGCCCCACCATGCGTGCCGCCAGCGTTCTGGGCGTTGAGTCCAATGACCTGTGGAGTCAGATCCTTCCGATGCAGATCGTCGGCCTGGTTCTGGCTGTCGGCACTGCCATCTTCTGGGGCCTGCAGGAGAAGAAGCGCATTGCCAAGCTGGGCGATGCTGCCGTAGAGGATGTCGGCAAGTATGATGATTCGGATAGCGAAGAGAAGAACAATGAGCTGGCTCGCCCGAAGAACTTCATCTTCAATGTTATCCTGACTCTGGCCGTCATCATCGTGCTGGTCCTGGACATCTTCCCCTCTTACTACGTCTTCATGGTCGGCTGCGCTCTGGGCATTCTGGTCAACTACCGCGGCAAGAAGCTGCAGAACTCCATCATCAAGAGCCACGCTTCCGCTGGCCTGAGCATGGCCTCCACCATCCTGTGTGCCGGTGTCTTCCTCGGTGTCCTGAGCAAGAGCGGCATCATGGAGAAGATGGCCATCATGATGGCCAGCGTCATCCCCGCCTCTCTGGGCCGTTTCCTGCCCGTCATCATCGGCGTCCTGAGCGTGCCTCTGGCTCTGCTGTTCGATACCGACTCCTACTTCTACGGCCTGCTGCCCGTCCTGATCAGTGTTGGCAACCAGTTCGGCGTCAACCCGGCTCACATCGCCATCGCAATGGTCGTCTGCCGCAACTGTGCTACCTTCATCAGCCCGGTGGCTCCCGCTACCTATCTGGGCATCGGTCTGGCCGGTGTCGAGATCAAGGACCACATCAAGTACTGCTTCGGCTGGCAGTGGGGCGTTTCCATCGTCTGCCTCGTCGCTGGTCTGATCCTCGGCGTCATCCACTTCTGATAAACTGAGCTCCCGCCCGGCTGCCCTTCGTTGGACGGCCGGGCATTTTTGCAGGATACTTTTTACCACTTTTTTCCCAAGGAGGCTGCTGCAATGCGTGAGACCCCAGTCTGCACCGCGGCCGATGCCATCTACAAGCTGGCGGCGGGCAATCTGAAATACCTGAACGCGGAAAACGGGAGCGGCGATATTTCCCGCCGTATCCGGATGTCCACCTGGACGAAGGGCCAGTCGCCCTACGCCATCATCGTCACCTGTTCGGATTCCCGGGTCATCCCGGAGAACATCTTCTCGGCGGGCATCGGTGAGCTGTTCGTCATCCGGCTGGCGGGCAACATCATCGACGACCACCAGCTGGGCAGCATCGAGTACGCTGCCGGCCATCTGGGCTGTCGGCTGGTGGTGGTGCTGGGCCACACCCACTGCGGCGCGGTGGATGCCGCCATCAACTCCGAGCCGTCCGGCTATATCCGCTGCATCACAGACGAGATAAAGAAGGCCATCGGGGACGAAACAGACCCCTACAAGGCCAGCTGTCTCAATGTCCGGCACAGTGTGCAGGAGATCGAAAAGAGCCTGTGCATCCATGACATCAAGGCGGAAACGGGTCTGCGGGTCGTCGGTGCGATGTACCACATCGAGGACGGCAGCGTCGAATTCCTGTAAGGAACTCCCAGCATTGCGGCGGAACGGCCCTTTCTCAGAACGGGAAAGGGCCGTTTTTGTGTTTGACAATCGACGGCTGTCAGTTTATACTAACGCTGAAAAAGCGGATACAACAGGAGGACAGGACAATGGTTCAGGTAGACCTTATCACAGGATTTCTCGGGGCAGGGAAGACCACCTTTCTGCGCAGATACGCGGCATGGTGGGCCGGGCAGGGCGTCAAAGTCTGTGTGCTGGAAAACGACTTCGGCGCGGTGAACGTGGACGCCATGCTCCTGCAGGACCTCGAGGCCCGGGGCGTGGAGCTGGAGACCATCAGCGGCGGCTGCGACTGCGACACCCACCAGCGCCGGATGCGGACAAAGCTCATCTCCATGGCCATGCGGGGCTTTGAGCGGGTCATCGTGGAGCCCAGCGGCATCTTTGACGTGGACGAGTTCTTCGACGTGCTGCGGGACGAGCCGCTGGACCGCTGGTATCAGCTGGGCAATGTCATCGCCATCGTGGATGCCCTTCTGCCGGAAGAGCTTTCCCCGCAGGCAGAATATATCCTCGCTTCCGAGAGTGCATGGGCGGGCAGTGTCCTCCTGAGCCGCTGTCAGCTGGCCTCTGACGCGCAGAAGCAGGGGGCAGAAGCCCATCTGGCCCGTGCGCTGGAAGCCTGCAAGTGCTCCCGGAAGTTCGGCCCGGAGGAAATTATTGCGAAGGACTGGGCCGATTTGACCGGCGACGATATGGCCCGCATCGCAAAGTGCGGCTGCCGGCAGGCCAGCTGCGAAAAGCTCCGCTTCGACGCGCACGATGCTTTTACCTCGGCCTACTTCCTCGAGTTGGGCCTGCCCCGCGCTCAGCTGGAAAAGAACATCCCGTCCCTCTTCACCGACCCCGCCTGCGGAAATGTCCTCCGGGTGAAGGGCTTCGTGGAGGAGGATGGCCGGTGGTACGAGCTGAATGCTGCCGCCGACGGTCTGACGGCGGCCCCCATCCCGCAGGGACAGCAGGTGCTCATCGTCATCGGCGAGGGGCTGGACAAGGCCCGGCTGGAAGAAGACCTGAGACGATGAGTTTTCCACAATGAGACAGAGAATTGTGCAATGTTGATTGCGCTGACCCTCCTTCAGCGTTATAATAGAGAAAAATAGATTAGGAGGCCGTTTCATGAGCACTTCGACCACCCAAAAGCCGACCACCCGCCGCATCGTGGGCATGGTGGTGGGAATTGTCATTATTGGTCTGGGCATCGCCCTCTTCAAGCAGTCCCATCTCGGCAACGACTCCATCAGCGCGCTGAATATGCGCCTTGCCGAGCTGCTGGGCATCTCGCTGGGCGTGCAGAACGTCGCCACCAACATCCTCTTCTTTGCGCTGGAATTCTGGTTCGGGCGCAAGTACATCGGCCTTGGCACCTTCGTCAACGGCATCGGCATGGGATTCATCATAACCTTCTTCTACGAGCCCATTGCCGCGGCCTTCGGCCCGGCAGCGTCCCTGCCGGAACAGCTGGTGTGGGTGGTGCTGGCCGTCCTTGTGACGGCGCTGGGCGCGTCCCTCTACCAGACGGCTGACCTTGGCATCGCGCCCTACGATTACCTCTCGCTGGGCCTGCGGGACTACACGCACTTCCAGTACTTCGGCTGCCGCGTCTTCACCGACGCCTTCTGCGCCCTGCTCTGCTGGCTCCTGGGCGGTCTTGTGGGTCTGGGTACCCTCATCTGCGCGTTCTGCCTCGGACCCTTCATCCAGTTCTTCAACGGCCTCGTCTCCGAGCGGGTCCTGCAGTATAAGCCCGAAAAAGCATGAGCATAACAAAAAAGACATCCGCCGGCGGCAGATGTCTTTTTGCATCTTACTCGAATTTGAACAGCGGCGTGCCGGTGGAGACGATGCCGCCCGCGATGATATGGAGCTTTGGCAGGTCGTCGGCGTTGGTCACGATGACGGCGCTCTCGGTGGAGAGCCCGGCGGCGCGGATGGCGTCCAGATCGACCTTCAGCAGAGCGGTGCCGGCCTTGACCTTCTGCTCTTCCTTGACCAGAGCGGTGAAGCCCTTGCCCTGCATCTCGACGGTGTCCATGCCGACATGGATCAGCAGCTCGATGCCGTCGTCGCTGGTGATGCCGATGGCGTGCAGGGTGGAAGCCACCTGCGTGATGGTGCCGTCAAACGGGGCGTACACGGTGTCGCCGGTGGGCTCAATGCCGCAGCCGGGCCCCAGAATGGCGGTGGCGAACGTCTCATCGGGGATCTGCTCCAGCGGGATCACCGTGCCGTCGATGGGAGCCATGATGGTCATCTTTTCGCCTGCAAATTTCGGGGCGGCATCGTGCTTGCCGCCAAACAGTTTATCAAAAAAGCCCATTGTGAAAATCCTTCCTTCCTGTCACCCGGAAAAATAATAGCGCAGAAGATCGTAAACTCAAAAAGGGCAAGGATACACGGTCTGGTGTATGCTTGCCCCTTTCTCGCATTCTGCATTGCTCTTTTTTAACCATACCATACCCGGCCGAAAACTTCAATCAGCATCCCGCACAAAGAGAATGCAGAAACTTCGGCGAAACGCCAAAGAAAAACCCGGGCATGGAATTTACATCAGAGCGATGAGCTGCTCGATCTCCTCCATCTTAGTGGCCCAGCTGGTGGCGATGCGGACGACGGTGTGGCTGTCGTCGAACTTCTCCCAGAAGCCGAACTTTGCCCTGCCCTCCAGCGCGGCCAGCTGGGTGTTTTCCAGCACGACGAAGAGCTGGTTGGTGGGGGAGTCCATAAAGAAGCGGCAGCCCTTTGCGGCGAGGCCCTTCTTGAGGGCGTTGGCCGTCTCGATGGCGTTGCGGCTGATGCGGGTGTAGAGGCCGTCGGTGAAGAGGACGTCGAACTGGATGCCCATGAGGCGGCCCTTGGCCAGCAGAGCGCCCTGCTGCTTGACCATGGTCATGAAGTGGGCCGGTGCGCCGTGGGGGAAGACCACGGCCTCGCCGCAGAGTGCGCCCACCTTGGTGCCGCCGATGTAAAAGACGTCGGTGAGCCTGGCGAGGTCGGCCAGGCTCACATCGGTGCCTTCGCTCACCAGCGCGTAGCCCAGACGTGCGCCGTCCACGAAGAGGGGCATGTGGTAGGTGTGGCAGACGGCGGACAGGGCCTCGAGCTCAGCCTTGCTGTACAGGGTGCCGTACTCGGTGGGGTGGGAGATATACACCATGCCGGGGAAGACCATGTGGTCGTGGTTCGAGTCGGCGTAGAAGGTCTTGCAGAAATCCTCCACCGTGGCGGCGTCCAGCTTGCCGTTTTTCTGGGGCAGGCCGATGACCTTGTGGCCGGTGAACTCGATGGCACCCGCCTCATGACCGGCCACATGGCCGGTGGCGGCGGCGATGACGCCCTCCCAGCGGCGGAGCGTGGAGGCGATGACGATGGAGTTGGCCTGGGTGCCGCCGGAGATGAAGAAGACGTCTGCCTCGGGGCAGGCGCAGGCGGCGCGGATCTTCTCCTTTGCGCTGGCGCAGTAGGGGTCGGTGCCGTAGCCGGACACCTTCTCGAAGTTCGTTTCCGTCAGCTTCTGCAGGATGGCGGGATGCGCACCCTCGCAGTAGTCGTTCTCAAAATACAGCATATTCTTTCCCTTTCCTTTATTACGATAAAGAAGATGATTCTATTGTGAGCCAGGAACGCACGTTTGTCAACCCTTTGAAACCATGGAAAAATGCCCACCCTTTGCTGTATCTTTAATTTATTTGTGGTATACTTTTACAGTGGAACCGAATATAGATCGGGAGGGACAGCAAATGAAGCAGATGCTCTGGAAAAAGGACGCCCGGGTATTTTTGGCGGCGCTCATCGGGGCGTTCGCCTGTGTGACGCTCATCCAGCTCATCAGCGGCCGCATCGACGGTGTGGCCTCGATGGTGTTCCTGCTGGCGGTGTTTTTTGTTTCCATGTACACCGACGGCTACTGGTGGGGCGTGGCCGGTTCTGTCATCAGCGTGCTGGCGGTCAACTTCGCGTTCCGCGCACCCTACTTTGCCTTCAACTTCACCATCCCGGAGAACATCTTCTCCGGCGTGGTGATGCTGGTGGTCTCCTTCATGACGAGCACCCTGACCACCCGCATCAAAAAGCAGGAGCAGCTGCGGATGGAGAGCGAGACGGAGAAGATGCGGGCCAACCTCCTGCGGGCTGTCTCCCACGACCTGCGCACCCCGCTGACGTCCATCTACGGGGCCTGCTCCACGGTCATCGACAACTACGACTCGCTGGGCCGGGAGCAGAAGATAAAGCTCCTTTCCGAGGCCTGTGCCGACGCCCAGTGGCTCAACCGGATGGTGGAGAATCTGCTCTCCGTCACCCGCATCGACGCCGACGGCGTCGCCATCCAGAAGACGCCCACCGTGCTGGAAGAGCTGGTGGATACGGTGCTGGTGCGGTTCCAGAAGCTCCACCCCGGCGTACCGGTGGAAGTAAAGCTTCCGGATGACTTCATCGTCATCCCGATGGACTCCATGCTCATCCAGCAGGTGCTGACGAACCTTTTGGAAAACGCGGTGCTCCACGCCAAGGGGATGACCCGCCTGACGCTGCGGGTGTTCACGCTGGGGCAGCGGGCGGTGTTTGAAGTCATTGACAACGGCTGCGGCATCCCGAAAGAGCGGCTCAAGACCCTCTTCACCGGCACGACCCTGACGCAGGATACCTCGTCGGGCGGCAAGCACGGCATGGGCATCGGGCTGTCGGTGTGCGCGGCCATCATCAAAGCCCACGGCGGCGAGATAAAGGCCGAGAGCACGCCCGGCGAGGGTACGACCATCCGGTTCTGGCTGGAGACCGAAGAAGTGGATACGGAGGAAACAGAGGATGAGCAATAATAAATTCAAGATACTTATCATCGAGGATGAGGCGAACATCTGCAGCTTCATCCAGACCCTGCTGGAGACCAACGGCTATCAGGCGCTGGTGGCCCAGACCTGCGTGATGGGCATGACCATGTTCATCTCCTATAACCCGGATCTCGTCATCCTGGACCTCGGCCTGCCCGACCGGGACGGTCTGGACGCCATCCGCTCCATCCGGCAGAAGTATCTGACCCCCATCATCGTCCTGTCGGCCCGCACCACCGAGCAGGATAAGATCGAGGCCCTCGACCTCGGTGCCAACGACTATATCACCAAGCCCTTCGGCACCGGTGAGCTGCTGGCCCGGGTGCGGGCTGCGCTGCGGGTGAACCGCTATGGCGGCGGCAGTCTGCCCGGCGGGGTGTTCAGCGCACAGGGCCTCACCATCAACTACGAGCGCCGCAAGGTGTTCGTGGACGGGCAGGAGGTTCGCCTGACCCAGACGGAGTACAACATCGTGGCTTTCCTGTCCGAGCACGCCGGGCGCGTGATGACCTATGCGGCCATCGTCCGGGCCATCTGGGGCGACACGGACGCCAGCAGCACCAAGAAGCTGCAGGTGAATATGGCCAATATCCGCAAAAAGCTGGGCAGCCGCCCGGGCAGCAATACTTATATCCTCAACGAGCTTGGCGTGGGCTATCGGATGATAGAAGAAGACGCAAAGCCCATGGAACCTGCGGAGGAGACGAAATGACACTGGCGCTGAGCCTGTTTGTCCTGTTTTATATCTTGATGCTGGCGGTGCAGCAGTACCGCCCCTGGGTCGCGCTGGGCGGCGCCGGGGCGTTCCTGCTGCTGGGGAAGCTGGGCGTGTATGATTTCACGCTGGCGGACGCCGCCCGGGCCGTAGACTTCAATGTCCTGCTGATGATGGCGGGAATGATGGGTACGGTCTTTCTTTTTATCCAGAGCAAGATGCCCGCCCGGCTGGCCGAAGAGCTCATTGCCCATGTGCCGGATGTCCGGTGGGCCGTGTCGGTGCTGGCGCTGCTGGCGGGGTTCATCAGTGCCTTTGTGGACAATGTGGCCACCGTGCTGATGGTGGCTCCGGTAGGGCTTGCCATCGCCCGGCGGCTGAAGCTATCGCCGGTGCCGGTGCTCATCGCCATTGCGGTGTCGTCCAATTTACAGGGCGCGGCAACGCTGGTGGGGGACACCACGAGCATCCTGCTGGGCGGCTTTGCGGGGATGAATTTCTTCGATTTCTTCTGGATGGAGGGCCGGCCCGGCATCTTCTGGAGCGTGGAGCTGGGAGCGCTGGCCTCGCTGGGGGTGCTGCTCTGGCTGTTCCGGGACCAGCGCCAGCCCGTCCATGTCACGGTGGAAACGGAGGTGGAGGACGACGTCCCCACGGCGCTTCTCCTGCTGACGGTAGGTCTGCTCATCGCGGCGTCCTTCCTGCCTGAGCCCTCTGGCGGCGTGCTGCATCTGCTCTATACCTTGCGCAGCGGGCTCGTCTGCATGGGGCTGTGCCTCTTTGGTGCCGCCCGTGCCTGCTGGCGCAGCCGCTCTCTGAAGCCTTTGGCCGAGACATTCCGGGCGCTGGACTATGACACCCTGCTGCTGCTCTTCAGCCTCTTTATTCTGCTGGAAGGAGTGAGCAGGGCGGGCGTCATCGACGCGGCGGCGCAGCTGTTCCACTCCGCAGCCGGAGACGAGCCGCTGCATCTTTACCTGCTGCTGGTGGCCGCGTCGGTGGGGCTGTCGGCCTTCATCGACAACATCCCCTATGTGGCGGCCATGCTGCCGGTGGTGCAGGGCGTCGCCGCCCTCATGAACGGCGGCGGGGGCATTGAGCCGGAGCTGTTCTACTTCGGTCTGCTTACCGGCGCGACGCTGGGCGGCAACCTGACCCCCATCGGCGCGTCGGCCAACATCGCGGCCATCGGCATTCTCCGCAAGAACGGCGAAACTGTCCGCACCCGGGACTTTCTGCGCATCGGCGTACCCTTCACACTGGCGGCAGTTCTCGTGGGGGCAGGGAGCCTCTGGCTGTTCTGGGGCATCTGAGAAAATTCAGGAAAAACTGCAAAAGAAGAAGCGTGGTCTGGCAGGCATCTGCCCCGGAAGCAGGCATCACCGGGGCAGATGTCTGTGTTTTTGTGCGCAGGGACGCAAGATAAAATATGCGGAAAAGAATGCAAAAACTTTTTTGAAAAAACGCTTGACTTTCCCGCTTTCCGTGGTATAATAACTATCGTTCCGAGCCGAACGGCGGCGAACAAAACAGAATATGCGGATATGGCGGAATTGGCAGACGCGTTAGATTCAG
>OGEJ01000564.1_pt1 | contig 12668 bp, 18 predicted proteins | sample 1570701 | NCBI WGS metagenome assembly OGEJ01 (sample SAMEA2582140, study PRJEB24529) | metagenome | biome: Human gut stool | place: China | collected 2011
AAAGGCATGCTGGCTTTACCCGGATTTATCAACACACACAATCACATCGCTATGACGGCTTTTCTCAGCTATGCGGACGATATGCAGCTCATGGACTGGTTGGAAAAGAAAATCTGGCCGGCTGAAGCTTGCTTGAATGGAGAAGTCGTATATGCCCAAACCATGCTCGGTATTGCCGAAATGATTCGCTGCGGTACAACCGGTTTTGCGGACATGTACTTTTTCATGGACTACGTAGCCGAAGCCGTTAAAGATTCGGGCATCCGTGCCTGCCTGAGCCGCGGTCTGACGGGGATTACGCCCAATGCGGACGAAGCCTTGCAGGAAAACCTGGAATTTTACCGCACGTGGCATAACAGCGGTGACGGCCGTATTACAGTTATGTTCGGCCCCCACGCTCCCTATACATGCCCGGAGAAATATTTGTACAAGGTAGTGGATACAGCTCGCTCCGTCGGTGCGGAAATCCACATGCACTTGAGTGAAACAAAGACGGAAGTGGAAAACCATAAAAAACAATACGGCCTATCGCCCATTGCCTGGGCCGATAAGGTAGGGGTATTTGATTGCGGTTGCTTAGTGGCTCACTGAGTTCATGTCGAGGACGAAGATCTGGAGATTATGGCTCGTAAAAAAGTGCGTGTAGCCCACAATCCGGGTAGTAATCTGAAGTTGGCCAGCGGTACGGCGCCTATCGGCAAGATGCTGAAAAAGGGAATTACCGTGTCCTTGGGTACAGACGGTGCCTCAAGCAATAATAATTTAGATATTTTTGAAGAAATGCGACTGGCAGCCCTCATCCATAAAGGAGTAACTTACGATCCGACGATCATTCCCGCCGAAACGGCAGTAAACTTACTCACTGAAGGCGGGGCCGCGGCCTTGGGCTATAGGGATGCGGGAAAGTTGGAAATAGGATATAAGGCGGACATTACCTTAATGGATCGTGAAGGACTCCATTGGTATCCCCATAACGATGTTTTATCTCTCTTGGCCTACAGTGCCAACAGTATGGACGTAGACACGGTATTTATAGATGGAAAACCGGTTTTAAAGAACAAGGAATTCGTTACTTTGGATATTGAACGAATTAAAGCGCGGGCAGAAGAGACGAAAAAGCAGTTATTGTCTGCCGTAGAGTCGGTATAGCGGTAAAAGCGTTTACACAAACAAGTGTAGAACGCTTTTTATCGTATCATTAACATAGAAGGGATGGGAACTACTTATGACAGGAAAAGAGCGAGCCGTAAAATGGTGCAAGGGCATTCCCGAATTAGAGTTCTTGACCTTGATAACGCAGGAGCGGATTTGTACTAAGGTCGCTAAACAGCTGTTAGTCATTATGATGACCGTTATATTCATTTCTGTCACGGTTTTCATATATCTTTCATTTCAATACCCCGAGCTGGCGGCTTATATGGACCGCATAAACACCACCATCCTAAACCATATGACTCACAGAGCATCTCGCAATAGCTTGGCCGGAGGCCTCATTGACGTGTTTTCTGCCCTCGTGCCTCTGCTTTTCGTATTGTTCCGCCCTCCGCTTTTAGTGTTCTTTACTTTAAAGAAGCCTTTGTCAAAAAGAGAAGCCCGAAAACTCTTGCAACCTGGCGCTTAGAGACCGATTCGGGTATGGAAACAAAGATTACCTTTGTCGAAGTGCAAAAAGCCATGATTGCCTTGGAGATCGGAGATATATACTATTTCATCCTATATCCGCCTCAAGGTCTTATGAAATCTCCCTTTATGCAAACAATGCGTGAAAAAACGGGGACCTTTATCCTGGAAGTCAGTAAAGGAAATGAGAAAAAAAGCACCTTGTTCAGTTGTAGGAGCCTTACAAGGGGAGATGTCCTTTCAACCATGAAAGAGTATAGAGAACGGCATATTATCCCTCAGACGGATACGTGGGAAGTTATAGGCACGTACGATAAAGTCGAAGCTGAACGGGCGCAAGCACAAAAGGCCGCTTTACAGCAAGAACGCAAAGATACTTTTATTCGCTTGGTCGGAAACCTTTCAGGAAATGATGCCAAGGTCATAAAAGAGGCTCATAAGTTTCTGAGAAACCCCGTCGCCTTTTTTTATAAGACCAAGGCTGACAAACCGGTAAATACGGATGTAAGCGAAACCGACATGCGTCAGGCCTTACGGGATATCTTAGTTCAAAACCGCATCGCCGCTGCATTACCTTGTATCACATCGGCAGATAGTTTTGTACAGGCCGTAAACAATGTATCTCTCGTTCGTAGCCACCCTGAACTTACACTCGCACCGGATATTTTTTCCGCCGATCCTGACGGCGAATCGAAAGATTTTACTCGAAAAATAAATAAATATTGGGAAAACACTCAATTTCGTATAGTATCCTTATATACGGATTCGGACTTATCCGTGCTTCTCCCCGTAAATCTGATTGACTTGGAAGCGTTACAAAAAGAAGCCGCAACAGTCGGTAGTAACATCATCTATTTAGCTCCTGGCGACGAAAGTAATGAATAGAGAAGAATTTTTCGGATAAAGAAGCCGTAATAACGTTGTTTCTACGTACATACGGGGGCTTGAAACGTTAATAGAAGGGGAATATTATGTTTACCCAACTTTCGGATAATTATTTTATTTGGCCCGTTGTAATCGGTTTAATCATTGTAATTCCTATTATTTTTATTGCTATGCTGATCATATTTTTCGGTGTTCGTTTTATAATACACTGCTATCAGAGGACAGCATGGACGCCTTACCATATAGACGGAAATATTCTTCATGTCCACAATATCTTTAACAGTACCTTTGATCTTTCTCAAATTGTTCGTATAGAGGCTCGAGAAATATATACGAGACGGCCTTTTACGTCAGGAGGAAGCAGATACCTGGTACGTCTTTACGGAAAAGATGATGTTCTTTGGGGAGCCATGAGTGTTTACGGTACCGGTAAACTCTATAACTCTTCGGACGCTTCCAAAAAAGCCGTGCTGGAATTTTTTTCACTTATGGAAATGCGAGGAATTCACTGTAGTCTTGAGGAAGGTCAGTAAATATTTCCTGCATAAAAATAGAGTAGCGGATAAGTATATGCCCTTCGTATTGAAATAGTTCGTTAATGAAATGCTTGAGGCACGTAAATCTCAGAAATATTTTATCGTTAAAAGGAAAGGCTCCGATGGATAAATTTAAAAAACATATATTTTTTATAGCAGCACTCTTAGTTCTCGCCTTTATTCTGATTCCGTTCTTCGGCAAGCTCTTTTTGTACGCTGCCGCCTATGTTATTTGGGGATTTATGGCCTTCTTCGTCGGCAATGTGCCTTTAAGTGACATCCTGAGTTGGTGGCAAGACTTATTATAATTAACAGGAGATAAGGTAATGGACCTGATTGAAAAAATAAAAAGCATTGAAAAATACGTGTGCGAATGCTTTGAAGACTTGGACCTGGATGACCCGGTAGAAGAGGGCTGCTTTGCGGAATATGAGGAGGTTCAAGGAGCCACTGATAAGGAAATTCACGATTTTGAAAGTCACTTCAATATAGTGCTGCCTAAGGACCTGAAAGAAATATATACATATAAAAACGGCAGTCGCTTTTTCCCCATTCTACCGGCACTCATTGATAACCGTGACTATTCATTTACCCTTTTATCCTTGGAAGAAATAAAACACTTAAAAGAATATTTTCAAAATAAAAACTCATTGTTTACGGATTTTCCCGACTATTTTTCAAAAGAGGATATAAAAAGGCAGGCCGATCCCAGACTGCAACCGTACTTGTTTCATAAAAAACGAATTCCCTTTGCACAATATTGCGATTCCTGTTACTTAATGCTCGATTTTATTCCCGGGAGCATAGGACAGGCGGGACAGATTCTTTGTTATGTTCACGATCCGGATGAGGTGCTTTATGTATGTCCGGATATTACGTCCCTTATCGATGATATTCGGGAAAACATTATTACAACTTCTTAACAAAAATGAAATATACGGGAAAACTACAAGAACCTTTATTCATTTTTTGAAAAATCTTATGTTTTATGATTAAATGATAGAAGAGTTCTCATTTTACCAACAACACGGAGGCCTAAATGGTCACACTTGCTGTATGTATAGTGATTTTCTTACTTCTATTTTGGGCCGGTACAGTCTTAATGTGGAAATACCGTTTTCGCCTTAGCCGAATGGCCTGTAAACAGATTCAAAAACCTGTAAAAGAAGATGAAAATCAGCCCCTTCGCGAACTGCCTTACGCCTGGATAATACTGATAGTATTCGTTGTCATATCGACATTGGAGATGTACTTTGATATGCCTTCTATCGGTATGGCGGGACTTATTTGGAAGGGCATCCTTGTCGCCCCGGCTTTGCCTATATCAGTATCCGCCTTCGTCTTCGTCATTTTAACGAGCAGTGTGCGGCCGAACCGAAAAATCGTCTACATAATTACGACCGCCTTTTTTGTACTCATGGGGTTCACCTCTTCATCTACTGCATTAAGCGGAATCGAAGACCTTATACGCGGACCTGTAACAAAAGAACTTATTTTGGAGCAGATCATGTATGAAAAAACATGGTCTCGCGGAGCCGGTCGCTACAGCAGTCTTTTTCCGTCACAAAGCAGCGGACGCTTCAACGTTATGATGAGCGACGGGAAGGGGAAGTATGTGCACTTTTCCGTTTCACCGCAAGATGAAGCCTTCCTTGACGAGATGACAAAGGGATTGACACTTCACAACAATCCGGTCAAAGTCGAAAAACTTAGCCAATATTTAAATGACAGGAACAAAAGTTTTGCCATGTATCAAGGTGATGACTTTGATAACTACAGGGAAGTCCGTTATAAGGTGACTTATTATCCCGAAAGTTGCGTTTTCATACAGACTGAGCGCATCGACGATACTTAGTGATATAAAATATCTTCATGTTTATATAAATTTAAAAATACAAAGGAGAATATCATGATTTCACCCTTCGACACACATCCCGCTATTTTCAATCGAAAAGACGGCTCCGTCTTAACAATCAGCCGTAATGGCGTACTTTGTAAGGATAAAAACGGCAAGGTCACTTGTGACGTCGACTTTGACGACGTGAACGGACTTCATTGTTCAGGCTATTTAAACTCAAACAATAACTATCAGATTATCTTCAGAGGTACGGACTGGAAAAATTTAACTGAAGTGGATACGGACTGCGAAAGCCGTGACGATTGCCATAATATTTTTGAAACAAAGGCCCTTATTGCCGCCTTTCTTCGTAATAAACTGACAGCCGATTTTCCGGCAAATTTGGAGACACTTGACCTCCCCCTTGATTATTCCTATTTAAAGAGAAAAGAAGTTCGTCTTCAAAACGGAAATCTCGTCTTCGGCAATACTTCAATTCCTATTAAAGATATCCGCCGCGTACTCTGTATGGCTGCAGGAGCAATTAACAATCTTTTGATTTACACATCGGAAAAGGGAGAAGCCAAGGGCTTCTTTAAGAAACTGTTTGATAAGGCGGATATGACCATTCCTCTGACGGCCTTAACCGTATCGGTCATCAATGCCATCGTTGCCCGAAATACGGGACACGGTATAGATTTTTCTCGTGGCAACAATTGGGACCAGAAAGATTCAAAATATGTTATCATCCGCTATCTTGATTCATCTTATTACTACGACAAAGACGGTACTACATCGACTGAATGGCAAAAAATGGCCGTTGAACGTACAGCTTCTTACAACTATGATATAGCCAATTGGCTGGAAAAATAAAATCTATGACGGGATAGAGGGGACTCAACTCTCTATTCCGTATTTTTAAAATCTGAAAAGGCGGACTCCGATAGCGTTAACTATCTCGCCTTCGTTGGAATTGAGGTATACATTATGATGGCCGGCATGGGAAGTATTATGTATATATTCATTGTTATAGGCATAGTTTGCCTAATCCTTTCAGGCTATAAACTAATGCATTTCTTCGGCTCTAATGCCAAAGAAGGATACAATATTCTTCACTTTACGAAAGATTCCGTAACTATCAATACAGGATTTTTTCCGCCGACGTACAAACTAAAAGATATTGCCGAAGTCCGTTTTTCGAAAGGTCGTGCACGCGGCCGCATCAGTACCAGCAGCTATATCGGCTATTTGCAGGTTATAAAAACAAACGGTCACTCGGGGCGATTAATCTCTTTTGACGGCAGTGTGTATTACCGCTTTGTAGTTATTATTACGAATGAGCACATTATAGACTTATCAACGGAAATTTTAATGAATGAATTTCGTCAACGAGGGATCTTGTGTATTAAGGAATAAACGGTATGCGATTCGATAAATTTTTTAAATTTCCCCTGTTTTTTACTCCTTGGGTCTTGTTGTTACTCGTCATGTTGGCGGAACTTTACGCGGTCCATTATCTTTGGGCACATCATATTCGAATTTGGGGAATGTCGCTTTGGATTACTTTTTTTCTCTTTTGTTTTCCCGGTCTAAGTGCCTTATATATAACGAAACGTATTGTCCTGTATTACGGGGATAAACTACTAATAAAGCTTACGCCGCTTACCTATAGACGAGATAATCTGTTCCATCTTATAAAGACCTTGAAAACCGGTAATACAGACTATGTAAAGGGACTCATTATAGACATTTTCATTACGACCTTCAATATAATCTGCATTTCATTTCTGCCTTGCGGATTTTTATATATGACATTTATTCTATATGATTTTCTGGCCCGTTACTTGGGGCTTCCGACGGGACTGTTTTTGTAGACTGTAGCTGTTATACGGACTATACAAAAGGAGATTCGGACTGTGAAAAACACCTTAGGTCTTCAAATAGAAATAAATAAAGAACTAAACGAAATGCTCATGAGAACTTGTGATATCCGTTTTTATAAAGAACTGCAACAGCCGCAATTTTCGGGAAACGGAGAAGTGTACTCGCATAAATGCCAAGCCTTTGCGCACGACGGCAGCGGCGGCGAGTTTGTTCTTCTCGAAGACGGAAGTATCGGCTTAATCAGTAGTGAGGGGAGTGTAGGGCGAGTAGCTGACAGGTTGGACGACTTATTGACCTTCTTAGTTAACGGTGCAAATATTTTCGATTTCAATTATATAAATCTATATAAAAACAAAGAGTTACTTCGAACTTTCTGTATGGCCTATCTGAAGAAAATGCGTAACGAATATGCCGAAAACCGAACCGATTGGGACGAAATACACGGCGCCTTGGCAAAAAAATTATCCGTACCGTTTACTCCGGAAAACTTGCCGGAATTAGCCGAAACATTCTACCAAGCCGCTACACGCATACCGACTTTTATATGTTCTTATAAAGACGGAGAAAAAGATTATACATGTGACTCCGTCCTTTCAGATATTTTTCCGCAGTGGATAGGGACCTTATTACAAATGACTAAAGAGGATTTTGAAACCTTAAGCCATAAATAGGTAATTTACAATATACAATCAATTTTATGACAATTTTCCTTTATCTATGGACTTACGTGCCGTACTCATAGGATAATGATAAAAATAATATGTCAGGGGGAGTTTTTATATGGCTACTTGGATGGAAAAGGACGTATTGATTGAATGCATTTCATCGGTTTTGGGGCCTACGTCATGGACACATGACACGGACGACCCGAATCGTATAGCCTTATTACAGCAACAAGGCCGACTATATAGAATGAGTCCCGAAGAAATCGATTATAAAAAAGAACTGGCTTTTATAAAGTCCAAGAAAGCCGCTTTAGAAAAATCAGCACCTGTAGACTAATATGTATAAAATCGTGAACGCCTTCTATTAGGCTGAAGTTCATCTTAATAATTTTATTCTTTATTTCCGGGATTCATCCCATTACCGTAAAAATCATCGGGAGAATTTATTAACTGCACAGTAATGATAACGGGCAACTCTACCTGTCCTTGAATCCAATTTTTAAGACGTTCTACATCACTTGTACTTAAAGGGGATGCTACAAGAACTTCTACAGCAAATTTATCGGATTTAAAAGAATCCGTATTTTTTTCTATAGATCTCAAAGAGCCGCCTCGAATTAATTGTACTTCAGGAAATAATATAGGGGCTTCCTTGTTCAATCGTTTAATAATCGCCCCATTAGAGTCTTGGTCACCCTTATTTGCATACATCAAAGAAACATTTCTATCATATTTTTCTTTAGAGTTTTTAATCAATTGACGAACTTCATCTAAATCTAAACTTTCTTTTCCCTGAATAATTGAAAGCCTTACTTTTTGCAACTGCGGATACGAATTCAATGTATGTTGGAGTCCTTCTATTTCTTCATCACTTAAGGCATCACCAACCAGATCCACCCTCAAAATATTGTCCTGAAGGGAATAGGAAACTACACCGGTCTTTTCAAATTCCATTTTTTCTGAAAGAAATATTCGTACCTGCCTATCTTTCAAGCTATCTTGTACGGTTTTATTCGCAAAATAGAGGCTTGGCACGGTAATAAGAAGCCCCATTATAATTAAGATTATTCGCTGTTTACGAAAATGAGCTTCATGAATGTTGCCGTGTAGAGGTGTTCCTAAAATTTTGAATACTAAAAATGCTGACAGGGCTATAAAAAAAGCATTTATAAAGAATAAATACATAGCCCCAAAGAAAAAGTCGACATGCCCCCCGCAATACCGTATCCGGCTGTACAAAGCGGGGGCATCAATGCTGTAGCAATGGCTACGCCGGGAATAACATTGCTCTTTTCGGTTCTTGTATTGCCTATAGCACCTGCAATGCCTCCGGCTAAAGCAATTAAAACATCCCATAGCGTAGGACTGGTTCGTGCCAATAATTCATCCGTAGTTCCTGTTAAAGGGGATATAAAAAAATACACGGTAGCTGTTAAGAGTGCAAAAACTACCTGAAAGATCATATTGATTAGATCTTTGCGAATAAAATTCGTATCATAGGTCGCCATTCCGTATCCGGCAGCTAAAATATTACCCATTAGAGGAGATACAAGCATAGCCCCGATAATAACGGCCGTACTGTTTAAATTTAAACCGACACAGGCAATTATAATAGCCGTAACCAGAATAATTAAATTAGCTCCGCATATAGTCATGTCGGATAAAATTCGATCATTAATGACTTCAGATGATGCAGCATCCGACTTTAAATCGATTATTTTATTCCATTTCTCCATGTTCTTCATGTTATTTATAACCTCATATAATAAAATCTATGTCTTATTTTAACTAATTAAGTATAGCAACAATAGTAGCGCTATGCAACGAATTTTTATAAGCACGGAATAAAAGAACCGCTATATATGTATTGAAACACAAATAATCTCATTGTATAATACGGAGTAGCGATTACTTCCGATAACGTTAATTTATCGGAAGTAATCGTTTGAAGTAAAATGAGTATATGTACCCGTATCGGCTTTAAATAGCGCTCTTATCATCTTTTAAGGAGTTTACTTTATGAACTATGATGAATTAGATCACTTTTATATCGGTCGCCCCGTGGCTATTCAAAGAAATTCCAAACTTACCGCCAAGGCTCGCCAAAGTATTTATATTGCCAGAGCCGATAATACAATTGATGCCTACGCTTCCGACTGGAAAGATTTTTGCGATTGGTGTGTTCAACATAAATTGGAATATTTCCCGACAAGGGCTGAAACAATTGTCAATTACATCAATGATTTGGCCGATAACGCCAAGGCTAATACCATCGCCCGCCGTGTCAGTGCTCTTACGGAAAATTTCGATGCTGCAGGCCTTACGGATAATCCTTGCCGCATGCCCTTGGTAAAAGATGCCGTACGCGGCATTAAACGAATGAAAGGCACCATACAGCAGGGAAAGATGCCTATTTTGTTCGATGACCTAGTAGATATGTTACGACATATTGAGGGCCATGAGGCTGAACAGGCCCGTGATAGAGCTATTTTGCTAATCGGTTTTTACGGGGCTATGAGACGATCCGAAATAGCCTCTTTACACGTAGAGGATTTGCAGTTTTCACGCTTAGGTTTGCGTATTACCGTACGCAACGCTAAGACGGATAAAGCAGGACAAGGCCAGGTAATTTCCATACCGGCCATAGAAGATAGTGAAATAGATGCCGTCACGGCCTTGCAACATTGGTTACACCTGTCAGGTATTACATCAGGACCTGTATTTAGGGGCTTTACAAAGAATAAGACCGTTCGCAAAACCGCTATATCCGATAAGTCCATAGCACTGATCGTCAAAAAGTATGTTAAAGCCGTCGGCATGGATCCGCAATATTTCGGAGCCCATAGCCTGCGCCACGGCTTCGCCACATCGGCAGCTCAACATCAAGTAGATGAACGCAGTATTATGAAACAGACAAGACACAAGTCCCAATCGGTTGTACGCAAATATATTGATGAGGCTGACGGACTCATCAATAATCCTGTTTTCAAAATTACGGAACGGTCGTAATCTCTTATAGACGGTATAAAAGACCCTCGGAGTGCCAGCTTACATTCCGAGGGTCTTTTATTTTATATTTTATTTACTTACAGGTACTTTTAAGACCTGACCGGGATAAATATCCTGATTATGTCCGAGATTATTGGCATCCACAATGGCATAAACAGTACTCCGTACATCCTTATTATCGGCTGTTGAGGCGGAGGCAATCTTCCAAAGTGTATCGCCCTGATGAACTGTGACTGAAACAAATTCTTGATCGGTTTGATTGTTCATCCAACCGATTTGAGTCAAAGAAGCCACTAAGATGACGGCAATAAGGATAAAGCGAATATTTTGAAGTCTTCCGTTGCTTTTTTTAGTTTTGCGTTTCATATATATCACACTCCTGTATGTATAAGTCCTTTTATTAAGAACAAACGTTTAGCGAACTAATGTTCTTTCGTTGAATTTATTATATCGCCGAACAGTTGTTCTGTCAAGAAAAAAGGAAACAAATGTTTGCTTTTCTATTTAAGATTGTTTATAATAAAATCATCTTAAATGGGAGTGATATGCTATATGCTGAATCCGGAAACTTCTTTGACTACTCGACAACGTCAAATCTTAGACTATATACGAAAATGTGTTCATACTCTCGGCTACCCTCCGTCAGTCCGGGAAATTTGCAGTGAAGTGGGTCTCAGTTCTACCTCTACCGTTCACGGCTACCTTACAGATCTGGAAAAACTGGGATTTATTCGCCGAGACCCTTCAAAAAACCGAAAGATAGAACTTCTTGACGAGGGCACGTGGCGTTCCAAAAAAATCGTTCCCCTTCCCTTGGTCGGTACGGTCCGTGCCGGTGCTCCCATTACGGCAGAAGAATGCGTGGAAGACGTCTATCCCTTTGCTGCCGAGTTTATCGGTGATGATGACTGTTTCATGCTTACAGTCCGCGGTGACAGTATGAAAGACGCCGGAATTTTAGAAGGCGATTTACTCATCGTTCGTCAACAAAGTATGGCTCGAAACGGCCAGATTGTCGTAGCTCTTGTCGATGATGAAGCCACGGTCAAACGCTATTACTTTGAGTCTGATCATATTCGCTTACAACCTGAAAACGATGACTATGAACCGATTATTACACGAAACTGTCAATTATTGGGTATCGTCATCGGCGTCTTCAGGACCTATTAAAGAATGCAAAAAGCTCTGATTCGTAAATAACACGAATCAGAGCTTTTAATTTGCTCTTTTTATAAATAAGATATGATAACCTGCGTCATCGTTTTAGTATCTGCCTTCTTGAAACCGTCTTTATACAAATCCGCAGTTCTCCACCCGGCGTTCAGAGCCTGTTCGACAGCCGACTCTATAGCCCGTGCCGCCTCTTCTTCGTGTAAAGAGTGGCGTAATAACATAGCTGCCGATAAAACCGTAGCCGAAGGGTTGGCAATTCCCAAGCCCTGAATATCCGGAGCCGACCCGTGAATAGGTTCGTATAAGCTTGTCGACTCACCGATGCTGGCTGAAGGCATCATGCCGATAGAACCTCCCAAAACGGCGGCTTCATCACTGAGAATATCGCCGAATAAATTACCGGTAACAATAACATCAAATTGTTTCGGATTTATAGCCAGTTGCATAGCACAATTATCTACATAAAAATGATTCAACTCAATCTCACCGTAGTCTTTACTCATTTCCGTTACAGTGCGTCGCCAGAGCCGACTGGTAGCCAATACATTTGCCTTATCTACGGATGTAACCTTATGATGTCTGTTCTTGGCCGTCTCCATGCAAATTTTGTAATGCGCCGTACCTCAGGTACACTGTAGTTTTCCATATCCCAGGCTCGTTCTACGCCGTTATGAATTTCTTTTTCACATTTTTCACCGAAATAAATACCGCCAATAAGTTCACGAACGATAAGAATATCCGTGCCCGTAACGATTTCCGAGCGTAAGGGAGAATATTCAGCTAAAATAGCCGGAACCTTAACAGGTCGTAAGTTGACATACAGACCCAAGGCTTTGCGCAAGCCGAGGACAGCCTGTTCAGGACGTAAGGAAGGGGCTACATTGTCCCATTGATTTCCGCCTACGGCACCGAAAAGAACGGCATCCGCATTTTTAGCTGCCGTAACCGTATCTTCCGGCAAGGGTGTACCGAACTTGTCATAAGCTGTACCACCGGCATCTTTCCAGGTAAATTCGAGATCAAGGCTATATTTTTCATCCGCTTTTTTTAAGACGGCTA
>OGEJ01000580.1_pt1 | contig 12401 bp, 9 predicted proteins | sample 1570701 | NCBI WGS metagenome assembly OGEJ01 (sample SAMEA2582140, study PRJEB24529) | metagenome | biome: Human gut stool | place: China | collected 2011
GGATATTGGTGATAGAGGGTGCGGATCCCCCGCCGCTTCATGCTGGGGCAGAAGAAGCAGGAGGACTTCCCCGGCAGGGGAAGCCCGGCTTCCTGGATGGCCTGGATGCACCTGTCCCGATCCCAGCCCCACTCCATGAGGGGGTATTCCTTCTGGTATTTCCTATCTGTCATATCCCGCTCCCGGACTCTCTCACGGCGCTCCGGTTCCCCGGCGTCATAGCCGATGAACTTGACCACCCGGCCGCCGCCGGCCCACACCTTCTGGCAGTGGGGGTCGTGCCGGCAGAACTTCTCCTGGGGGGACACCTTGTGCTTGAGGGAACACTTTTTGTAGCCATAGGCAATGGAGGGGAGGGAAGCGGAGCGGAGGCATTCCTGCTCCAGGGTGAGCCGCTGGCCGTCCCGGGTGGTGTACCATACCCGGGTGATGGGCGGCATCCCGTGCTCCGCCAGCCAGCGATCCATGATTTCCAGATAGGCATAGGTGTGGGGCTGTTCCCCGCCGGGGTCCGCAAAGAGGATGAGGTCTACCGGGATGCGCCTCTGCCAAAGCCCTATCAGCATGGCTGTGCTGTTTGTCCCGCCGCCATAGCCCACCACGTTCATCCATCTCCTCCTGTGATCAGCACATGCTTGTGGGGCGGGGCATGGACGTCCAGCAGGTTGCGGTCCGCGCCGGACTTGAACAGGCAGACGCCCCGCTGGGGAGCGCTGATCAGATCGTACTCGGCGCTCTCCAGCTGGAGGTTGTCCATGTAGAACTTCCTGTCCACCTTACCGCCGTGGAAGAGAAACTGATGGGTGGGGATGGCAAACAGGGGGCGGGTCAGCTCCCGGACTCCTTGGATATCGAAATCCTCCAAATTTTGCGATGCCAAAATCAGGGCGGAATTGCGCTTGCGCACCCGCTTGAGGCAGTTACGAACGTACTCGATGGTGGTCAGGTTGGACAGCCAGAGGTAGAGCTCGTCCAGGGCAGCCACAGTGTTCCCCTTGGTGAGGAGCTGGTCGCTGAGGTAGGACAGCAGGTTGAACAGCAGGGCGTCCTTGACGGAGGAGTTGGCATGGATCAGGTCCTTGACGCCAAACACCAGGAAGCGGGCGCTAGTGATATTGGTATGGCCGTTGAAGTAGACGCTCTCCGCCCCCCGGCACATGGAGTGGAGCCCCAGCAAGAGTTCCCGCAGCAGCTCCCTGGGATACAGAGGGCTGTCCTCCCGGTCATAGTGTTCATAGGCGTCCTCCAGGACGGCGTACAGATCCTCGGCAATGGGCCAGTCCTCCGGCCCCATGGCGGAGAAGTCCGTCTTGTCCGAGATGCCCCACTTCCGGTACAGCCGCTCCAGCATCAGCTCCAGGGTATCCACCTGCTGGTGGGTGAAGGGCTTGTAGGCCCGGAAAAAGTCCTTGAGGAAGGAGATGTGCTGGGATAGGGGGGATTGCTGGCGGAAGGCATTGGGCACAGTTGGATTGTCATCCCTGTCGTCGCCAACATCCCACCGCTTGGCCTCCAAAAAGTTGATACGGAACTGCCCGCCCATGAGGTCTGCGTAACAGCCGCCCAGCCTGCCGCAGAGCCAGGCCAGCTCCTGCTCCGGGTCCAGGCAAATCACCGTCTTGCCGCTCTCCAGCAGGTTGCAGATGAGCAGCTTGAGCAGGTAGCTCTTGCCCTCGCCGGAGTTGCCCAGGATGAGCACGCTGGAATTGGTCTTGTCCGGTGTGCGGCGGTCCAGATCCAGCAGGATGTCCGAGCCGTAGTGCTCGTTGCCGATGTAAAATCCGTGGGGATCGCTGCGGCCGGAGTAGTTGATAGGGTACAGGTTGGCGGTGGAGCTGGCGGGCAGCACCCGCTCAAACTGGGCGCCCAGGGCGTTCCGCCCCGCCGGGTTGGCGGAGAGGAAGCCCTCCCGCTGGCGGAGCAGCAGGGGATCTGCACTGAGCTTGGCCCGGGTGAGCTCGGCGCCCACCTCGTCCCGCAGCAGCCGCAGCTCCTCGGGGGTTTGGGCGGCCAGCTCCAGGAACACGGCGCAGTGGATGAGGGGCTCCCGGTTCTTCCGGGCGCCGGCAATGATGGCGGCCACGTCCTGGAGGTTGGCCTCCGCCGTGACGCTCCGCTTCAGGTTGTCCTGACTGCTCCGGTCCAGCCGGTTCTTGTTGACGGCCTTATGGTAGATGGCGTCCTCCTCCGCCGCTGTCACTTGGCGGGCGTAGAGATGGAGGGTGACGCCGGCCCTGTTGCAGATATGGGAGAGCAGGGCCAGATCCTCGGTGACGGCGGGGTAACCCCGGAGGGCCAGGACACAGCGGTACAGGCCGCCCAGCACATAGGAGTCCGTGTTAAACTTCACGGCTGCTGGGGCAATCAGGTCCAGAAAGTCCTTGGGCTGGAAGAGCTGCGCTGGTTTTTCCACAGGCTTCTTTTGCTTTCTCTGACTTTTAGCCATGCTCTGTCACCCACCTCTCTCCATCTATGCTGTCAAAGTGTTCGGTCACCATGTCCTGCTGGTAGTACACCGCCAGGATGCGCTTCACATCCTGCTCCCCGGCCAGGCGGACGTGGAAGCCGTGATCCTGGATCTGCTTCTCCAGCCGCCGGGGCAGCTCACGGTCTTCCGCGGCCTTGCCGTCCAGACGGCAGACCAGGGCAAACTCCCGGGAGGCCGCGGTGGAGGACTGGCGTGCGTCCAAGTGCTCCATATCCTGCCGGAGCAGCTCCCGCAGGGCGGGGGACGGTTCCTCCTCCAGCCTCCTCTGGTAATACTGCTTGTTTTTCAGAAATGACTCCCGGGAATCCAGGGCCAGCAGCTCCAGGGAGGCCATTCCCTGGAGAAGCCCGGTGAGGGCCCGCACCCGGCCCCGGATGCCCTCCGGGGAGAGGATGGACAGGTTGTCCGGCCGGAGCAGGTAGAAGAGCAGCTCATCCCGGCCGCACACCGCGCCGTGCTCCGTCAGGCGGGTGACACCCATGAGCTGCCGGGTAGTCTGCCGCTGGCGCAGGAGCTGCTGTTCCTTTCTATTCATTGTTCTGCCCCCATTCATAGTATTGCTGCTGCAGGAACAGGAAGCAGGCCGCCCGCCGCAGGAAGTCCAGGACGCTGGAGCCCTCCACCTGGATGGCGAGGAAGGCGTACAGCACGGTACCCACCAGGGACAGCATGGTCCCCGTCTGGGCCAGCGCCAATACAGAGAGCAGAAAGGCCACCCCGATAATGGCCACGTCCCGCAGCTGCCACAGCCACAGGGTGGCCTTGGCCTTCAGATTGTCTGGGTAGATGAACACGAAAACACCTCCAAAACAGGAAGGGACCCAGCCTGTCCGGCCAGGTCCCTTCCTGTGGGTTTATTCCGCTGTGCTGTCCTCATCTGCATCCTCGCCCTGACTGGTGGCATCCGTCTCGGCCTCGCCGTCAGGCTCTGCAGAGGCATCCGCATCCACCCGCTCCTCCTGGGCCTCTGCCAGGGCCCTGTGGATGCAGTCCAGGAAGAAGGCGTTCTGCTTGATGCCCTTCTCCTGCAGGTAGTCCTTGAACTTCTCGAACAGCTCGCCGGGCACCTGGAATGCCACTGTTCTCTTGTCTCCGCTCATCGTAGTTTCCTCCTTCTGATTATCGTAGAATGTCCGGATCAGCCAGGTCATGTACTGGCCCAGGGTCTGGCCGGACGCCTCCTGCTCCTCCCGCACCCGGGCGTGGAGCCCGGCGGGGACGGGAGCACAGAGGTTCTTCATATTTTCTGCCATGGATTGGCCCCCTTTCCGTTTGGTAAAGCAAGTATATCGATCCCGGCGTTAAATAGCCATCACCAACAGCAACAAAGATTGTGCCGAAAACCAAGCATAAGCAACATGCTATTTGACGGCCTGGACAATGGTGCGGGTGGTGTTGACAGCAGCCTGGGCGGTATAGACGGCACTCATGATGTTGGCCCTGGTGGTGGTATCCAGGCCGAAGGCCCCGGCAATGCGGGGCACCTCTCCGGCGGCCAGCATGAGGCCCAGCCCCAGGAGGGCCTTGTCGCTGAACACCATGAGCCCCGCCACCAGGATGGTGGCCTGGAGGAACGCCGTCAGGCACAGGCCGATGACCTGCTTGCACCACTGGGTGAAGCCGTCTGTGTAGCCCCGGGGGATGGAGAACATGTACAGGGAGCCCACCGCAATCTGGATGAGCAGGATGCCGCCCCGTTTCAAGTTTGAGAAGAACACCTTGATTACCGCATAGGCCATGAGGATCATGGCAAAGAGGAGCATGATGGGGTTAGTGCCCAGGCCCCATTTGGCCTGGGCGGCCACGTCCAGCAGGCCGGCGCCCTCCATATCCGCCAGAATCTCTGAGCCCAGCTCTCCGATACTCTTTCCCGCCCCTGTGATTTCCATGGCAAAGGTACCCTGGAGGGAGACGGAGAGGGCGTACAGCCGGACGGGCACAGTGGTGAACAGGCTGACGGCAAAGAAGCCCTTGATGGCGTTGAGGGCGGGCTGCTGGAGATTGCCCCGGCCAGATGCGTACTCAATGCCGCACTCAAAGGCAGACACCACCACGCTGACGGCAAACAGGGCCCAGCCCAGCTGGGAAAAGAAGCGAACCACCGACTGTACCCAGGAAAGGTCAAACAGCTCCACCCCCATGTGGCCCATCTGAGCGAAGAAGGCGCCCAGGAAGCCCACCATCTGGCTGTAGAACCAGTCCATGATGGACTCCATTACCGGGTTGGCCGCAAAGTCCCAGATAAACATGCGCTGTCACCGCCTCACACGCCAACGATGTTCCAGATGTAGTTGGGGGCCAGCAGCACGAAGATCAGGCAGACGAACAGGATGGCCGCCCCCGTCCACTCAAACTGGCCGTGCTTGCGGTACTCAAAATACGTCATGGCGACCTTCACAAAGAACGCCACGCCCAGCACCATGGTCAAGGCGGGGAACACCACGGTGTTGACCACAGTCTTGATCTGGTCGGCGGCGTCCGTCCAGGTCTGCTCCACGGCGTCCGCCACGTTGCCGGCGGAGGAAGCGAAGGCCGGGATGACACACAGGGTGGCCACCGCCAGGACCAGGAGCAGCACCCGGATGCCCTTTTTTCTGATACTCATTCTGACACCTCCATAAAATTGGAGGTCCGCCCGACTGGGGCGGCCCTCCTAACGATAGTTTGCTGGAATCAATAGCCGGTGCGGGGCAGGGGCTCCGAGGGTTTGTAGACCCTGGTCACCCACCGGGAGGTGGCCATAATCCACTGGCCGTTGTACACGCCGCCCACTTCGGCCTTATTGACGAACTGGCTGCCGCCGGTGAGCCAGACGTAGACGGTGGCATAGACCTGGGGCGCCTCCACCTGCCGGAAGTTGGCGGGCACCACGCCGAAGGACACCATGAACTCGGTGACATACTCGTTGGAGGCCAGGCCCAGGGCGGCCTTGGAGGCGTCCAATACATAGTTCTGCTGGGTGCTCAGGTTGTCCGCCAAGGTGCGCCAAGTGCTGCCGCTCAGGTTGGTCTTGTAGACCACCCTATAATTGCCCGGCACGTTGTAGGTGCCAGTGACAATCTTGTCCAGCCGCACCGCCTGGCTGGGCAGGGTATCCCTCCAGAAAAATGAGGTAAGGCTGGTGGTGGAGTTATTGGCAATGCCGCTGAAATCATAGCGGATCTGTTGGCCGGGCATGACCTCCACATAGCCGGTCTTTTGGATGGACACATTGGTATAGAGGCTCTGGTTGGTCATGGCTGCCTTGACTATCTGGCCGGCGAACTCAAGCTCCACCTCGACGGGGGTCTTGTCCAGGCCGTAGAAATCCGCCGCCTTGGACTCCACGATTTTGTAGCGGCCCAGGGGCAGCGGCCGGGAGGATGCCACGCCGTTCTTGTCCGTCTGGATGGTGTCCACCAGGTTGACGCTGTTGTAGTCCGCGGAGGTCTTGGTTATCTGGATCTGTCCAGTGATGGGGGTGTTCTCCCACTCCACCTCGGTGGTCTCCCCAGACTCCACATAGACGGTCTTTTTCTCCGTGTCAGGAACATAGCCCTCATTCTCTAACTCTCTGAGATAATACCGCCCGGCCTCCAGACCCTCGATCAGTACATACCCCTCGTTATCCGAAGTGTACCGGCCAACGGGGGTGTTGGTGCTGTCATAGAGGATAAACGGCACCCCATAGATGCCCTCGCCGGTGGTGCTGTCCGTTTTGTGGATCAGGATGGCGCTCACCGGCGTGTTCTCCACCTGTAGGACTGTGGTTTCTCCGTTTTTGACCTCAAAATAATGGGGAGTGTCGTCCAACTTGAAGCCCTCCGCGCTCTCGGTTTCCACGGCATAGTACGATCCATTCTCCAGGGCCAGGAACACCCGGCCATTTTTGTCGGTGGTCACGGTATCCACCAGGGCGTCGTCCATACGGCGGATTTCAAATGTAGTGTTGGGAATCCGCTCCCTGGTGTCATCCGCGTTGACCTTGATGATTTCCACGCCGCCGATGGGGTCGTTATACACCGTGATGGTCTGGGTGTCGTTAGGGTTGATGACCACCGTTTGGGTACGGGTTTCCTCATGGATAGTGTAGCCCTCGATGGTCTTGGTCTCTGTGACGAGGAATGTCCCCACCAAACCGTCAATCATGATCTGGCCGTTTTCGTCAGTGCGGTAGAGGCCCCTGCTGGAGGTCATGCCGCCGTTGTCGTCCACCACCGTGCCGTCCGCCTCGGTGATGGTAAACTCTACCCCCTCCAGGGGCTCATGGGTGACGGAATCCAGCTTGTTGATGACAAGGCCGCCCTTGGGGGTGTTGGTGATGACCACCGTTTGGGTGTCTCCGCCCTCTCCGATGACCACATTGGTGGAGGGGGCATCCATGACGTACCCCTGGGGCGCCTTGATCTCCGTGAGCACATAGGCGCCGGGGGCCAGGTTGGTTACGCGGATTTCGCCATTGTTGTCAGTGGTAAACACACCGTTCTGGGTGAGCGTGCTGTCGCCGATCACCCCATCCAGGCCCACCTCACAGCCGGCGGCGGTCGTGATTCTGAACTCCGCGCCGGGAAGCGGCTGGCCGGTGGCGCTGTCCCGTTTCTGGATGATCAGCTCACCCTTCGGCTGATTCTTAAAGGTCAGGCTGACCGTCCGGCCCTCTTTGATCTGCACGGTCTGGGACTGGGTATCGATGAGGTAGCCTGGAGGGGCCTGGGTTTCCGTCACCACCACGCTCTTTCCGGGCTGGAGGCCGGAGATCAGGATCTCGCCGTTCTCGTCTGTCTTAAAAATTCCGTTGCTGTCCCCAATGAGGGTGCCGTCCGCATAGGTGATTTTGAACTCCGCGTCGGGCAGGGTCTCGCTGGGATTGGTAGCGCAGACCTTGCGGATCAGGAGGTTCCCGTCCGGCATGTTTTCAAAGCGGACAGTGATGACGCTCTGCTCCCCGTTGTCTGCCAGGTAGACGGTCTCGGAGGACTGGATGATGCTGTACCCGTCCGCCGGATCCACCTCCTCCACGATGTACGATCCTGGCTTCAGGCCCGTCCAGATGGCCATGCCGTTGGAGCCGGTCACCTTCTGTCCGATCATGGTGCCGCCGGTACCGGAGGTGCCTCCCAGGTAGCGGAGCTGGAAGGTGGCCCCGCCCAGGGCCTCGCCAGTGACGCTGTCCGTCTTGTGTACCACGATGGCGTTGAGGGGGACGTTCTCAAATGTCAGAGACTTGTTTCCGCCGCCCTCAATATAGACCTCCTGGGTGGCAGGCTCCTTGATGGTGAAGCCGGGGGCGGGTTCCAGCTCCGTCACCCGGTACCAGCCGTCCCGCAGGCCCTCCAACACGATCTGGCCGCTGGCGTCAGTGAAGTAGATCCCCAGGTTGTTGAGCTCGCCGGTGTCGGTGCCATTGCTGCCGTACCAGAGCTGGAATTTGGCCCCCTGGATGGGGCTGCCGGTGATGCTGTCTACCTTCTGGATGGTAAGGGTGGGCTTTTTGTGGTTCTCGAAATAGACGGTGTGGTTCCGGTTGGGATAGAGGGTGACCAACTGGGGCTCCGCATCCATGAGATAAGGGGAGGGAACCGATTTTTCTGAAATTTGATACACCCCGGGCAGCAGATTTTCCAGGGTTGCCGTTCCGTCTGCCCCGGTCTTGATTTCATCCACGCTGTGGCCGTCCGCCGCCTCCACCAGGAATACGGTGTCCGGCACAGGCTCCCCGGTGTCCGCGTCCCGCTTCACCACCGTCAGATTGGGCCGGATATCGTTCTCCAGGATGATGGTGGAGGTCTTGCCGGGGAAGAGCTCCACATGGCGTTCCACCGGGTCGATGATGTGGTCTGAGGTGGTGTCCAGCTCCTTGACCGAGTACACCCCCGGCTCCAGGCCGGAGATCAGGATTTCGCCGTTGCTGTCGGTGGTACGATCCAGGTAGTGGGAGCCGTCCTCTATTTTGGCGATGCGGAAGGTCACCCCGGCCAGCCGGGAGCCGTCCGAACTCAGCTTGATGAGGTGCAGGGAGGGCTGGATGGAGTTGGTAAACACGAACCGGGCCGTCTGGTTGGCCTCCAGCTGGATGATCCGCTGGGCCTCGTCGATGATGTAGCCGGGGCACTCCAGCTCGGTGACCACATAAGCCCCGGTGGGCAGCTCGGACAGGTCGATTTCGCCGTTCTGGTCGGTGGTGAACTCCGCCGGGCCCCACGAACCGTCTACCGCCTCGATGCGGAACCTGGCGTTGGGGATCACCTTGGACGGGTCGGCGCTGTCCACCTTGATGAGATGGATGCCGGGCAGGCGGTCATTGAAGAAAACCAGTTCTTTGATGCCGTCCCCGGCCTTCAGCTCCACTTCCTGGGGTGTGGTGTCTAGCACATGGCCGTCCCCGCCGGTGTCCCGTTCCTCCACGCGGTAGGTGCCGGGTTCACAGTCTGTCAGCAGGATCTCACCGAACTGGTCCGTTCGGAAGATGCCCAGACTCTCGGCGTCCCGGAAGATCTCAAAGGAGACGCCGGGCATGAGCTCCATGCTGCCCCGCTCATATTTGATGATCCGCAAGCCGGGGAGTTCCTTATTGATGAAGGTGGCGGTGGATTCCTCGCCGGATACTACGGCCACGGTCTGCACCGTGTCTGTATCCGCCACCCAGCCGTCAATACCCGCCAGCTCCCGGACCTCCCAGCCGCCGGGGGCCAGCTTGTCAAAGACAATGACGCCATTGCGGGTCTGGCCCGTCCGGGTCTCGCCGGTCTCGATGTGCTTGATCTGGATGGTGACGCCGGAGAGGGCGTCGCCGGTGTCGCTCCACTTCTCCACCCGCAGGGAGCCGTAGGGTGCGTTCCAGAAGGTCAGGGTGGCAGTCTTGTTGTACTCCACATCGGCGTGCTGGGTGGTCTCCTCCGGGAGCAGGTGATACCGGGGCGGGATCTCCTCAGTCACGGTATAGTGGCCCTCCAGGGTCAGGGGAATGGTCACAGTCCCGTCCGGGCCGGTGGAGTAGGAGCCGACTTTCTTTCCCTCCGGGTCGTACACGGAGAACACGGCCCCCTCCAGAGGGATCTCGGTGCCCTCCTCCAGCTTCACGATCTTCAGGGCCGTCTCATCAGGATCGGGTTCCCCACTGTCCGTATAGCTGCTGACAGCGGCCACGTCCAGCTGCACCTTGTTGTCCAGGTCACAGATATAATTCTGCAAATCGCCATATTGGTCCTTCTCCTGGCACACAGCGTACATGGCGGCGTACTGGGCCACAGGTGCGGAGAGGGAGAGCTGGACATTGCCGGACTGGCCCTCCACGCTGTCGGCGGGATAGAGGACCTTGAAGGTCCCGGCATAGCCGTCCGAGGTGTACTTTGTGGTGACGGCGGTGATCTCGTTGTTGTTGGTATCCACGATCTTCGTGCCCTCCGGCACACTGTCCGGGTCGGAGAAGGCTAAGGACACATCGTAGTTATATACCCAGGTCTCACTCCAGACGGTGAACACCTGCTGCTTGTACTCCTGGCCGCCGATGGTCACGGGATAGGCCGTGGACTTGTCCGCCGTGACGGTCATTCGGGGCGTGAGCATATAGTTGTAGGTCGTGCCCCGCTTGTAAATGTCCTTGGCGGCGGCCAGGATGCGGTTGCCTCTGTCCAGTTCATCGCCGCTCAGTCCGGGGGCCACCTTCAGGTTGGAAATATCCCAGCTGGGGATCAGGTAGCACCAGAGCGCCATTTTGGTGGCGTAAAACGCCTGATATTTGTTCTCCAGACCCAGCTCTCCCAGGCTGCGGTGGGGGTAGCCGTTGGAGATGATGCCCACCACCTTGGGGTCGCTGGCCTTTTCGTTGGCTAGGTATTTGATGCTCTCTCCGGGGCCTACGGTCTGGGGGACGCCGTACTGGTTCGGGTTAACGCAGTACGCAGGAGATTCCTTGGTGCTCCCATCATTGGATTCGTATAAAAAGTAGGTATATTTCTGCTTTTTGACCGCGCCGTTGATGGCGAGGTAGCCCAGCTCATAGTCGCCGTTATAGATGTCCACTTCGCCCAAGGCATCCTCCTCAGAGCTGGCCGCAAAGGCCGCCGTAGGCAGGAGACTGAGTATGGTCACAAAAGCCAGGAACAGGGACAGTAATCGCCTTTTCATGGTTGAGATCTCCTCCTTAAAACGCAGAATAACGGCCCCTGGTGCGCACCAGGGGCCGTTTTGGAAAAACGCAGTATTTTCTTACAGGGTTTGCAGATATGCCAGGTAGTCCAGGGAGCCGGTCAGCAGGATAGCCATATCCCCACGGGTGATGGCGTCTCCTTCCAGCGATCCCGCTGGGGCAAGCCCCAGTTCCGCTGCCTTTTCACAGGCGGTATCGTAGGTCCAGCCATCCTGTTCCAGGTAGCGAAGCATGACCGTGCAGGCCATTTGCGGGCTGACCGGATCTGAGGGGCCAAACAGGCCGTCTCCGTATCCGGCCATTGTACCCATGGAGGCGCACACGCCCACAGCGACCTGTGCCCATTCAGGAACATCGTTGAAATTGGTGGTACACATCCGGGTGTACCACTCCGTTTCCCAGGCCACGTGCTCCGGGTTCAGGATGATGGGGCTGATCAGACAGGCCAGTTCCGCCCGCGTCAGGTCGTCCTCCAGGTGCAGTTCGCCGTTTTCATCTCCCTTCATGAGCCCCTCGGACTGCAGCCGGGCGGCGGCCAGCTCCTGGGGACTGGGGGCTTCTGCCGCCTGGACAGGGCCGGTCAGCATGGCCACGGTGGTGGCGCCAGCCAGGAGCAGGGATACCGATTTCCTATGTTTCATACTCGCTTCCTCCATTTCCTGTGTAGTGGGGGTCTACACTCCGAACCATACCACTGTTTTGGTGGAAAGTCGAGCGAAATCGGCAGACAGCATTACTTGGCCACAGCGGTGACACACCAGCGGTAAGCCCGCTGGTTTTTAACACAGGTATAAAGGGTGAGTCGGTTGTCGCTGGTGGATGTGGTGCCGCTGGTGTCGGTCTCCAGCACCTTTTCCACCGAAACAACTTCGTAGGTCCTTGTCCCAAGCTTGGTGGTCCAGGTAACGGTATCACCTGGCTTCAGGGTGTGCAGGTCTCCAAAGTCATCCCGTACACCCCGGTTGTGGCCTGCAACACAAACATTCCCATCCCAGATGCTGGTGCCGGGGAAGTGACCGGCCCCTTTGGCCAGGGTTCCGCTGTCCGTTCCTTCATAAACCCTGACAGACAGGCCAATGGCCGGGATCTTGAGCGTCCCCAGGTATCCGCCGGAGTAGTAGAGATCGCTTGTGACGGCGGTAAACGATGGGCCGCTCCAGTTGCCACCGCTGTCCACAGTCGGATAAGTGATGCTCCCTGTCTGAGATACCAGGCCGCCGCCCTCCAACGCACCGGGAACCAGGTTGGGGGTCAGGGCTGTGCCGGAGCCGGGGAGATAGCTGGTTGGGCTGCCGAAGCCGGGCGGGATGAGGGCGGCGTTCTTGCTGACATCCTCGTTTTTCAGGGCCCCGCCGTCTGCCGTGTGGACCACCTCCACCGAGGTGGGCTTGCCGTAGTCCGGCCCATCCGGGGCGTCAATGGTATAGTCCAAGGCAGAGGCCGGGGTGGCCAGGGCCGCCGCCAGGCAGGCGGCCAGGCACAGGGTGGTCAGCTTCTTCATGATTCAGAGTCCTCCTCTCTGGCCTCCCGGCGCCTCTTGACGAACAGGCAGGCGCCGGTCACGCCGCCCACGGGAGCAGGATGGCCGCCCAGTTGAACTGGGCCAGTCCGTCCCCGAGCTCCTCCACGGGTACAACGGGCTCCAGGGGCTCCCCCTCAAAGATGGCCACATAGCGTACCCGGTTCAAGGCGATGCGGCTGACGGTGCCGGTGTAGTCCGCCGTGACGGTGTAGCCGGTGACATAGCTGCTGGTTGCGGTGCCGGTGTAGGTGGCCACGGCGGTA
>OGEJ01000582.1_pt1 | contig 12397 bp, 8 predicted proteins | sample 1570701 | NCBI WGS metagenome assembly OGEJ01 (sample SAMEA2582140, study PRJEB24529) | metagenome | biome: Human gut stool | place: China | collected 2011
CCTTGTAGAGCGGAGAATCCGTTCTATGAGGTCTTTTTCTATTTTTCCTTGGAACATAAACGATTTATTAGTTGCATTTATGTGTAGATTCTCTTATATTAGTATAAGAACATCAAATCTGAGGGGATTTAGATGAGAGAAAGGATATCAAACAAGATGATGGAGAAAGAGAACTGTAATGTTGTAGATATCTTTGGCGAAAACGTATTTAACGATTCTGTCATGCAGGCTCGTTTACCAAAGAAAGTTTACAAAAAACTTCACGAAGTAATGGAGGAAGGAAAAGAATTAGACCTCGAGACCGCAGATGTCGTTGCTCATGAGATGAAGGAGTGGGCAATTGAAAAAGGTGCAACACATTATACGCACTGGTTCCAGCCGTTAACCGGAGTTACGGCAGAGAAACACGATTCTTTCATTACTGCGCCTATGGAAAACGGCAAGGTTTTGATGAGTTTTTCGGGAAAAGAATTAATTAAAGGTGAACCGGATGCATCATCTTTTCCATCCGGTGGATTAAGAGCGACTTTTGAGGCGAGAGGATATACAGCATGGGACTGTACTTCTCCGGCATTCGTCAGACAGGACGCAGCAGGCGCAACACTCTGCATTCTGTTCTTACACAGGAGAAGCGCTTGACCAGAAGACACCATTGCTTCGCTCCATGGAAGCGATCAACGTGCAGGCACTGCGTCTGATCCGTTTATTCGGAAACACAACCTCTAAGAGAGTAACTCCTTCGGTAGGACCGGAGCAGGAATACTTTATTGTAGACAGAGAAAAATATTTACAGAGAAAAGACCTGATCTTTACCGGACGAACTTTGTTTGGTGCAATGCCTCCAAAAGGACAGGAAATGGATGACCATTACTTTGGAAGCATCCGCGAGCGTATCGCATCCTATATGAGAGATGTCAATATTGAACTTTGGAAGCTTGGCGTGTCCTCGAAGACACAGCATAATGAGGTTGCACCTGCACAGCACGAACTGGCTCCGATTTATGCAGTGGCAAATATCGCAGTTGACCACAACCAGCTTATCATGGAGACTTTGAAAAAGGTTGCGTATCGTCATGGGTTACAGTGCTTGTTGCATGAGAAACCATTTGCAGGGGTGAATGGTTCCGGTAAGCATGACAACTGGTCCATTACGACAGACGATGGCATTAACCTGTTAGAGCCGGGAAAAACACCGCACGAGAATATTCAGTTCCTTTTGGTGCTGACCTGTATTTTAAAGGCAGTGGATACCCATGCCGATCTTTTGCGCGAATCGGCAGCAGATGTCGGAAATGACCACAGACTTGGCGCAAATGAGGCACCACCGGCTATTTTATCCGTTTATCTTGGAGAGCAGTTAGAGGATGTGTTGTCACAGCTCATCAGCACAGGAGCTGCCACACACAGTATCTCCGGACAGAGATTAGAGACAGGTGTAAAATCCCTGCCTGACTTTATGAAGGATGCGACAGACCGTAACCGTACATCACCGTTTGCGTTCACCGGAAATAAGTTCGAGTTCCGTATGGTCGGCTCCTCCGACTCTGTTTCCTCCGCAAACGTTGTATTAAATACCATCGTCGCTGAGGCATTCAAAGAGGCGGCTGACGAGCTTGAAAAGGCAGAAGATTTCGATCTCGCTGTCCATGATATGATCAAGAAGCTTCTCGCTGACCACCGCCGCATCATCTTCAACGGCAACGGTTACAGCGAGGCATGGGTAGAAGAGGCAGAGCGCCGCGGACTCCCGAACTTAAAGTGCATGGTAGACGCGATCCCGTCCCTCGTTACCGACAAAGCGTTCAAGCTGTTTGGCGACTTTGGCGTATACACGAAGGAAGAGCTGGTGGCAAGAGCGGAGATCGAGTATGAGTCCTACGCGAAATCCGTAAATATCGAGGCGAAGGCGATGATCAATATCGCAGGAAAGCAGCTGATCCCGGCTGTTGTCCGCTACACAACCGTCCTCGCCCAGTCCTTAAGCGCCGTGAAGGCTGCATGCCCGGAAGCTGATAACAGCGTTCAGACAGAGCTTCTCATCGAGGTTTCCGACCTCCTCTCCGACATGAAGGTTGCCCGCGCGAAGCTTGAAGACCTGGTAGAAGAGTACCAGCACATCGACAGCATGGAAAAACGCGCCCACTTCTGCTACGACGAGATTATCCCGGCGATGCAGGCTCTGCGTGACCCGGCAGATCAGCTGGAAATGATCGTAGACAAAGAATACTGGCCGATTCCGAGCTATGGGGATATGATCTTTGAGGTGTAAGAGAGAATAGATAAGAATACATAGTATGAGAATAAAAGCGCCGCCCTGCGGGAGAAGATCCTGCGGGGCGGCGTGTTTTAAATCTGTAAACTTTGGGCATATTTGAAGGAAATTACGTCCCGTGGTGCAGTTTGGGTATAGGACTGCTCTTTGTGCATAAAGTCAATAATTTCATTTTTACTCATATACCCAAGCTTTTGGATTACCATATCCAGAATTTGTTTATCTTCATTTGTAAGCGAGGGAAAAGTGTGATTTCCATCTAAAGAAAAGTGATATGCAGTGGTTTCTCCCATATCAACTTCCTCGCAAGGAACATCTTTTAAATCTATAATAGAATTATGAGCTACAGGGACAGCACCCATGGGCAACGCCCGATAGACTAGTCCGGTGATTGCGGTATTCCGAAGCTTATATGACAATGCGTCGGCATACCACATCAATTTCATGAGTTTTACCTTATAAAGATTTGTGATTTTATCAGAAGCAGCAAAATAGCGAATAACATCTACAACTTTATCTAAAGAAAGCACGGTATTTCCCTGCAAAAGCTGGTTCGTCTGGAACATAGCGTAGTTTGCCTCAATTGCCTTTCGTAAATAGAGATCCTGATCTTTTTCATATAAAGCGGTTGCGGCTGAAAAATATCTTTGATATGCATCTGCCGCTAAATGTTGTTTTGCATTTGCTAAAAGGGATAAAAACCATTCGGGGTCTTGATCCAGTTTTTTTAAAATTGTATCATGCGCCCGATCCTGTACCTGGTGGCTTTCATAACGGGTAATTGTCTTAGCACCCCATCCAAGAAGCGTGCATAAATCAATCTGGCTGATCCCATATTTTGACCGAATAGCGATGATTTCAGAAGAGGTTAAAAGGTTTTCTGCTTCGCGATATGCATCTTTCAGGCGGATATCATTCTCCTGAAGCAGCTTTTCATCCATATAGAATTCTTCGGCCGTATCACAATAAAAATAAACAGCATCATAAGTGATTTTTACATTTTTGAAAGTTGCCTGTTCACGAACAAGAACGGTTTTCACTTCATGCTTTTCCATACAGCATGTACATAAATGTTCTTCGGAATTAATGATCTTCATGATCATGAAAACACCTCCTGTTTTTTATTGTAGGGGAACATATCAGGTGTAAATGCCCGTTCGGCAAAATGGAATGACATTATAAAGGTTGTGGTTTCACCGTATATTCCCAGAAGTTCAACTCGTATTTTAATATATACATCATCATGGCTATTATATACTTTGCCAAATTCATGCATTTCACTTCTTTTTGGAAAACGCAGATCTTTTACTGTCCGCATATAATTCTCGGAAGATAGTGATAAAAGTTCTCTTTTTAATGCGTCAACAGGATTCTCATCCGGAAATAGGGTACGGACCGTATATTGGTTGGTATATTTTTCAGGACGATTCTCATCTACAAGACGTTTTTCCTGAAAATTGATTTTTGCCCCATGGGTGAGGGCAAATCTTAAGTTCTGAATATAAGATTTTACGTAACTATTCAGTACCTTCATAGTTACACGCAAAAATCCATTCCAGATCAGCTTCGCTGATGGGATTTTTGCCCTCCAGCCTATGTTTTCTTACGGTCAGCGCAGCAAGTGCGCAGACCTACTGAACAGTTACGATTTTACATCTAATTCACTTTCTATTCTTGCTGCAGTAGTTTCAGCCAAGTCAGTTGTCCTCCAATCCACACAGGTATCAATTGATACCTACATTATAATGTCCATAATTTTAAAAGTCAATGAAAGATTAACTGGAAATTTGATAGTACCATATATGCAATAAATCGGAGATGGGAAAAGATATCTATGGAACCTGCCCAAAGCAGCTGCCGGGTACATAGAAACAAAAAGGATCATATATTGACTCGAATGCCAGTATATGATCCTTTAAGTCCTAAACTAATAAGCTGTGATTTGAATTACTTCGGTCCACCCGTCTGATATTCAGTCAGATTCGACGATGAGAAAGAAGAACCTGGACTTCCAGGCGCAGCCGTACCGGAAGAACCGGAACTATAGTTATAGTTTGTATTGGAGCTTCCCGGCCCGGTCATGCTGCCGGTGTTTGTATAATAATGGTTATTGCTGCCTGCTGCATTGCCGCCCGGCACTGTAGTTGAAGCAGAGCCAGAGCTGGAGCTTCCGGAACCTGAGCTGCTGTTGGAGTATCCAGGTCCGCTGGTCTGATAACTGCCGGAGGTGCTTGTTCCACTGTTGGAAGTGGAAGTAGATGTACTGTTTGAAGTTCCCGGACCGCCTGTCTGGTAATTACCAGCCGACATACCCGTATTCGTCTGGGAAGATCCGGCAGTCGTGGCTCCGGTCGCAGTGGTCGTCGAACCACCCGGCGCAGATCCAGCCGCAGCATTTCCGCTTCCGCTATTACCCGTAGTAATCCCATTCTGCGCATTCCCCGCCGCCGGAGTACCCATATAATTTCCGTTCGCCACAGTTCCGCCCGTTCCCGGCGTATAAACACTTCCCGCGGAACCACCGTCGATCGCGGATGTCTCGCTCAGGCACACACCGCTCTGATTGAAGGTATAGTTTACATTATTTACAACAAACGATCCGTTGGCGATCATCTTTCCATCTGCCGGATTCAGATAATAATATTTTCCGCCGTCATTCAGCCAGCCCGTGATCATATGTCCGGCCTGATTGAAATAATACCAGCTCTTATCGATCTGCTTCCAGCCCACCGCCATCACACCGGACACGGTGTCCATATAATACTTGTTCGTTCCGTCACTCTGCCATCCGATGACCATCCGCCCGTCGGTGTGGAGATAGTAGAACTTTCCGTCAAGCTGCATCCATCCGGTCATCAGCTTTCCTTCGTTATTGAAGTAATACCAGTAACCGTCAAGCTTCGTCCACCCGGCCGCCATCGCGCCGCTGGCATCAAAGTAGTACAGCAGTCCGTCGATCGTCTGCCATCCGGTCACCATAGTCCCGTCCTGCTGGAGGAAATACCGCTTTCCATCGATATCCGCCCATCCACGGACAAGCTTTCCGCTGCCGTTAAAGTAGTAATACTTCCCGTCCATCTTCCGCCAACCGGTCACCATAGAGCCGTTGCCGCGCATATAGTAATAATCGTTTCCGATCCGCAGCCAACCGGTCACCATCGCGCCGTTCAACAGATAATAGTACGTTCCGTCGACCTGGATCCAGTCCTTCGCCATCGTGCCGTCGGAGTTTAAGTAATACCACGCATCCTCCGCCTTCAGCCAGCCGGTCTTCATCTGACCGGTAGTCGGGAGAAGATAATAATACTGGTTGTCAAGGAGCAGCCAGCCCTTAAACTGGGTTCCGTCCGCGTTCAGATAATACCAGCTCTGGCCATCGTTGATCCAACCGGTCTGCTTTACATAGTTTTTGTAATAGTACCACTTGTCCCCGATGAGACGCCAGCGGTTCGCCGGAAGCTTGCTGCTCAGATCCTTAAAGGTAAAGTTGATATCCACATTTCCGTTGATGCCGTTTACAGTACCCTGATTTGATGCCTGCCAGAGGGCAGCACCCTGATAAGTCGGCTTCGAGTTATAACGGGCAATCCAGACATCATAGTGGACCTTCGTCATATCGATCTTATTGCTGATCCAGTAGTCGTTGGTATACACCATCGGATAATATCCGGCCGTCTCAACCTTCTTACAGAACGCGTTTATGATATCCGCGATCTGGGACGGCGTCAGCCCGTTCATTTCCTGCGCTTCCACATCGAGGACCACCGGGTAGGAGATTGGATAATCCTTGATGAGATTCAGGACAAAATCCGCGTCGGATTCCGCCATCGCTGTAGTCGTCGCGTAGGAATAAAGGTAAACACCGACGCGGAGTCCCGCCGCCGCTGCCCCACGCACATTCGTATCAAAATACGGATCCACCGCATTGTTGTACCGCGTTCCGATCATCGCGAACTGGATATCATCATCGGCGACCGCGGACCAGTTGATATTCTGCTGCCACTGGGAAACATCGATGCCCCGGGACAGGATACCGGTAAGCACGGAACCATCACTTCCAATATAGGAGCCGGACGCGTTCTTCTGCCAGGAAGCCGCCCATACCGGAACCGCCGGACTTACCGCGGAAAAAGCCATGACGGCACTTAAAAGAACCGCCGCCGCCCGTTTCTTTTGTCTCATGGAAATCCCCCTTTAAAAGTTGTACATTAAAATTCTTATCTTACAAGCTGACAGACCTGATGCCGGATGTAGCTGCCGGTACCAGGCAGCGCTGTACTTCCGAAACCGTCGACCAGCTATAAAAAAGATCCCGGGATAACTGTATTTCTGTCACAGCTTCATCCCGGGACTCTATGGACGTTATCTGCGTATTTTCAGTATAGCATAAAAATACACATACGTCTTGCAAAAATTCAATTGAAAATGTGGCGATTATTCGGCTTTTCCGGACCAGTTCCCTGACCTGCGTTCTTCCGAATGCCGCACCAGGAAAGCCGCAGACCGCCAGTACGGTTATCTCAGTGTCCCGCCGTCTCCGATTCCAAGAAATTCCGGCGAGGTAATAATCTTCTTATAAAACCGCTTCGCATACCGGTACATCACGATCGTATAATCGCCAAACTCCTCGCCGACACTGCTCTTATACACCGCCCACAAACACCACAAGAATCCGCCGAGGGCAATATAAGCGTAGTAAACGAACCGCTCCTCGGAAGTCGGCTCCCGGTGCAGGTAGAGCTTGATCAGTTTCTCGACCTCAAAATCATTATAATAGGAATAGATCGCGCACATGCTCACATCGATCAGCGGATCAGACATGCCGGAGTACTCCCAGTCGATCAGGCGGAGATCCCCGTCCGGCAGGAACAGGAAGTTGTCGCACACGCTGTCGATATGGGACAGGACCTTCGGCCGGTTCAGGTGGTCGAGGCGGTCAAGCAGCGTGGTCATATGGGACTTCACTTCCGGATAATCCTCAAAAAGCTTCTTCTCGTATCCACGGCACAGTGCCTCATAGAAGGTGATCCGCTCCCGGATATCAAAAGAATAGTCCACATGGAGCTTCGAATCATGGAGCTTCTCCACAAGTGCCATGCACCGTGCCACATCATCCCAGTCGCGCGGATCGCTGTTGCGCGCCCCCTCATAATACTCGGAAATCTTGTAGCCGGTCTCCCCGTTCATGTATACAACATGTTCGGTGATGCCGTAATCCTGTACTGCGTCATAGACCGCCTTTTCCTGCTTCCGGTTGATCAGAAGCTCGGTTCCCGGACCAGGAATCCGGCAGATATAGGACTTGCCGTGAACCTTAAACAGGAAAGACTTGTTCGTCATGCCGGTCTTCAGGCATTTAATGCCCGTGATCTCAGACTCCGGAACCTGCAGCACCTCGGAGATCAGCTCCATGGCGATATTGTCGGAATGGTTCTGGTAGCGCTCATCGAAGAGGCGGAGCTCCTCAAGATTCTCGAACTCATATACCTGGTTGTCCGGCTGTCTGTTGATATACATCTCCGGAACCGGGAAATGGTGTTTTCCGGGAAGATGGCTGTCGACCTCGCCGTTTAAGAGGTCCGCCAGAACCTGCTCCCAGTACATCTGCTCCGTTCCGGGAGTATGATAATACTCCTCGAGGACCGGGAAGAACTTTTCCGAGAATTCCTTCGAGAAGAACACCGGTCCGTACATGACCCAGGAGTCCTCGCCGCCGACCTTTACGCCGGTGAGCAGCCCCTTTTTGCTTGTCTCAAGACACCACTCGGAAGTCTCGCCCTTCATATATACAGAAGAGTACCATGCGCCGCACTCGTAGGTGTGGTACATATTGTTGCGCATCCAGTTGTCGGAAGAGAGAAGATAAGTGTTCCTTCCGATAAAACACTCCCGGGCACGGTAGAGTGTCGTCAGCGTATTCTTATTGTGATATTCCGGGTTGTAGAGAAGCTTCACGCCGAACTTGTCGATCAGATACTCGAACTTCTCCTTCAGATATCCCACGACGATGGTGATATCCGTGACGCCCGCTTCATGCAGCTGCTTGATCTGCCGCTCGATCATACGCTCGCCGTAGACCTCAAGAAGTCCCTTCGGCGTCTCGAAGGTCAGCGGTACAAATCTGGACCCGAATCCCGCCGCGAGGATCACGGCGCTGTCCATCCGGTAATTTCTTAAAAGATCCACACCGCCTTTTAATAAGGAATAAGATCCGTCCACCGGATCAAAAGAAAAAAGCTCCTGGTCCAGACCTTCCTTCACGAGATGGTTGCAGGTCCCAAGGGAGATATCCATCGCCGCCGCCAGCTCCCGCTGTGTCATCTTGTTGTTCTCATAAATATTCCTGCAGAGTAATCCCAAACGATCCATAGTCGTCCTCCGAATCAAAGATGTTTGCATCGCTTATTATTACTGTTTAATAATAAGGAAGAAACTGATAAAAATGAACATGTTCAAAACGAAAAAATAAATAGATATATATGAACATTATAACACGTACTTCTGATAATACAAGATGATATTTTGAACATGGAATTATCACGTTCAAAATATCTTGAAAAACATATAAAAATGAACACTGTGTAATGACACATCCTTGCCACAAAGCTGCCACAAAGTGGGAAAACGGGCATATTGTACTAATATCTATACAATAGCGGCTAAAAATAGCATTCGCGTAAGGATTTCGTAAGAAAATAAAAACAAAAAAGATATGGAAATTCTTAAGAAAATATACTATAATACCAGTGTATTCGAGGTACAGAGTATTTCTGGAAGCGAAGTAAGATAGTTCCCTTTATTAAAAAATCTTCATTTTTTGTAAAAAAACTATTGATAATTTTACTTATCGGAAGTATAATGCTCTCGTAATGCAATTGGGATTTTTAAAACAATTTCAAAAACACAAAAAGGAGAGTGCATTCATTATGAGAAAGCAGACTAAATTAGTAGCAGTTGTTTCTGCATCTGCACTTCTTGCATTAGGCGCTTCCCTCACATCTTTCGCAGCTTCCAAGGGAACTTGGATGATGGTTGATGGTGAGTGGTATTGCTATGACAAGAACGGCGATGCTTACGAGAACACATTCTGCACAAGCAATGGTAAAGATTACTATGTAGGAGATGACGGACAGCTTGTTCGCTCCGCGTGGGTTGAAGATGACGGAAATTACTATTTCGTTAACAGCGCTGGTCAGAAGATCACAAACGACTGGAGATTAACTGCTCCGTATGATGATGATTCTGCTGAAGAGCAGTGGTATTATTTCAAATCCAACGGTAAGAGAGCCGAGGATGAGAAGATCACTTACAAAGGAAAAACATATTTCTTCGACAGCGAAGGCGAGATGCTCACTGGTTGGGTTCAGAAGAGCGGTGACGGCTGGGACGAGGCTTCCACTGCTGATGTTAAGGGAACCGAAACATATTACTGTGACGAGACAGGTGTGCGTCTTGAAAATTCATGGGTATATGATTATGCTCCGGATGTAGATCAGGACGATATCAACTCTGATGATGATGAACACTGGTATTACTTAAAATCCAGCGGTAAGGCAGCAACTGGCAAAAAATCAAACGTTAAAGGTCAGACATATTTCTTCGATGAGGAAGGAAAAATGCTTACAGGCTGGGTAGTAAAGACAGGTTCCAACGGCTATACACAGGCATGGAATGACGATGACGATACAGATGGTCATTTTGAGACAACTCTTAGCGAACTTAATGCATCTGAGATCCACTTCTGCGGCGATGAAGATGACGGCCACATGAAGAAGGACAAGTGGGTCAAAGCATACAGCAACACTCAGTACGGCGAAGATGACGATGACAATGATAAATATTGGTTCTGGATCAACAAGAGCGGTGATGTTTACGTTCCGGATGATTCCAAGGAGACTGGCATCGGAGCTACAAGATATAAACTGGATGATTGCGAAGGGGATACGTTCGACGATCAGTTCAAAGAAGACAACTATGATGATGATGACAACACGATTGGTCTGACAATGTATGAGAAGAAGATCAACAGCAAGACTTACTACTTCAACGCAAATGGTCAGATGCTTTCCAAGTTTGTAAAGACAGATGCTTCTGACGAAGAAGATGGTGTTGCAAAGATGTACTATCTTGGTGGTTGGGATGACGGCTATAGAAAAGACGGTTCTCAGACAATCAAAGATGAGGCTGGTACCGCAGCACGTTTCTACTTTGCTACAAGCGATAACAAAGATGAGGGCTACTTCAACGCTGCTGGTATCAATGGTGCTAAGAGCGGCAAGCTTTACAGCGATGGTCTCCTTGTGACAGCAGATGATGATAAGTATGAGATTAAGGATGTAACAATTTATACTGTAGCAGAGGGTCAGACTACAGCTACAGCTCAGGTAGCAAGCTACATCGTTAATAAGAGTGGTTCCATTCAGACAGCTGCAAAAGAATACAAAGATGATGATGATGTTGTAGTTGATGCTACTGGTTTCTCATTTAGCGGTACAAAGGGCGCACTTTACAAAAGCTTTAACACAAGCACAGTAGCTACAGGTTCTAACGCTACAAAATAATCTTCCCTATTAGCTCTTTTCTATTGCCCAAATCAGCACAATTGCTGATGGTGACAACCTAAAAATCCGATTGCAGATAGGAGGCCGGTACGTTTTGTACCCGGTCTCCTTTGTGTAAATAGCAGTGTAAATAAAAACAATTACCTATGCTTTACATCAAAAAATAGCAATGCATTCAGAATTGTTATAAGCTCAGTAATCTTGGCAAGGAATATCCTCCGCATCAATTGGACTAAAGCCCATAACAAAAACGGACGGGAATTTCTTCCCGTCCGCGCTTTGTAATTAGAATTTCGTAAAATTCGAAATTAGTTCTGCGGCATTACGTCGTAGATGTCGATCGGAGTTGTAATATCATCCTCAACAGTTAAGCCATCCTTAAGGCTATACTTCCAAGCTGTACTATCTGTTACGAAAGCATCTTTAGGAAGGTTCTTTGTTGTGAACAGAACTTCATTATCTTCTTTGTAATCTACACGATTCTTCTGGATAGAACCGTTCTTGTTAACGATAAATGTATGCTCAACACCATTCTCATCTGTAATAGTAGCTAACTGATACTTGTAATCATCAGCCTTGATTAAGAGACCCTTGAAGTAGAGGTATCCAGACTTGTTACCTGTAATACCAAGACCCTTAGTGTTACCTGTTGTCTTGTTCTCGAAGAAGAACTTGTAGGAATCACCGTTGTCATCTTTTACAGACTGGGAACCTGTCTTCATGGAACCATCATCGTCTCCACCGAAGTAGTACATACCAGCCTTAAGTCCGCTGTCTGCACCAAGGTTATCTGCAGAAACTTCGATGAACTGGCTAAGCATCTCACCATCCTGGTTGAAGAAGTAAGACTTAGAATTTACGTTCTTCTTTGTGAACTCGATTGTTGCGCCGCTATTCTGAGCCTCAAGCTTAGCATCTTTTAATTTGTACTTAACGCCGTAAGCTAACTTAGAAGCGTTAGACTGGGACGGGATGTAAACCTTACCGTTCTTATCGATGGAGTACCAGTACTGATCGTTGTCATCATCCTCAGCATCGTACTCAGACGGTCTCCAAGTCTTGAACCATTTGTTCTTCTTGGCGTGTCCGTCATCCTCATCACCACAGAAATAAACATCTGCGAATTTTTTATCTTTTAAGGACATAAAGTCAAAATAAAATCGAGCCCTCTATTATACCGTGGGCTCGATTTTATTTTGGCTATTTTACCAGTTGTTCGATTATACAATCATGAGATTTACTCTTCTTATCGTAATTAATTCCAACAAGAAGAACATTTCCATGATAAGAATCTAATATAGAGTCATACTTCTTTTCTTTAATCTGTCTCAAGGCTGTCTCGGCTGCTTGGTTCCACTTCAGCTCGAGAATCATTGCTGGTACATCCGGAAATTCTTTCTTTGGAATAAACACCAAATCCGCAAATCCCTGGCCAGTCGGCATTTCGCGAATTGGCTTAAAGTAATACTGTAGTGCTCCTGAATATGTGATGCACAGCAAACCGCTTAAGAAATTTTCATTATTATTCGTCAAAATCGTTCGTAACGAACTGGTTTCGGCGATG
>OGEJ01000583.1_pt1 | contig 12394 bp, 8 predicted proteins | sample 1570701 | NCBI WGS metagenome assembly OGEJ01 (sample SAMEA2582140, study PRJEB24529) | metagenome | biome: Human gut stool | place: China | collected 2011
AAGTACGGTTCATTTTCTTCGGTGCATACGGAGAGACTTCCTCGATAATCTCCAGATCAGAGATGTTGACCTGGGAGCTGAGGATTCCCATACGTACGGTAAGATTCCCTTTGGCATCAGGTAGAGAGCTTACGGTTCCTGTCAGGTTCATGCTGAGAACTTTAACGGATTCTCCGAGCTTGAAGTCAGATGCTTTATGCTCTTTCTTTGGTTTCTGTGCTTTCATTGCAGACGCAGATGCTGTATCTTTGATCTTCTTACGCAGCTTCTCACGTTCCTTTTCCATCTCTGCAGCAGAAATGTTTTCCTTGCCGAATTTACGGAAATCCTTGATCGTCTTGTCGGCAACTTCTTTTGCTTCACGCAGAATGGCGTTTGCTTTTTCATTTGCCTCGCGTAAAATGCGGTCGCGCTGATCATCTAATTTCTCCTGGCGCTGTTTCGCCTGGGCTTTCAGGTCTTCCGCTTCTTTCTTCAATCGTGCGATTTCTTCCTGTTCCTTTTCAATCGTCCGTTTGCTTGTCTCAAGATCAGTGAGAAGATCTTCAAAGGAAACGTCCTGTTCACTGAGCCGTTTCTTTGCATCTTCAATAATATAATCCGGCAGACCTAACTTCCCGGAGATCGCAAATGCATTACTTTTACCAGGAATACCGATCAGCAGACGGTAAGTCGGACGAAGACTTTCTACATCGAATTCACAACAGGCATTCTCCACACCCGGAGTGGAAAGTGCATAGACTTTTAACTCGCTGTAGTGTGTGGTAGCCATTGTACGGATTCCTCTTTGGTGAAGATGGGACAGAATAGAAATTGCAAGTGCGGCACCTTCCGTCGGATCTGTACCGGCTCCAAGTTCATCAAAGAGAACCAGCGAACGTTCATCTACTTTCTTAAGGAAAGAGACAATATTGGTCATATGAGAAGAGAATGTACTAAGGCTCTGCTCAATACTCTGCTCATCTCCGATATCTGCATAAATCTGATGGAATACAGCCAGTTCACTGCGGTCTCCGGCAGGAATGTGAAGTCCGGACTGTCCCATCAGACAGAATAAGCCGACCGTTTTCAAAGAAACAGTTTTACCGCCGGTATTTGGTCCGGTGATGATCAGCAGTGTGAAGTCTTCCCCAAGTGTCACGGTGATCGGAACAACTTTTTTCGGATCGAGCAGTGGGTGACGTCCCTCACGGATACGGATGCGTCCCTCTTCATTCAGAAGCGGCCGGCTGGCGCGCATGGATATTGCCAGAGCACCTCGTGCAAAAATGAAGTCAAGATCCGTCAGAGAACGGTAATCCACACGGATTTCCTCGATATATTGTGCGGCTTCTTCACTTAGATTTGCAAGAATCACCTGAATCTCTTCCTGTTCCTTTGCATAAAGTTCTTTTAAGTCATTATTCAGTTTTACGATTGCCATAGGTTCAATAAAAAGAGTAGAACCTGTTGAAGACTGATCGTGAATGAGTCCTTGTACCTGTCCACGATATTCCGCTTTGACAGGTACACAATAGCGGTCTCCACGCATGGTAATGATTGCATCCTGCAGATAAGTGCGAAGGGAACCGTTGACCAGTGTAGTTAAAGTGGCGTGTACTTTGTCATTGATGTTATTAATGCTTCGACGAATCTGCTTCAGTGTGGAACTGGCATCATCACTGTATTCATCTTCGCCGATAATACAGCGGTCGATTTCATTTGAGAGTGGTGTCAGTGGTTCAAGCAGGTTAAAATATTCATCCAGGCAGTCGCAAGCGTCCTCTTGTGTATCATGTCTTCCGTAGGCCTTTACCCTGGCTGCATTTACAAGCAGGCGGGAAATACGGAGAAGTTCTGTGCTGCTGAGTGAGCCGCCAATCTCCAGACGTTTCATGGACTCTTCAACCGGTGCAGCGTCACCAAACGAAATACGTCCCTTTTGCACGATTCGTGTATAAGCGGCAGCAGTCTGTTCCTGATAAGTGTTGATCTTATGCAGGTCGGTCATTGGCTTCAAACGACGGCAGAGCTGTCCTCCGCGGAAAGATGTCGCTTCCTTTTCAAGAAGAGCAATGATCTTATCATATTCCAGTTTAAATAATGTTTTTTGATTCATTTATGTTCCTCTGTCATTTCAACTTAATACTAATTTTTTAATCATGTAGCTGTTCACAATACATGTGAACGATAACTATTTCCGAGTCTTATTGTACCTTATTATTTCACTAAATAAAAGGCTTTTATAGATATTGAACAATCTATATGAATCAGTTATACTAAGTAATGGAAATGTCCGTGTCGGTTGATTTTGTAATTGACACGGAAGTGAACAGTCACGAATGAGGTTCATGTCAATGTCAGAAAAGAGAAGTAATGGTCAGGTTCCGGAAGAGGGTCCTGACGGGAAAAATTTAGAACAGTCAGAGGAAAAGGAATCTTTTGCATTTCTTGAAGAGACGATAAAACCAAAGAAGATCAGCAGACAGCAAGGAATGAAACAGCTCATCTGGATTGCAATATGCGGACTGGTTTTAGGAGGCTTTGCATGCTTGGGATTCTTTGCATTGCGTCCACTTGCACAGCATTTATTTCCTGAAAAGACACAAGTTGTGACAATCCAGGAGGACGATCAATCAGAGGAAGATTCAGCAGAAGGTGACGACACGACAGAGCAGAATGACGTGCAGGATCAGCAGGAGATCAGTTATGTACAGATGATGTCCAAAGCATATGAGAAAGCACTGACAGCGAAGAAGAGTGTGGTATCTGTTGCGAAGGGGGCAGAACAGGAGAACTGGAATGCAGAAGCGACCGGAATTGATGAGAGCGTATCTGGTGTGATCGTTGCAGATAACGGACAGGAGATACTGATTTTGTCCTATGCTTCGATCTGCGAAGATGCAAAAGAGTGGTGCGTTACATTTTCAGATAAATCAGAATATAAGGCAAGCCTGAAAAAAAAGGATAAAAATAGTGGATTTGCAATATTTGCGGTAGATAAAAAGAGCCTTTCAGATGCCACATGGAGTGCTTCAAGTGTAGCATCACTTGGCAATTCAAATCTGACAGAACAGGGTGATGTTATATTCGCACTGGGAAATATTTTCGGCTATGCTGGAGGAAGCGGTTACGGAATTGTCAGTTCGTCAAACTATAAAGAAATCGGACGCGACGGAAAGTATAGTGTGATTGCGACCGATATGAGCAGTGCATCCGAAGGAACGGGTATTTTATTCAATCTGGATGGAGAAGTGATCGGAATGATTTCTTCTGATATTTGGAAAGACCGGGGAGTACGTACTGCGAATGCTTATGCGATTTCAGATCTGAAGTTGGTTATCCAGCTGTTAGCGAACGGTGCAAGTGTACCATATATCGGTGTGTCAGGAACAGCAGTGACAAGTGGAATTCAGAAAGAAGAGGGCATGCCGTCAGGAATCTATGTGATTGACGTGGCAGCAGATTCACCTGCAATGGCAGCGGGTATACAGAGTGGAGATGTGATCTGTTCTGTGAATGGAGAGAAAATTGTAAGCATGAGTGCTTACCGTAAACTGATGTTGACACTGAAAGTAGGAGATCAGATCAAAGTGGAAGGGAAACGCCGAGGATCTGAAGGATATGTAGATATTAAATTTGATGTTACGATTGAAAGTAAAGAATAACAAGTGAAAGAGGCAGAAAATGAGATTTATAGATGGATTATGCGAGGGAGAAACAATCAGGAATGTATATCTTTGTAAAGGAAAACGTTCCGCAGAGACAAGAAATGGAAAGCCGTATGATAATCTGATCCTTCAGGATAAGACAGGAACATTAGATGGAAAAGTATGGGATCCGAACTCCCAGGGAATCGCAGATTATGATGAGAAGGACTTTATTGAAGTTTTTGGAGATGTGATCAATTATAACGGAAATCTTCAGTTGAACATCCGTCAGATCAGAAAGGCGGAAGAGGGAGAATACAATCCGGCAGATTATATGCCGACAACAGAGAAAAGTGTTGATGGAATGTACGAGGAGCTGACAGCTTATATTCGTCAGATCTCTAACAAATATTTAAGACAGGTGTTGGAATTCTACTATATAAAAGATGAAGCATTTATCAAAAAATTCAAGGCACATTCCGCAGCGAAGACAGTACATCACGGATTTTCCGGGGGATTGCTTGAACATACACTCAGTGTAACTCGTATGTGTGATTATTTTGCAACAAGCTACTCTATTTTGAATAGAGATCTGCTCCTTAGTTCTGCAATTCTCCATGATATTGGAAAAGTGAAAGAACTTTCTGATTTTCCGGATAATGATTATACAGATGAGGGACAGCTGATCGGACATATCGTGATCGGTGTTGAGATGATCAATGATGCAATCCGTTCCATTCCAGGATTTCCGGAGAAGCTTGCACATGAGCTAAAGCATTGTATCGTTGCACATCATGGGGAATTGGAATACGGTTCTCCAAAGAAACCGGCACTGGCAGAGGCAGTTGCACTGAACATGGCAGATTCAACAGATGCAAAGCTTCAGACATTGACAGAACTGTTCAAAGGAAAAACAGGAACAGACTGGCTGGGATATAACCGTCTGTTCGAGTCTAACTTAAGAAGAGCATCTGAGGATTAAATTTAACAATGAGAACAACAAGTGTCACTGTTTGCAGATTCTATGTGAGCAGTGGCTATTTGTATAATTAAGAGTAAAATAGAAGAGAGAAAAGTATGAATAAGAATGATATTGTAACAGTTGAAATAACAGATATCGGAGTGAGCGGGGAAGGAATTGGCCATGTGGATGGTTACACGCTCTTTATCAAAGACGCAGTGATCGGTGATGTGGTTGAAGCGAAAGTCATGAAGGCAAAGAAGAATTATGGCTATGCCAGATTAATGAAAGTCATCACACCGTCAGAATATCGCGTAGAACCAAAGTGTGCATTTGCCAGAAGATGCGGAGGCTGCCAGATTCAGGAAATGTCTTATGATCGTCAGCTTGTGTTTAAAGATCAGAAGATCCGCGGAAATCTGGAACGAATTGGTGGCTTTACAAAAGAGCAGATTGAAGCTGTGATGCAGTCGGTTGTTGGAATGGAGCATCCGTTTAGTTATCGTAATAAAGCACAGTTTCCATTTGGAACAGACAAAGAAGGTAATCCGATCACGGGGTTCTATGCCGGAAGAACACATGATATTATTGCAAACACAGATTGCGCTCTTGGCGTAGATCAGAACCGAGAAATACTCGAGATTATTTTACAATATATGCGTGAAAACAAGATCAAATCGTATGACGAGAAGACTGGAAAAGGTCTGATCCGGCATGCATTGATCCGCTATGGCTTCAAGACAAAAGAGATTATGGTCTGCCTTGTGGTCAACGGAAAGAAACTTCCGAAAGCAGAGCGGCTGATTGAAAAGCTTATTCAGATTGAAGGCATGACAAGTATCACGATCAGCCCGAATACACGAAGAGATAATGTGATCATGGGAGATTCCTATGAAATTCTCTGGGGATAGGGATATATTGCAGATTATATCGGAAATGTAAAATATCAGATTTCTCCATTATCATTCTATCAGGTGAATCCGGTACAGACAGAGAAACTATACGGACTTGCACTTGAGTATGCAGACCTCAAAGGTGATGAAACCGTGTGGGATCTGTACTGCGGAATCGGAACGATTTCCCTCTTCCTTGCTCAGAAGGCAAAACAGGTTTACGGAGTTGAGATCGTGCCACAGGCAATCGATGATGCCAAAGAAAATGCAAAGATCAATGCGATTGATAACGCAGAATTTTTCGTTGGGAAGGCAGAAGAAGTTCTGCCGGAATATTATGCAGAGTATGAGCGAGAGCATAATGGTGAGACAGCTCATGCAGACGTGATCGTAGTGGATCCACCGAGAAAGGGTTGTGACGAGACACTGCTGGAGACGATCGTGAAGATGCAGCCGGAGAAGGTTGTGTATGTAAGCTGTGACAGTGCGACATTGGCGAGAGATCTGAAGTATCTGTGCGCGAATGGATATGAGATTACGGTGTGCAGAGGGGTGGATCAGTTCCCACAGAGTGTGCATGTGGAAAGTATCGTGTTGCTTTCCAAACTTAAATCAAATAAGTTGAAGCATATCAATGTGGAATTAGAGATGGATGAGCTTGATTTGATGGCGGCGGAGAGTAAAGCGATCTATGAGGAAGTCAAGGATTATGTTTCTGAAGCAAAGCGGATTGAAAGTTAGCAACTTGTATATCGCACAGGTGAAGCAGAAATGCGGCATTATTGAGAGGGCAAATTATAACCTGTCAAAATTGGAAAACTCTAGACAGCCGAAGTGTCCGCCAGGGAAAGAAGCGGCTATAAGGGAGGCACTGGAACATTTTCGGATGATATGACGATATCGTAGAAATAGAAGAATCCTTTTTCTTTGACTTGGTTCTTTAAGTCCCTTTGTTAGTTTTGGTTAGTGGGACATAATTTTACATTTGAAGAAACGTGAATACGTATCGGAAGATAGATAGAGAGTTCAAACAGATACGAAGGAGTTTTGTTCATAAATGATAGAAAAAAATAAGATTTTAGAATCATGGATAATGGTGGAACATTTATCGGAGGGAGACATCGGTTTGAATGATAAGGCTATTCTCACTCTGAATGATTTGCAGGAACAGGATTTCTATTCTCTGTTTCTGCATAAAATTGAGAAAAAGAAATGGAATCGACGGCAAAAAGGAGGAGTCGTTGTCTATTTTGATATTTTTAAATTTCAGGAAGTTGTGGACATACTTCATGCAGAGTATGGCTTGGAATCGACGGATGAGGATATTCGTTTCGGAGACAAGTTCAGTTTCGCGCTGTATTTCGATAAGAATCTTAATTTTCTGGAGGATATGACATTCTTTACAGAAAGTGCTTACATACGGAAATTCAAAAAAGTTCCCTATGAGAAAGAGTTTCGGGAATTTGAGAAAGATTTTAAAAATCAGCTTGCTCAGGATTTTGATGAGACAGCAGGGGATTCGGCGAAGTTTAATGCTGCGATGCAAAAGGAACTCCTGCGACATGAGGTTAATATAATAAATTGCCGGATGAAGATTTTGGGAAATATCGAGACTGAAGCGACGAATCTGCATTCTTTTTTCATCGATGATCTGGAAAAAGCAAAAAAAATCGAAACGGTTAATTTGAATGCTTATTTGTATGGAAATAAAAAGGAACGCATGAACCTTGACAGCAAAAAAGATTCAGTGAATTTTCATCCGCATCTGTTTGAACAAATTCTGCAGCCGAAGAATTATCCCCTGGGAAGGTTTCCAAGCAATACGACATATGCGCTTTCTCTGATGCAGCAAGTTGCGGTAAACTTATCCATCGGCTTTGACAACAATCAGATGAGAAGTGTCAACGGTCCGCCTGGAACCGGAAAAACGACGCTTTTGAAGGACATATTTGCGCAGTTAGTGGTACAGCAGGCGTATAGTATTGCGAAACTTTCGGACCATTTTATCAAAGGAACAGAGAAAACAATTTATTTTAATCATGCATCGATTGGAGAGATCCCGGAACATATTATCGAAAATAATATCGTGGTTGCAAGTTCGAATAATGGTGCGGTTCAAAACATTGTGAACGAACTTCCGTTGAGTAAGGAGATTGACAATTTTCTAATCAATGAACTGAAAGAAGCGGACTATTTTTGTGAGATATCGAATGCGAAGGTGTCGGTAGAGTGGTTGGAAGATGAGAACGGGAAGAAAAGAGAGGAACTGGTAAAAGAATCTGTTCCGGGAGAAGAAAAGTTTTGGGGAGTATTTTCACTTGAAGGTGGAAAAGCGAATAATATGAGCAATATCCTCACGAATATGAAGCATATCCACAAATATTTGGAAGAAGATTATCTGCCGAATCAAGGTATATATAAACAATTTCTGAGTCATTATGAGGAAGTAAAAGCGATTCGAACAAAAAGGCAGGAATTTGCAGATAGCGTTCGGATGTATCAGGAATATACTCAAAAGATGGAACAGGTTCGTGGCAGCTATCAAGAAAAATTAGAGAAGAAAGAGCATGAATTGTGCGTAGAACTTAAGAAGCTTGCAGAAAATAAACAGGAATGCGGGCAGCAGTTGGAACAGTTACATCTCAGTTTGAAAGAGGTACAAAACAGGGCAGAAGCTGTCCGAAAAAATATGGACAGTATGAACCAGTGCCTTCAAGTACACAAGGAGCAACGTCCTTGCTTCTTTGCGGGAAAGAAAAAGAAAGAGGAATATAGGAGCAGATTAAATGAGATTACGGATCAGTTAGTAAAATTAAATGATGAAGATATAGAATGCAGGGAACAGGAGAAAAAAATTAATGAAAATATTCATTTGCGGCAAACAAGGCTGAGTAAAAGTAATGAAAAACAGGAGAAGCTTAAGCAGGAGTTTAACAGTTGGAAGACGGTGGAAACAGGTAAAATTTCAAATTTGGAGAAAAGAGTCCGCGAATATGAAAATATAAAAAACGACAGTAAGACAGAACCGCTGAATATGAATCAGGAGTATGAAGATTTACAGATATCAAACCCGTGGTTTGACGAAGCGTATCGTGTCGCACAGTCAAAATTGTTTGTTATGGCATTACGTGTTCGAAAACAATTTCTTTATGAGAACAGAAAAAATGTAAAGGCGGCCATTATCGTCTGGGATCAGCAGGAGAAGTATTTGGATCGAAAGCATGTGATTGAGGCGGCATGGAACTGGATTAATATGACAATTCCGGTGATTAGTTCTACGTTTGCCAGTTTTTCGCGTATGTGCAAAAATCTTGGAGCTGAGACACTGGGGCATCTTTTTATCGATGAAGCAGGACAGGCGCTGCCACAGGCGGCTGTCGGTGCAATCTATCGCAGCAGGCATGTAATGGTGGTCGGTGATCCGTTGCAGATTAAACCGGTTCTTACGTTGGATTCTAATACCCTATATATGTTGGGGGAGCATTTTGGAGTGACAGAAAAATATTTATCTGCATCTGCATCCGCACAGATTTTAGCAGATGCGGCAAGTCAGTACGGGTTTTATCGAAAACAGGACAAGGCGGAGGATTCATGGGTTGGAATTCCGCTATGGGTGCATAGAAGATGTCGGTATCCGATGTTTACAATTTCGAACATGATTTCCTATGACGGATTTATGGTGCAGGGAATGGAAAAGTACGGAAAAACAGACTGGTTTGATGTTGGTGGAACGGCGAACAATAAATATGTCGAGGAACAGGGAGAATTCCTTTTGCATAAGCTCAAGGAGATGATAGATAAAAATCCGAAAATCTTAGATAAAAAAGAAAAAGATGTGGTTTATGTAATTACACCGTTTTCCAATGTGGCATATCAGCTTTCTCAGAAATTACGGAAAATTCACTTTACCCGATATGATGAACAGGGAAAACCGACAAATGTCGGAACTGTCCATACGTTTCAGGGGAAAGAGGCTCCAATCGTATTTTTTGTACTCGGTGCCGACAGGCAGAGCAGCGGAGCGGCACGCTGGGCAGTAACCGAAGCGAACATAATGAATGTTGCGGCGACGAGGGCCAAAGAGGAGTTTTATATTATTAGTGATAGGAAATTGTATCTTGGGCTTGGGTGTGATGTTGCAACAGATACGGATCGGATTATCAGAGAATATAAAAATCAGTATCTTGTGGATGATCATGCACACAAGAATGAGTTGCGCATGCAGGTTGACGAGACACGGACACTCATTATTGATGCGGATTTTAGACGCATTACAGGAACGGTTAAATATGTTGGAAAGGGAACAGAAAGTTTTTATGCCTATGTAGTTGGTGCTGATGGAAAAGAATATTCCATTACCGAAAGTATTTATTCTAAGACAGAGAGTGCAATAGAAGTGATTCAAAAGGGTAAAAAAATATCTTTTATTCCAGGAGAAGGGAATAAGAAACTATTTGCTACAGAGGTGAAGATAGATGTTTAATTAAGAGAGAGGTTATCGGGAATTTAATGGAACGGTAAAGGGAGGGGTAAAAGATGGAGGATCAAAGAGACAATCCTAATATTATTGGGAGTGAAATCATCATATATCAAACGGAAGATGGATATACAAAAATTGACGTTAAATTTGAAGACGAGACCGTTTGGCTTACACAGGCACAATTATGTGAGTTGTATCAGACAAGTAAATCTAATATCAGCGAGCATATCAAGCATATTTTTGAAGAGGAAGAATTGGATGAAGAGTCAGTTGTTCGGAAATTCCGAACAACTGCAGCTGATGGAAAAAACTATAATACAATTCATTATAATCTTGATATGATTATTTCTCTTGGATATAGAGTGAAATCCAAGATTGCTACAAATTTCCGTCGGTGGGCTGCTGAACGATTAAAAGAGTACATGATAAAAGGCTTTACAATGGATGATGAACGGCTAAAAAATCTGGGTGGGGGTAATTATTGGAAAGAGTTATTAGACCGTATTCGGGATATTCGCTCATCTGAAAAAGTGATGTACCGACAGGTACTTGACCTTTATGCAACAAGTGTTGATTATGATCCCAAGAGTAGTGAATCCATTGCATTTTTTAAAATGGTACAAAATAAATTACACTATGCAGCACATGGACATACAGCAGCAGAAGTTATATACGAGCGTGCGGACGCCAGTCAGCCTTTTATGGGATTAAAAAGTTTTTCTGGTGATTTTCCTGTATTGAAAGATATCAGTATTGCCAAAAATTATCTCAATGATGAAGAGTTAAAGATCCTAAATAATATTGTATCGGGATATTTTGATTTTGCGGAGATTCAAGCTATGCGTCACAATCCCATGCATATGGAAGATTATGTGGAACACCTTGATAATGTTTTGAAAACTACAGGTGAAAAAGTGTTGCAAGGAGCCGGAACGATTAATCATGCACAGGCAATTGAAAAAGCAACAGAAGAATATCGAAAATATCAGGTGCAGAACTTATCGCCGGTTGAAGAAGAATATTTGGAAAGCATTAAAAATATTCACAGTACAGTAAAGAAAAACAGTAAGAATTAATTTTCATAAAAGAGATTTTTAGAAGTTGGTAAAAATACGAGTTTGGACAATGATGAGTATGTCGAGACGGTCTGTTTGCTGTCAAGAAAATAAAATCAAGTACTGAAAAGTAGCGTATTTCCGAGCTTTTTGTAAGGTTGGTATCATCAGAGAAGCCTTGCGGAAAGCTCGGTTTTATTATATGGAAACATATCTATTTTTTGGTCTGATTGGAGAAAAAGTGGATGGCCGGAAAATTGCGGTAGGGTTTAGGCTGTGGATTAGATGTTAGCTTTTCCGGATTTGGTTCATTGTAAATCAGTCGATACAGCGGATGTTTGATAGTTTTTTCCTTGCCACTGGTACCGGTGTATTGATATACATTGCCCGGTGGAAAATTCATATTTTGATAGAGTATCCCATAGGTCATCACTTCCTTTTAAAAATGGGTATAAGAAAAGCACCTCTGAAGAGATGCTTTCTTAAAAATTTCTTTTTTATTCTGAAATCAACCAATCAATCAAGTTGATGGGTTTAATACCATCATAGGAAGAATCTATTCCGGTATTTAAGGATAGAATTATTTTTTCGTAGTTATCGCTGATTTTCTGGAGTGGTGGTAATTCTCGCTTGCGAACATCTTTGCTGGTCATGGTCTCTGTGACCTGAACATAAAGTTTGTCATCTACTTTTGTTGCGATAAAATCCACTTCGGAATTATCCACTTTACCAATAGAGACATCATAGCCTCTACGTAGCAGTTCAAAGTAAACAACATTTTCTATTGCATGTCCGCTATCACGATCCCTGAATCCAAGCAGATAGTTTCTAAGTCCGAAATCAACAATGTAATACTTTCCAAGAGTACGTAAGAATTCCTTTCCTTTAATATTAAATCTCTTGATGTCATAGAAGAAGTATGCTTCCAGTAGCGCATTCACATAGGCCTGAACAGTGTGAGCGCTTGGAGTTCATAGTGTTCGCCGGTTTTATCAAATGCTTGCCTGCGTGTGCCACCTAACGCACTTTTGGTTTCTCTTATTTCAAAATCATGGAATGTTATAATCTTATTCAAGTTTATGCACTGAAATGCAGAAACTATTAAAATTTGACAATTTTTGCATTTTACAAGAAGAGAATGCCTCTATCATCGTAGACAGAAGCACCGGTATTATTTCCACAGCGGATAGCACGGTCGAGCTCATGATGGGGAGATTATTTGATGAATTATGTGCTAATATTCTGCAATTCTACTGCTGGTCGATTGATTTATGCACACTCTCATTATAATATGTGTGCAGGAGGTGGATATATGTATCAGATTAGTAATGAAAAATTCGGTTTATTTGTAACCGAATTAAGAAAGGAAAAGAATT
>OGEJ01000584.1_pt1 | contig 12386 bp, 10 predicted proteins | sample 1570701 | NCBI WGS metagenome assembly OGEJ01 (sample SAMEA2582140, study PRJEB24529) | metagenome | biome: Human gut stool | place: China | collected 2011
TATCCGTAGCAGAACAAAACATTGCACTTATCGACGAAACAATCGGCTTTGCAGGATCTGAACTTGCTACACAAATCCTTGGCGAAGAAGGCGCCGCTAACCTATTACAACACGCTAAAGACATTAAAGCACAAGGCGCAGAATTCTGTGACTGCCCTGGCTGCGTGGCGGCTAAAAATATTATCGATTTGAAAGCAGAAATTATGTAAAGCAATTAATAAAAACTATAAGAAAGGAGCCGCGTTTACTTATTAAAATATAAAGCTTTTTTCAAACTTCAATATATAAAACGCTTAACCCAATCTGCTATATAGACCAAATATTATTATCTCGCTGTACATCCTCAGCTATTTTTTTATATAAATTTGATGTGTAGATATAACCAGCTTCAGATAGAAGCAAAAACTTTTTATAATAGTCATCATAACGCTCTTTATCATCATCTTCAGAATACCAATATACGCCCCTAGAATTGAAAGCTTCAATAACATAACCGCGATGTAAAAATTCTAAATTAGGATTCTCCAAAATTTTTACTACTTCAGTTGACAAAAATCCACAAATTTCATTAGATTTAACATGAAATAATTTACTTCCCAAGATTTCTAATACTATATTTAAACGATCAACACGATTGGCATGCCAAATAACACAATTAAACCAATTTTCAAAAGTATCACCAGAATCAATCTTACTTTCAAGCTTAATCCATTTGTATAAAATTGAATAAGATTTTCTAGCAAGTTCTTTTTCCTCACTAGTCAACAATATCATTTTATCCTTATCTGATTCAGCTTTGTATGCATAACATATGCACTCAAAGAATAGCGATAAATTATCATATAACAAATTATTCAAACTACTTAACTGACACTCATTATCATATTCGAATAGTTCTATATATTTACATTCTATGAAACCTAAACGTTTAGAATTATCAATATAATCTTCACAGTACAAAATCAATTTTTTTATTTCTGCTCCAGAAACTGCTAAATTAGCATTCCATTCTAATTTTTCTAAACTTTGCATTAAATCTTCAGGATCTAACTTCATATCGTAATGATAATAATACATCATTAAAAGAGCTTTATCATACAAACCATAATATATGAACGTTTTGATAAACTTTTGCTTATTATTTTCATCATTCAATTGTAATCTGTAGACATTAATAGCTTTAAGAAAATCTTTACTTGTAATCCACTTCTGATTTATTAAAGCAGAATAAATCAAATCACTAATAAGTAATGCATTTATAGTAACTCCATCAGGTGAATAATTTTGAATATATTGACAAATATATTCTGGATGTATTTTACAAACTCCGGTAATAAAACCATTAAATAGATCTAAGTTCTGTTGTCTAAATGTTGTCAAATAGCCTATAAACTCATCATTACTTTTTAACATTGTACTAATTATATTGCCTAAAGTAGCTTTATCTTCTATATCATTAATAAAATCTACAAGTTTATTTTTAGAAATTTTCTCATACACTATTTTCCGCTGTAATTCTTCAACAACCTTTTGACGTTTAACATATTCCTCTATGCCACTATAAAGAAATGTTCGATTATTCAAAAATAGAAGCTTTTCATTATAATTAATGTTTATTTTTTCTATATCCCTAATAATTTCTTTTAAGCATTCAGCGGTTTCTTTATCATAAACATTATCAGTCCTATGATTCAAATTATACATTTCTAAAACCTTTACAAGATTTAAATACAAATCGAATGATATCAAATGATTTGAATCAATGAATGTTCTAACTAAACTTAATAATGTTTTCTGCATATTTGGAAAATAAAGCCAAAATCCATCTAACAAACTACTTAGTTTATAGTTATACTCAGGCATTTTAATATAGTTTATAAGTAAATCAAAATATTGTTTGCTTATATCAATATATTCAGCTTTAGACACATCAACTCTATCTATTGGTCCTCTATATTTTAAACCTTCCAAATATTGTCCACTCTGAATTTTATTTGGTAATAACTGAATGGCTATTTTCCATCCAAGTTCAAAATCGTCTCTCAAGAAATTACGTACTATATTATATCTCGTAGTAATATTTGCTTGTGTCAATGGATTCCAAGGAAGTAAACTCATAATTATATACTGAGTAATTTTCGGTTGAATTTTAGATAGCCTAAATAAAATATTTAATGATGAATTAAAAAACTCATTTAAATACGCTAACTTCTGTAATCCTTGGCACCAGTGTTCACCATAATTAATAGGTATAATCCCTTCAATCTCTTCATTAAGCAAGTCTCTAAAAAGCTTATCATCATGTGATAAACAATCATTAGAACAATTAAGAAAAATATTGGGCTCCCATTCAATAATAGAGTCCATATATTCTTCTAATGTTGCTAAAGTACGCCAATCTGAATTTTTAAATATTGTATGAATACATTCATATTGTAAATTTCTTAGACGTTGAACCTCACATGAAGTAAAAATCTTTTTATTGACTGATAAATACGCAATAAAATCATATAACCCAGAAAGGAACCCCTTTGAATAAAGACTTTCTTCACCTGGAACTATATACCACCTTTGATTTTTAGGTTTAGAAAGGTTGGCACCAATACTATTAATAACCTTCTTAATATTAGTTTCAATACTATCCCAATAATGATCATAAAATTTTTCTGCTATAAAACCTAATAAATTATTTCTATTCTTAAATTGACCACGTTGTCCTTTTATTTTTATAAAACCCTTTTCACCTCTATGGAAAACTTGGACTTCTCTTTTGAACTCTTCTATAGTCTTATCAGTTAATTGAGTTATAAATTCCTCATCCCCTTTATAGTTAAAATCCCAAGCCTCAATCATCAACGCTATCAATATGGGTGGAACTCCGTTTCCGACATAGTTATCTACAAGTTCAATTAGTTTCTCCTTATACTTTGACGCATCAAAATAGGATGCTCTAATTTTTCTTTTATCATCTTCAGTTAAAAGTGTATTACGACTTCCTTGCCTATAAAATGATTGCCCTTCATAAGCAGGTGGTTCTGAAACCCCTTTAGCAACTTCATATACCTGTCCATCATTCTCTTTATTAACACAGATTACTTCAAAAATCATATTTTTATATATAACATGACCTGTATTAATAGTTGGTACAGGATAAATTTTATCTACCCAATTTTGATATTCATTATCATCTCTTTTCTCTGACTCTGAAATACCAAACAGATGTCCACTATCATCAACGCCAATAATAATAAACCGATTTCTATCATAAGCATTATAAGTATTAAGCATTGAAATAATATCTTTAATGAAATTTCCTCGTTGCCCTTTCTGATATCCCTTTCGTTTATAATCAAGATATTCGCATTCAGGATGTGATGACTCCAAAAAATTTATAACTTCATCATTTGTAAACATCTTAAAGTATCCCCTTCCCTGTATATACAAAATTAGAGTATTATACATAAAGCATAGTTATTATATAAATATATTTCTACTAATTAACAAAATCTCCTGCTTATATAAGTATTATCAATTTTTTATAATACTTATACTTACAATAAATATATATTCGATACCCCAAAAAGCCCCTGTTTCAAACAGGGGCATTTCTTTATAAACTTGCTTCCACAAGTGCTTTTGTATAAGGATGTACTGCTTCTTTAAGTCGTTTTGATTCGATGGTTTCTACGATTTGCCCCTCTTTCATAACGATGATTCGGTCTGTTACGGCTTGTAAAAGTCCGACGTCATGGCTGACGAACACATAGCCGAAGGGTTGTTCCGTATGTAGTTTTTGTAATAGGTCTAGCACCAACTTTTGGTTCACCGCATCAAGGGCTGATGTAGGTTCATCAAAAAGTACTAGTTTAGGATTCATGAGCATAATCCGTGCTAATACAACACGTTGTAGTTGACCACCACTGACTTCGTGAGGGTATTTATGAACCATATTTTCTGGCAAGTCTACTCGTTGCATCCATTTACGGATATCGTCCTTTGCTGATGCCACATCCATGAGATCATAGTTGATATACGGCTCTAAGAGAAATGCTTCTAAGTTCATCCGTGGCGGAATGATGGCCAAAGGATTTTGAAACATCATCTGCATAGAACGATAGATGTCTCTATGGTTTTGGATGGATGTAACATCCTCTCCAAATAGTTTTAGAGTACCAGAAGTAAGTTTTTCTAGCATCGCAATTAATTTGAGAAGTGTACTTTTACCAGAACCACTACCACCAGCAATTCCTACGCGTTCATTGGCAGCTACAGAAAAGGATACATTGTCAACAGCGTGAACCGTATGATTGTGGTTTGTATATTGTTTACAGATATTCTCAAGTTGAATCATACTACACCACTTTCATTACGGAATCTAATAAAATACGAGTATACTCATCTTTTGGGCATGCCATAACCTCTTCGGTAGAGCCTACTTCAACGAGTTGTCCCTTATTCATAACGCCAATGCTATGAGCAATACGTGCTGCAGCCTTGATATTATGGGTTACGATAATTACCGTTGCTCCAAGGGCTTGCGTCACTTCACGTAACAGATCTAACACAGAGGCTTGCACGAGCATATCCAGAGCACTAGTTGGTTCATCAGCAAACACGATGCTCGGTTTCAAGATGAGGCTTAAAGCTATTGCCAATCGCTGCTGCATGCCACCGCTCAATTGGAATGGGTAGGATGCTAATATACGTTCTCCCCCATCGAGATGAACGAGATTAAGCATATCAATAACACGGCGGGAATCATAGCTTTCACCATGAGCACGGAACAAATCCTTAAAGTGATTGTCTACGGTCCGATTTGGATTTAAATAGGCACTAGGATTTTGAAAGATCATGGAAATCTCTGTACCACGTAATTTGCGCCAATCGCTATCGCTCAAGGTAGAGATGTCGATGCTATTTAACAAAATTTGACCTGTTATAGTAGCTTGTTTCAACATGCCAAAGGCGGCGCGGACTAACGTAGATTTACCAGATCCGCTTTCACCAACGATGGCAAAGACCTCGCCATTAGGCACGGAGAAGGATATATTGCGTACCGCCTCTTCCGTACCATATGCAATTGTTACATCATCAAATACGATACAGTCAGATTTATTCAATAGTAGAATCCTTTGTTAATAAGTAGTAATCGATAGGATGTGCTGGTACATTTTTAACCTTATTAGTGGATACAACTGTTGCACTTGGATACAACAAGTAAATATCTGCTACATCATCAACCAAGATTTGTTGTGCTTGTTTAGCAATAGTAGAACGTTCATTTTGATCAAATGTTACGGATAATTGATCGATTAACGCATCTACTTGAGGGTTAGTATAACCACCAACATTGGCTTTTGCGCCAGATTTGTAGAACAAGCTGAGGAACCAATAAGGGTCGTTTGTAGACATGGTAATAACGTTGCGTTCTACCAAGTCAAAACCATCTGTACCAAGTGTATCCACTTCATCAGGGCTTTGTAATTTTTTAAGCGTTACATTGATACCCGCTTGTTTCAATTCTTGTTGGATTTCTTCGTACATGCTAGTGTCCTTACCCCAAACAGCTAATGTTAGAGATAATTCTTTACCATCTTTAGCATATACACCATTTGCATTTTTAGCATAACCAGCTTGTGTTAAGATTTGGTCCGCTTTTGCTACATCAGTTGTCGCTTTGTTAGCGATTGTATCGTAACCTAGGTTTGCAGAAGGTGGGAATGGTGCTGCACCTGGTGTGGAACCATTACCGATGATTTTCGCCATGGAATCATAGTTAATGATATGAGCTACTGCATTACGTACAGCTTTGTCATGTAATGGAGATGCTGCAGTTTGGTTTATTTTTAACATAAAAACACGTACGCCAGCGATGTCTTGAATATTGAAACCATCCTTGAACAAGCTGCGGTTAGCAGAATCTATTTTTTGGATAACGTCAACGTCTTTAGATTGCAATGCCATCGCGCGTTTATTATTGTCTTCGATATCTTTGACTGTTACAGAATCAAGACCTGGTTTGCCGCCCCAGTAATCTGCAAAGGCTTCTAGTTCAATGGTTTCACCCTTTGTAAAAGATTTAATTTTGTAAGGGCCTGTAAGAACTGGTTTAGTAGCCACGTCCTTAAGATCTGCTGTGTCCATGATGACAAATGCAGGTTCTGTTAAGCTAGATAACAAGGAACCATTTGGTTCTGTTGTTTTAATAATCAAGTTTTGACCATCTACGGTAATGGACTCAATCTTAACAGCCTTTGCAGAACGAGCACTTTGTTTCATAGTGTACTCGATGGACTCTTTTACCTTTTGTGGCGTCATAGGTGTGCCATTTTGGAATTTAACATTTTCACGGATATGGAATTTCCATGTAGTAGGGTCCACATTTTCCCAAGAATCTGCTAATTGTGGGGCAAATTTCATGTCTGGTGTTACAGTTGCCAATGTTTCACCTGCACCGATACGCGTCAATGTCCACGCATCCCACTCGTGTGTTGGGTCTAATGTTTCACCAAACCAATACAGACCAACATTCATGTGTTTTCCTTGCTTAGCCGTATCACTACCACACCCCGTCAAGAGGGCCACCATAGACAACATGGCTAAACATACTAATAACCAACGTTTCATACTTTCTCCTTTAAAAATACATCGCCCACTAGGGCTTTCACCATAAAAAATCTATACAAAGCGCAGTTAACGAGATACATCGAGTGCATCGCGCAACGCATCGCCAATATAGTTGAATAAAACAACAGTAATAAAAATGGCAAGCCCTGGATAGATCAATAGCCACGGTGCCGTTTGTAGGAAATCTCGGGAACTTAATAAGATTGTGCCCCACTCTGGATCTGGCGGTTGTACACCGATACCGATAAGCGAGAAACTAGCTACTAAGATAATAACGTCTCCGAGATGTTGAATGATTACAATCAATAGAGGTGGCAGCACATTTGGCAAAATGTATCGCCACAGGATGCGCAGATTTGATGCGCCCGACATGCGAGCGAAGGTAATGTACTCCGCGTGGCGTTCAATCTGTACAAGACCACGTGTAATGCGCGCATATTCCGCCCATTTTGTAATACACAAGGAAATAATGACATTCGGAATGGTAGGTCCCATGATACCGATGAACGCGATGGCAATTACCATATTCGGAAATCCTAACACCAAATCAATCAAGCGAGACAGCCAGCGGTCAATACGAGGCGTAGAAAATCCTGCTACCCCACCAATAACGATGCCGATAGCACCGCTGATACCAATGATGATGAAAGCAATTCCTAATGATGCTTTACCGCCATAAAGGATGCGAGACCACACATCACGGCCCAGCTGATCAGTGCCTAATAAGTGCGTGCTACTAATATCTTGCAATCGGTCTGCCACATTCGTAGCCTCTGGATTAAATGGAGCTATGTATGGAGCACAGAGGAATAGTAAAATCCATAAAGTTGCTAAGACTAACATAATGTATAAGGTGTACGGCTTTTGTCTATTCATAAGAGCCTCCTTGTATAGCGGCCCTTCGCTTAGGGTTTAGCCAATAACTCAATACATCAATGATGATATTGATAATAATGAACACCAATGTAATCCAAATGATATAGCCCTGCATCAATACAAAGTCTCGCGCCATAATGCCTTGTACCATCATGTACCCAATACCCTTGATGGCGAATACTGTTTCAATAACAGCAGAGCCACCAAGCATAGCGCCCATCGTTACGCCCATCATAGGTAATAACATCAGTCCTACATGAGGGAATATATATCGAGTAAATACCATCCACTCTGGTAAGCCTAATGCACGCGCCCCTTGAACGAAGGGACGCCTGGATATCTCTAAAATAGCATTACGCAAGCGACGGATATATAGTCCACATAGCCATAGAGCTAATGTAACAGCTGGCAATATATAAGCAGAGAAACCATTTGTGTTCGTTACTGATACAATCTGTAATTTAACGCCAAATAAGTAGAGCAACAATAGGCCCACCCAGAAGCTAGGAATCGCTAAGGCTAGAAACGTCAATAATCGTACACCATGATCCACCCATGAATCCTGATACTTGGCGGACAGCATCCCTAGTGGAATGGTCACTACAATTCCCATGACAAGTGCTAGTGATACGAGGCCCAATGTATTAGGCAAGGCCCCCGATAACAATGTGATTACCGGCATTGAATACAGAATCGATTCCCCAAAATCCCCCCGTACAATTTGTCCAAGCCAACGCACATACTGTTGCCACCACGGATCATTGAGACCTAATTGTTCTCTTAATTGAGCCACCAACACTGGATCAGGCGTGGCACCCACGAGGTTAAATTTCATTGCCACCGGGTCGATAGGCGACAATTTAATCAATACAAATGTACCGATAGTAACAACTAGTAAAATACCAACTATACTCACCAAACGCTGTAATAATAGTCGATACAATCCATCACCTGCCTTCTTTATCACAAAATAGCTATATTTATATTCTATCAATGTAATACTTAGATAGATATACCCATACAGGTATTTAGAATCGTTATCATTATGAAAGTTTTGCATACCAATAAAAACAGCCCCTCATACGAGGAGCTGTTTATATAAAACCCTTACAGTGTCCATGCGAGTGCTTCACCACAAATCGCATGCCTATCCCACTAGGCTAAACTGTTATATTATTTTGTATGTGCTGTAGGTGCTACAGTATTAGCAATAATAGCTTTCGCCATGTCGCGAGTTACAGGACGTTCAAAGTACATCGCATGGTTTTGACCATCTTTTGTCCAACCAGCGAGGTATACCATTTTTTCGCCACCTTTGAAAATAACCTTTGTACCGTTTACCTTTTCTGTAGCTGTAACGCGATAATCGTTATAATTACCACTGATATCACCTTTTGTAGTGCCTACGCGATATACGATACGTTTACCTGCTGCTTGATTGCGAGTAGAATCTTCGCCAGCTTGGTATACATATACTACTTGTAATACATCTTTTTCGATAGTACTTACAGACTTAACATTATAGCCTATAGGCAATACCTTAGGCAATTGAGGTGTAATATTCATGTGTTTAGCAGCTTCATCAATAGAAGCGAATTCATGAATTGGACTTGGCATGCCAACCATAGGCGCTACCTGTTCTGCAACTACAGGTTTAGCTGGATCTGGTTTTACATCAAAAGTACCTTGCGCACCAGCAACAGTGTAAGAACCTACACAAGCACACGCAACTGCCATTAATACAAATTTTTTAACCATGAGTATAATCTCCCTTCGGTCAATAAAAAAATTATTAAAAACACATTTATTTTGTATGTGATTTTTCCTCAACAATATTACGGATAATAGCCTTCGCCATATCTCGTGTAACGGGACGCTGAAATTCTAAAGAGTGATTTTGTCCATCTTTCATCCACGATGCAAGATAAACCATTTTCTTACCACCTTTGAAAGTAACCTTTGTACCATCTACACTTTCAGTTTCTATAACCTTATGAATCTTACGGTCATCGCTGATATCACCTTTTAATTTAGTAGATGTACGATAAAAAATAAGAGCACCACCGGCCTTATTTACGTACGGATCTATACCGGGTTCGTAGACATAAACGACCTGTAAAATATCTTTATCAATAGTAATGACAGATTGAATATTAAAGCCTACAGGTAACAACTTTGGCATCTGTGGTGTAATATTCATATACTCCGCCGCTTCTTTAACTGTGGTGAACACATGTACAGGACTCGGCATAATAAAATTTGGTTCCGTTGGTTCAACTGAGATTCCACCAGTCATAGGCACAGAACGATCCCCAACAGATGGATCGTGAGCACTAGTAATGCTATAGGAACCAATAGCTGCACATACTAAAGAAGCCACTAGTAATGTCTTTATCTTTGTTGTCATAACGACAATCTCCAAAAGCAAGAATACTGCCTATATCATTTTAAAAAGCTTAGTATTTAGCCTATTATTTCTTATGTACCATAAAGCCTGCCGCTTGTTGGTTCGCCATGATGGTCACATCAGAGATTTGCATGCGCTTAGGTTGATTTGTTACATACAATACAACATCTGCCACATCCTCTGGTTGAACGGCTTCAATACCAGCATATACAGATTTTGCGCGTTCCGCATCACCGTGAAAGCGCACTTCACTAAATGGAGTTTCTACAATGCCAGGTTGAATGGTGGTAACCTTAATATCTGTAGTTATAGTATCCATACGAATGCCATCGGCCAACATTTTGACAGCGGCCTTAGTAGCACAGTAAACGGCACCGCCTGGGTATGCGTAAATCCCAGCTGTAGAACCCATATTTACAATATGACCTTCATTTTTATCAATCATGAAAGGTAATACTGCCTTTGTTACATAAAGAAGTCCTAATACATTCGTATTAATCATTGTGACTGCATCTTCTACGGTACTATCTTGAAATGGATCGAGTCCCTGTGCCAGACCTGCATTATTTACAAGTACATCAATGCCACCAAAAGCTTCGATAGCTGGTTTTACCTTAGCATCTACATCTTCACGTTTGCTCACATCAAGTACAAGCGTATCCACACGAATACCATATTGTTGCTCAAAATCTTCCTTAATCGCCGCCAAGCGATCTGCACGACGACCAGCAATCAATACATTATCTCCATCTTGAGCGAAAGCACGGGCACACTCAAGGCCGATACCAGAAGTAGCACCTGTAACGAAAATTTTGCGGTTCATATGTATTCCTCCTTCTATTTAACAGTGATGACAGGGGCGGAAAAAAGACACGCTATCGCGCAAGCGGGACCCGAAGTCTTTTTTCCGCCCCTATCATCACAAGCTTTAAATACATAGGTCCTGAATTACATAATGAAACGCAAAGATTTTCATTGCTAAACAAAGAAAAGGAAGTAATTCAGGACCTCTATCAGATTGTGTCCTCTCTACGGTAAGGCCAAAGTCGGTTTTGGAAGCCCATCAGGACCTGTTTTAAATACGTTATCCTTATTTCCCGCAAATATTTTCGTTACAGGAATAAAGAAAAAATAGTAATTCAGGACCTTAATTATAATTTATGTTTTGTGGATCCTTCTTTTGGATTTGTATCGATTGTTTTACCAAGTTCGGTTTCATTTATATCTTGGATTTCATAGCCCCAGCGTTTTAGCATGGTTTGTTGTTCTTGTTTTAGGAAATCGAAGAATTGAATGCGATGTTGCTCGGGGCTTTCATAATATCCAATTAAAGCAGTCCGATATTCTACTTCACGAGATTTTGTTATCGTAATTGGGCATAATCCATTCTGAATAAGGTTTCCATTCATCATGAGCAGAGCAGTTCGTTTATTGCCATCGCCAAAGAACTGGTTACGAGCCATCTCGGCATATAATAGAAGCGATTGTTCCAACGGATTATCCTCTAGCTCTTGGCACCTAGCTATTAATTCGTCCCAACAGGAATTTAAATCCAAAGGATTAGGCGGTGTGTAACTTGTACCACCTATAGCTACTGGTGCATTGCGAAAACCACCAAATCCTAGGCGGTTCTCACTTTCAGAAACCAACTTATTATATTCGATAGTCACTAACTTATTAATCTGAAATCGTTTTAACCGCAAATCCTCTATCAAGGCTTGCCAGCCACGATTAATATTATCTATTTGTCGAGTTTCACTCACACTGAGCCCCGCCACAGAAGTACCACACACAATCGTCTCAACCTGCGGATACGTCGCCGTGTTCCCCTCCATCTGTGCCATATCAAACACAAACTGAGCACGCAACTTCTCAGCAATAAACAATGCCAAATCAAAACCTACATAACCATTACTATCAGCAGTCACAACATCACCACCCTACGTCCATTCAACTATGATATGTATAACACCATTTTACCATATTTATATCTATATCATTCCAACAAATATGTCGGTGCTAATTTAAGGGGATACATAAAAAGATTGGGCCTATGGCTGTATTGACTGTAGAGATAAGAAAGAACCCCTTTCGAAAAACGACTTTACCCTCACTGTGGATTTCCAACGATTATGCTGGCGCTAAAAATAGACTAATGTAGATGGCAAAGAACCGATAGGGTTCTGAAAACGACTTTTCCCCTCACTGTGGGTTCTCAACGAATATGTCGGTGCTAATTTAAGAGGAAACATAAAAAGATTAGGCCTATGGCTGTATTGACTGTAGAGATAAGAAAGGACCCCTTTCGAAAAACGACTTTGGCCCTGCGGAGGCCGCAGGCCGGAGTCAGACCCGGCCGGTGGAGTTTTTCGGAAGGGGTCCTTTCTACTACGGCAATTAAGCTAAGGGCCCAATCTTTTTATGTTCTATTTTAAATGCGCCAACATATCGTTGAGAACTTCCATACAATCCCCAA
>OGEJ01000585.1_pt1 | contig 12359 bp, 12 predicted proteins | sample 1570701 | NCBI WGS metagenome assembly OGEJ01 (sample SAMEA2582140, study PRJEB24529) | metagenome | biome: Human gut stool | place: China | collected 2011
GGGCAGCGCGACCGGCTTGCTGTTAATGACCCGCGGCTCCTGCACCGGGGGCTGATACACAGGCTGCTGATAAACCGGCTGGGGGGAGGCGGCCTGATAGGCCTGGGCCGGCTGGGGAGCTGGCTCCGGCGCCGGGGCTGCGGACATGCTGCCCATCAGCCGTTCGATCTCCTCCTGACTCATCTTTCCGCTGGAAGACGGAGCCGCGGCAGGCTCTGGAGCCGGTGTGGAAACACCGCCGCCCATCAGACGCTCAATTTCTTCCTGGCTCAGCTTCCCGCCTGCGCCGGAGGAGGGCTCCGGCTGTGCGGGCTGTGCGGCTGGGGGGGCATCCGCCTCTGCTTCCCCGGTGTCCTGAATGCCCATCCCAAAGCCAGCCAGCAGCTCCCGGGCCAGCTCCACGGACATGATATTGACAAACTCACTCTTGAGGACGCCCTCTATTTCCAGGATAAAGTGCACCGCCACCAGCATCCCGGTTTCGCTGTGGAAGCGCTCCCTTTTGATCTCCTCCAAATCATCCAGCGAGAAAGACTGGGGCGTTGAGATATTGACCGGACGCCCCAGAAAATCGGACAGAGCAGTGGAGGCCGCACCCATCATCTGGTTCATCAGCTCGCACACCGCACTGATCGTCAGCTCATTGAGCTCGAACTCCTCCTCTGGGATCTCGGTTCCCATCAGCAGCTCTACAATTGCCTTCACATCGCTCCGCTTCAGCAGCATAATATTGCTGCCTTCCAGACCGGAGACATACTTGATTTCCACGCCGATGGCGGGCTCCAGCTCACCCAGGGTAAACTCACTGATGGGTACCACTGTAACCTTCGGCGTCGTAATATCAACGCGGTGATCCAGCAGGTTGGAAACCGCAGTGGCAGAAGAGCCCAGACTGATGTTCATCATTTCGCCGATGGCGTCCAATTCCATCGCGCTAAATATATTCTGCGCCATGTCGCTTATTCGTCCCTTCTTCCCTCGTTATAGTAGTTTTCCCCAATCTTCACTGCCATGGAGTTGTTCTGCACACCCAGCTTCCCACCAAACCATGGCTTTCCTCCAATATACAGATAGATGGGCTCGTCCTTCGGATGTCCCAGGTCAATGACATCACCTATATTGAGGAAATAGGCATCTTGCAGCTTTACCTCGGTACGGCCCAGCTCGGCCGTGATCTCCAGCGTGGAATCCCGCAGTATATCCATGATTTCATCCGAGTTGTCCTCCCCACTCCCGTGTCCTGCCTGATTTAATGACACAATTCTGGAAAAAATATTGGTCAGCATCATTCCGGGCAGGCAGACATCAACACGGCCGGAGCAGTTTGGAAAGCGGATATTGATCCCAACAATAACAACCGTCTCATCCAGGCCAATGAGCTGTACCAGAGTCGGATTCGTCTCCACTCTGCGCAGCTTGAAATCCAACGCGATATAATTCTCCCAGCTTCCGCCCAGAACGGAAATCAGGTCTTTTACAATGCTTTCATAGAGCCTCAGCTCCAAATTGGTGAAATTGTAGCCGGCGGGAAGTCGGCTGTCCACATCTCCGTCGCCGCCCATCAGGCGATCCATCATGCTCAGCATCAGCGTAGTGGAAAAGTGAAACAGCACCGGGGTCTCATCCGGCTGTACCTGTCCCTCCAGCTCTACACCTGCCAGGGACAACACGTCCCCCTCCAGCAACGCGTTGGAAAATTCGTAATAGCGCTGTTCCTCTACGGACTCCACATCTATCTCACAAGTGGTATGCAGCAGTCCATTGATTCTGGAGTTGATGATCCTGGTATAATTTTCAAAGATTCCACTGAGCATTTTAAGCCGGTCTTTGGTGAACTTCCTTGGGCTGTAGAAATCATATTTACGGTATTTTTTCTCGGAACTGCTCTCTGCCTTCGCGGCCAAATCCATCTCGCCGTTGCGGGCCGCGTTCAGCAGAGCGTCAATTTGGCTCTGAGATAAAACTTCCGCCATCTTCATCCCTCCTCGGCAGAGTTTGGGCCTTCCCCCCGTCTCCCTGCACACTCAAGGATTGGCAGAAGTACCGGTACTTTCCCGCATGGTATAATATTGTGTAATGTTATCTCCGGCCTCGTCGTCCAGGTCCAGCCCTGTGACAATCAGTTCCACACGCCGGTTTTCCGCACGCCCCGCAGAGGTGTCGTTGCTGGACACGGGACGCCACTCGCCATAGCCCACGCTGACCAGCCGGGCCGGGTCAATTATGTCTTTTTCCTGTAGGTAAATAGTAACCACTGTGGCACGGTTGGAGGCCAGGAAGCGGTCCGCCGTGACGTTGTTCACCTGGCCGGGCACGGCCTGGGCGGTATGACCCAGGACACGGATCTCGTCGATGGAGCTGCTGACCTCTGAAATAATCTGGGAGACTTCGTCCAATACAACCTTGCCCTCATCCCGCAGTTCGTAGCTGTCTCCACTAAAAAACACGGTGTCGTCAAAGGAGATAAAGACGTAGCCGTTTCCTTCGCCCAGGGTCACCTGATTGGCCATTCCAGCCTGTTGGACATAGTCCTGCATCGCCTGGTAGAGCTCCTCCATGTCCTGGTCGATATCCTCCTGGGTTCCGGTTCCCTCACCCCCGGACGCGGAGGGGGGCTGGGTTTCCGTCACCTCCTCGGTGGGGTTAAAGGACTGTACGAGCGCAATCCACTTTTCCTTGTCCAGGGTAGACATGGAGTAGAGCATGACAAAAAAGCACAGCAATAAGGTCACCATATCGCCGTAGGTATCCATCCAGTTGGCACCGCCGCCGCCGCTTTTTTTCTTTTTCATCGTGGGTACCGCCTCCCTGAAGCAAGCCGCGGCTTATTTCTCCTTGCGGCGCTTCCGCTCTTTTTTCTCTCCGGTGCCGCCGCCGGATTCTCCGCCTTCCCGGAGTTTTTGGTTCATAAAGGTCATCAGGCGCTCCCGAAGGAATTTGGGGTTCTCGCCCGACTGGATCGCCATGATGCCTTCCACGATAATCTGACGGCAAAGGATCTCCTCTTCGTCCCGGGCCGTCAGGTTCGACGCGATGGGGTTGAACAGGACATGCGCCAACAGCGAACCATAAAAGGTCGTGATCAGCGCCACCGACATACTGGGACCAAGGGTCTCCATGTCGGAGTCGGAGAGATTCTTCAGCATGTTGATCAGTCCGATCAGGGTACCGATCATACCGAAGGCCGGGGCCGCGTTGGAGCCCCGTTCATACATGGCGATGACCTCCTGATGGCGCTCCGAGGTCTGCTCGATATCATTTTCCAGAATGTTGCGCACCCGGTCCGGGTCGTTGGCGTCTACAATGAGCATGATTGCCTGCTGAAAGAAGGGGTCCTCCTGCTCCTTGGCCTTCTCCTCCAAGGCAAGCAGGCCGTTCTTTCGGGCAATCTGCGCCAGCTCGGTCAGCTTCTCCACATATTGTTCCGGATTGAACGCGTCCAGCCGGAGCATGATTTTGAAGTGCTTGGGGAAGGACTTGGCCAGCTTGGGGTAGCAGGCCACCACCACCGCAAGCGTACCGCCAAGTACGATCAGGATACTGGTGGGATCTACAAAATTGATCAGTGTATCCAGATTGAACGGACCGACCATGAGCCCTCCGGTCCCGCCGGGATCGAAGGTAATTCCGAATATTACAAATACGAACGCCAGGACAATGCCGAGCAAATAAACAATGTTCATCTTTGGTTCTCCTCCCGCACGAAGATGCAGAGCAGACACATCACTCTTTATACCGCTCCACGACGGCTATCTCGCGGTGAATGTCCTGTACCTTGGCGTTATACTTTGCGATCTTCCCGATGATTTCCTCGACCGTGTCCCGTACGATGTAATAGTCGTGATTCATCATGACGATTTTGCTCTCTGGAATCAGCTCAATGCACTCAATTTGGTTGTGGTTGAGCAAAAAACGCTCATTGTTCATTTTTCTCAGTTCAATCATCGTGCCGCCCTCCCCTGCCCAATCCCCCCACGCCTGGCGGCGTGGGGGAGATCGGCAATTCCATTTCTTAGCGCTTCATGTTGACCAGCTCTTCCAGCATGGTGTCGGTCACCGTAACAATGCGGGTATTTGCCTGATAGCCCCGCTGGTAAATAATCATGTTGGCAAACTCGGTGGCCAGATCCGTGCCGGAGGCCTCCAGGAAGCCGGTCATCAGTGTGGCGCCGCTGCCCTCAGCCAGTGCGGAATCGGGGTCAACCACGTTGTTTCCGTCCGTGATCTTGTCATTTCTCAGGTTTCCGGTGACGGAGTTTCCAGGGGTACCCACCCGGATATCCCCAGCGGCATCGCCCGCCGTATAGTAGGGGCCCTCGGTATGAAGCACGCCATTGAGGTTTTCCACACTGCCCAGGGCGATGTAGCCCACCACCACCGGGTCGCCGGTGTCCTTGTTGGTGCCAGTGATCTTACCGTTCTTGTCGATGCTGATGTTCTCCAGATCTACAAAGCCGTCCACTGTGGCAGCCGGGTCATTGTCTGGATATACATTCGCACCAGTTTGATTATCCACACCCACATAAACCGCGTCGCCCTTGCTGTTCGGGTCGGTAGACTTCATAGGAAGGCGGATGGGAACCAAGTCAGTGCTGGGCTTATCTCCCGGCGTGGTTCCGGGATCATCCCCGTTGTTCCGCGTGATAAATCCATAGACCACATTGCCCTGTCCGTCCGTCAAATAGCCGTCCCGGAACTCAAAGTTGCCCACCCGGGTCAGGGTTAGTCCCTTGAGGGCGTCCATGCTGTCGATATCGTGGGTCTTATCTCCCACCAGGAAAAAGCCGTCGCCCTGAATGGCGCAGTCCATCCCCCGTCCGGTGGAGTCCAGACTCTGACTGCTCATATCCAGGTCGATGGTGCCGATGCCCACACCATAGCCGGTCTGCCGGGGGTTGGTGCCGCCCCCCGTAGCTGTTCCGGCGGAGCCGGCGGACTGGGTGCTGTAAATACTCTCCATAAACGTCACCCGGCCGGGCTTGTAGCCCTGGGTATTCACGTTTGCTACGTTGTTGCCCACTACGTTCAGTGCATCCATGTGGGCCTTCAGGCCGGAAATACCGGCACTCATTGCTCCTGTCAAAGCCATTTGGATTCGCTCTCCTTTGCGTGCTCTGATTCATTGACATTTCTCCGGCACCGCCGGGGGACGGCCCATCCGGCCTCCCCCAGGACATCCTTTCGGTCCTGCCCTCTGTGATTCACAGGATCACGGCGCCGTCAATGTTGGTAAAGATATTCTCCTTCATCTCGTCCTGGGACAGGGTGGTAATCACCCGGTTGTGGGGGACATTGATGATAAAGGCGAGGCTCTGGTCCAGCGCCAGGATATTCGTCGCTCCCTTGGCCTGCGCCCGCTCTACGGAGTCGGTCAGCCGGTCCAGAAGGGCGGGTGTCACTGCGATCCCGCGCTCCTCCGCCCGCGCGATGGCGTGCTTGGAAAAGGCGATCTGCCGCTCATCTGCCCGGGCCAGCTCCTGCTGAAGCACTGCTCCAAAGCCGGAAGAGGTCTGTTTCCCGGTGCTGTATGTATGGCCCCGTCCCAGCGCGGGGCTGCCGAGGCCCTCTACCGCATGCTCCATTCCGCTCTATCCCTCCTTTGGACGGCCCCTGCCGCCCGCTCAAATCGTCCGGGCGCTCTCCTCCGGCGGATTCTCTCCGCCTTCTCCCGTTCCGTCGCCGTCACCGCCCTCACCGGGCCCCTCGGGCTCCTCCGGAATCTCCGGCAGCTTGCCCACCGCCATGATGGAATTCAAAGGATACATCTTGTCATTCACGAAGATCACGGGTACCCCCTGATAGTTTCCGGTGCCCGTCACGACTCCCTCAATCTCCTGGAGCTTCCCGTCTTCGTCATATTGGCCCACCGTGACGGTTTTCCCTACCAGGGAGGCCGCATAGGTCAGGGTGCTGGCATCCACCAGGGCCTCCAGTCCGGTCTTAACGCTGGACAACATCTGTACGGTGGACATCTGCACAAGCTGGTTAAGCATTTCGCCGGTATCCGTGGTGTTGTCAATGGTCTGGTTCTGAAGCTGCTGCACCATCAATTGGAGAAAGTCGTTAAAGTCCAGGCCCATGTCGTTCTCTCCCGGCTTGTTTACCGGAATGCCCAGCTCCTCCAGCTCTTCCTCCGTAATGCGGGAGCTCGCACCACTGCCGGCAGCCCGCGCGCTCTGCTGTCGGGCCAGACTGTCCAGCGCCATCGGCATAAATTCACTGCTCATTGTGTGCTACTCCTTTTTCTGTTACTCCGCTTCTACGCCCAGCAAGCCCAGCCGAAGCTGCTGCAGGAAGTCCTCTGTACTCTGGCGCTGCCGTCCCTGTTCCTGTGGGTTGCGGCCGTGCTGCTGTCCGGGCTGCTGCTCCGGCTGCTGCCAGGGCTGCTCTCCCTGCTGGGGCCGGGGCACCTCCACCTGGATCTCGCCGCTGTGGCTGCCGTGCAGCATGGATACCAGCGTCGCGGAGTGCTCCTGAAGCAGCTTCATGGCCTGTTCGTTCTCCGCGTGGAATACGATGTGCAGTACACCGTCCTTCCCCTGCGTCAGCTCGACAGACAGCCTTCCCAGATGCTCGGGCGCCAGCTTCAGCTCGACATGCCTGGCTCCCTCCTGCTCCGCTTCGGTAATGGCCTTTGCCAGCCTGGGTGCAAAATCGGGCTCCGTGGCGTCCAGGGTATCCGCCTCGCCCACCTTCACCGGCATGTGCTCTGTCCGGTCAAAGAGCGGCTGCGCCGCCCCCTCCGTCTGCACACTGTCCAGCTCGGGCAGCTCCTGCTCCCCGCCGGCCGGACGGCCCGCCGTCTCTCCAGCGTCCGCCGGGGTCTGCGCGCCGCTCTCCCGGGCCGCAGGGGTAACCGCCTGGGCCGTGGCTGTACCACCATCCTCCGCGGCAGGAAGGACCTCCGCCTGGACCGTGGACTCCGCCTCACCCGCAAGCGCCGGCTCCGCCGGTACCGGGAGCTGCTCCCCTCCGGCGGTCTGCTGCCCGGGCTGAAGCAATACGGCCCCTTCTTCCGCCGCAGCCGGAGCTTGGGCCATGCCGGGAACCGCAGTCTGCGGGACCTGCTGGAGGGATACGTCGCCCTCTGGCGCTGCCTGGGCGCCCATCAGCAGGCTCCGGAACAGCTCCTCCAGCCCCGGCGCCTGGGGTACGGACTGCGCACCCTGGCTGAGCGCACCCCCATCGGCCGCAGCCGGAACCTCACCCTTTTGGCTCTCCGGAACCGCGCGTCCGGTTTCCGTTCCGGCCGCCTCCACCCGCTTCTCTGCCAGCAGAGTGGAGAAGTCCCGCCGGTCACCGGCATCCTCCGTCCGGCCGCTGACCGGCGGAGTGGTGTTTTGGGCAATCTGTGTGGCTGCCAAGGTCATCTGAAGCAATAAATCAGTTGTATTCATGGTTCTCACCTCCTTTCAAGGTGTGGCTCCGGGCGGTCAAACCGCCGTCCGGACCCGGGCTGCGGTCACCAGCTCCTCAATCAGCAGTTCCTCGCCCTTCTGCACCTGCTTCTGATAGTCCTCCCACTTCTTGTCCCTGAGCTTTTCCAGGGAGGCGGTATCCTGCCGGGCGGCCACTACCTGCCTACGCTTCTCCTCCGCTGCGGCCTCATACTCCCGCAGGCGCTTGGCCTCCCGCTGGATCTCATCCTCCAGAAAGCGCAGGCCGCTCTCATACCGCAGGGCCTCGGCTATGGTTAGGCCAGCTGATTAATACTGCCGGAATTCCAGGTTCAGGCCCCGGTAGCGCTCCTCCGCCGCCTGGAGCACCAGCTCCTGCTGCCTTACCTGGTAAAGGAGCTGTCCATGCTCATTCTGCAGCTCCTCCAGCACCTGCTGCTTGTAGCTCAACACCGTATTCAGGCTGAACTGGAACCGCTTCATCCCTGTCCCCTCTTCTCTTACAGGAGCTTCCGCATGGCCTCCAGATCCTCCTCATAGGAGAACGCCTCGTCCACTCCCTGGGTCAAAAACTGGTTGATCCCGTCCATCTTTCCCAAAGCATAATCCAGCCTTGGGTTGGTGCCCGCCTTGTACGCGCCCACGGAAACCAGATCGGCATTTTTCTCATAAATCCCCATCACGTCCCGCCCCCGGGCCGCAAGCCGCTTGTGCTCGTCGGAGACGATGTCCGCCATCAAACGGGAGATGCTGGCCCCAATGTCAATGGCCGGAAAATGGTTGCTGTTGGCCAGCCGCCGGGAAAGCACGATGTGCCCATCTAGAATGCCGCGCACCGTGTCCGCGATGGGCTCATTGGTGTCGTCGCCCTCCACCAGGACGGTATAGACCCCTGTGATGGAGCCCTTCTGGAAGTTGCCGCTGCGTTCCAGCAGCTTGGGCAGCTCGGCGTAGATGGATGGGGTGTAGCCGCGGCTTACCGGCGGCTCACCCACCGCCAGGCCAATCTCCCGCTGGGCCATGGCAAACCGGGTCAGCGAGTCCATCATCAGCAGCACGTCATACCCCTGGTCCCGGAAGAACTCCGCGATTCCGGTGGCCACGGAGGGGCACTGCTTGCGCAGCATGGCGGGCTGGTCAGAGGTAGCCACCACCAGGATAGACCGCCGCATCCCCTCCGGCCCCAGATCCTTTTCCATGAATTCCAGCACCTCGCGGCCGCGCTCCCCCACCAGGGCGATGACGTTGATATCCGCCTTTACATTTTTGGCAATCATGCCCATTAGGGTACTCTTGCCCACGCCGGAGCCGGCAAAAATGCCGATGCGCTGTCCCTTTCCGATGGTCAGCATGCTGTCAATGGCCTTGACGCCGAACTCCATCCGCTCCCGGATGGGAGGGCGGGTCATGGGGTTGATGTAGTGGTTGTTCTCCACACAGAACAGCGTGCCGCCCTGAAAGGGGCCCTTGCCGTCGATGGGCTGCCCCAGTGCATTAATCACCCGCCCCTTCAGGAAGGGGCCCATGCGCAGGCTGAGCCTCCGCCCGGTGTTGCGCACAAAATTTCCCGCAGAGATACCGCTCATGTCTGAATAGGGCATCAGCAGGATGTGGTCATTCTTAAAGCCAACCACCTCGGCCATTACCTGGCCGCCCGCGTCCCCGTTGTAGATCTGACAGATATCACCCACAGCGGCCCGTCCGCCGGATGCCTCGATGGACATGCCGACGATATTTTCAATTTTCCCCGTATAACTGATCGTCTCGGCCCGCTGAATCTGCCGGATCATCTCCTGGAACATGGCTTTGGGTCCCTTCCTTGCGCTGCCTCCGCCCTATATCTCGTGTATCAGGTCGCGGATATTCTTGAGCTGTGTGGAGGCGCTGGCATCAATGATCTCATCGGGCATCTCAATGATGCAGGTGCCCGCCTCATCGTCGGACAGCGGAATGATTTTGATGTGGTCGGACAGGCCGGCCAGAGCCGTCATCAGCTCCGGCGTAATGGCAGACACCTCCTTGGCGGCACAGCCGCCCACGTAGATGTGCACCCACTCCCGCCGCTTGAGCTTTTCGGTGGCCACCTGGATCATCCGTGCCACCACCTCACTGCTGCTGTTCAGGCTGACATGGATCACCTTTTCCGCAATGGCCAGGCTGAGCTCACACAGCTCGCCCCGCGTCTCCCGCAGCAGCTCCTCCCGGGCAGCGGTGGCCTTTTCCAAAAAAGCCTGCAGCTCCTCGGCCTGCTGCTCCCGCTGCTTCTGCAGCTCCGCCTGGCCCTCGACCCCGGCCTGCCGCAGCCCTTCTGCATAGCCCTGCCGGTAGCCCTCAGACTGGGCCTGCTGGCGCACCTGCTCGGCCTCCTGCTCCGCCTCCATCTGCCGCCGGACCAGGTAGTCCTCCGCCTGCCGCCTGGCATCCTCCAGAATCTTCTCCGCCTGAATCTGTGCAAAGTCGACCGCGCTGGGGGTATCCTTTTCCTCTGCCTCTGGAGCTGATTCCTCCGGCTCTCCCTCTTGCTCGCCCGCGGTATCCGCCGGCTCCTCCTCCACAAGCTCCTCCACGTCCGGAAACACAAAGTCGGAGGCGTTGGGCTGCAAAAAGCGTTTGAATATATTAGGCAATAATATCGTCCTTTCCGCCCTTGAGGATAATCAGCTCGTTTTTCTCCTCCAGATCCCGGATGATCCCCACGATGCGCTGCTGGGCCTCCTCCACATCGCGCAGGCGGACGTTGGTGGTGATCTCCAGATCGTCTCGGATGCTCTGGGCCATACGGGTGGACATATTCTGGAAGATCTTGTTGGAAACCTCGCTGTTGGCGCCCTTGAGGGCCAGCACCAGATCCTTGGGATCGCAGTCCCGCAGGAAACGCTGTACCGAGCGCTCATCCATGGTGACGATATCTTCAAACACGAACATCCGCTTCCGGATCTCGTCAGCCAGCTCGGCATTATGCTCGGACAGATGGTCGAAAATACTTTTTTCACTGGTGCGGTCCAGGTTGTTCATCACACCCGCCACATAGTCCACACCGCCCACCTTGACCTGGTTGGAAGTGAGCAGGTTTGTAAACTTTTTCTCCATTTCCGCCTCAATGATTTTTACGGCGGTCGGAGACGCGCTTTCCATATTGGCGATGCTCTCCACCACCCGTACTTGGGTATTGGAGTCCAATTCCTCCACCACGGCCGCCGCCTTCTCCGGGTCGATATAGGAGAGCACCAGCGCAATCGTCTGAGGCCGCTCGTGCTGCAGCGCCGCAAACAGCGACTTGCCATCCGCCTTGTTGAGAAAAGAGAATTCCCGGTTTTTTAAGGACTTGGTTACTTTTTCCAGCAAGTTGTCAGCGGCCTGTTCTCCAAACGCCTTTTCGAGAACCGCGCGGGCGTACTCCAGGCCGCCTTCCGTTACAGCCTTGTTGGTCAGGCACATCTGGTAGTACTCATTCAGGACGTCTTCTGTAGTGGCGGCATCTACATAGCCCAGCTTCGCAACCTCGAGGGTGATCTGTTCCACATCATCGGGATCCATGTACTGATAGAGCTGGGATGCCTTCTCCGCGCCAAGAGAGATCACTACGGCCGCTGCCTTTTGCTGTCTCGTCAACTGTTTTGCAGCTTGAGAAGCGGCTGCCCCTCCGGTAGCTGTCTCGCTCATTCGCCATCCCCCTCACGCAGCCAGCTCTTGACCATCTGAGCCGCAATCTCTGGATTGTCCTCGGCAAACTTCCGGACATCCTTCCGCAGTTCCATACTCTTTTCCGTCTGAAGGTTCATAATATCCGCCCCCTCCTGCGGCGTGAGCGGAGCGGTCTCCGTCTGGGCCACGGCGGCCAGTCCCGCCGCCTCCAGTTCTTTGCGCCGCTTCCGGCGGCGCCGGCCCAGCAGGAGGATCACCAGCAGGAGCACCAGGAACAGCACGCCGCCTCCTGCGGCCGCGTAGATCACCCAGGCCGGGATTCCCTCCGGTACCGGGAGCACAGGCTCATCCGCCTGGTAGAAGGGGCTGATTAACACCGAGATCTTGTCCCGCTGATCTGCCGTGGCGATGCCCGCTGCCCGGGCAACGTGAGGATACAGCGCCGCCGCATCCGTACCGTCCGCCGCCGCCTGATTGATCGTGACGGATACCATGACATCGCTCACTGTGCCCGACAGGTGCTCCACCTGCTGACTCGTCTCATCCACCAGGTATTTTTTATCTCCGGAGACGTGGACGATCTGGCCTTCCCCATCCGCCTCCCCGTCCTCGTTCACATACTGGTTCAGATCAGCATTGGTGCTCGTACCAGGCACACCTCCGGCCGTGTCGCCGCCGGGAAGGAGGATGTCCCCCTCATAGATCTTCTCCCCGATGATACCCTCACCGCCGGTACTGCCGTCATTGGCCCAGTCCTCCAGATTGTAATCGGTGGAGTCCGTATAGCTGCGGTCCAGATCCACAATGCTGTTGACACTGACTTTGACGTTCTCCGTACCGTAAATCGGTGTGAGTACCTGTAGCACGCTGGTGCGGATTTTATTATTGATCTGCTCCTCCAACTGGAGCTTCAGCGTGGACAAATCCTGGATATCCGTAAAGGTATCCCCCGCAGAATAGGTGTTTCCGTAAGAGTCTGTGATGGTGACATTGTCAATTTCCAGTCCCTGAACGGAGTGGCTGACAAAATTGCGGATGCCCTGCACCTGCTTTTGAGTGAGCTCTGCTCCGTCCCGCATGGTCACAAAAACGGCGGCGCTGGCATCATACTTGTTTTCGCTGTCCAGAATGAATGTGTTGTCCTCCCCCGGCGTGATATCCACGACGGCCTCCTGGACCCCGTCAAAGCAACGAACCACCGCCGCAATGCGATCCTGGAGCTCATAGAGCTCCAACTGCTCCCGTTCTCCCTCCGTGGTCAGGCTCCCCACATGATCCAAATACATGGAGTAGGCGAAGCCGGACTTGGGGTAGCCC
>OGEJ01000591.1_pt1 | contig 12270 bp, 8 predicted proteins | sample 1570701 | NCBI WGS metagenome assembly OGEJ01 (sample SAMEA2582140, study PRJEB24529) | metagenome | biome: Human gut stool | place: China | collected 2011
GGACGATGTCGCGTGCCGGCAACGGATGCGTGATGACCGGACGCGGCATGGACGATGCGCGGGTGCAGATGCAGCATTGCATGAACGTCGTGACGGTCGGCGAAGACGGTGTGGAGACGCTGTCCATGGTGGTCGCGCCGATCGGGAATCATGCCGCCGAACCCGGCTTCGTGCCGAATGTGCGATTCGTACGATTGGGGGAGCGGTCGCTACACACGGCGATCGTGCTGCCGTCCGAGGGCAGCGGGTACGCGCATGCTGACAGGCTGCCGGTACTCATGAAGCCATACGGCGGCCCGGGATTCCAACAAGTCGTCGAAAGCCAGTCGTTCTACTGGGATGCGCAGTGGTGGGCCGATCAGGGGTACATCGTCGTGATTGCCGACGGTCGCGGCACCACCGGCCGCGGGCCGAAATGGGATCGTGCGATTTACGAGAGCATGAAAGCCGTGACGCTTGAGGATCAGGTTGACGCCGTGCATGCGCTGCCGGGAATTCTCAGCGAGTTGCGGGCGGAACAGGCCGACTCCGAGACTGCCGTCACCATTCCCGAACCCGACTTGGAACGGGTGGCGATAATCGGCTGGTCATATGGCGGATTCCTCTCCGCGCTCGCCGTGCTGGAGGCGCCTGATGTGTTCGCCGCTGCTTGCGCGGGCGCTCCGCCGACTGACTGGACGCTTTACGACACGCACTACACCGAACGGTACCTGGGCCTCGACCCGGTCGTGTACGAGCGCAATGGCATCATCGCGGACGCGCCGAATCTCAAACGTTCGCTCATGCTCATCCACGGGTTCGCCGATGACAACGTGACCATCGCGCACAGCCTGCGACTCAGCCAGGCGCTGATGGCCGCCGGTCGGAAGCATACGTTCCTGCCGCTCACCGGCATCACGCATATGACCAACGACGAAACCGTCGCCGAAAACCTGCTGATTCTCCAACGCGACTTCCTCGCAGACGCCTTACGCAAGGTGTGATGCTTTCCGTCGATTGCGATGCGGATGATGCGGGGCGCTCCCGAGTGTACGGGGGTGGCCGATGCCGCAGGCCGGCATGAGTATTCGCCAAGCGCGTTATCCGCACCGCAGCTGGTCAAGGCAGGACTATAGTGCTCACAGGCCGGTATGCGCAGTATGCGACCTGATAGTTGAATGTTCGACTTGACGGAGGAAGATATGCGAACGATTCTCGCCATTTTCGCGCGCGATGTCAGACGCATCGTGAAGAGTCCCGTGGCGTTGGTCGTGACCTGCGGCGTAGCCCTGATTCCGTCGTTGTACGCATGGTGCAACATCCTCGCCAACTGGGACCCTTACGCCAACACCGGCAACATCCAAGTGGCCGTGGCCAACGAGGATCTCGGTACCGATTCCACGCTCGTCGGACACCTCGACGCGGGCGCGCAGACCGTTCGCAAACTCAGGACCAATCATCAGCTCGGCTGGCGCTTCGTCAGCAAGTCGGACGCCCTCAACGGCGTGAATACTATGCGGCAATCGTATTGCCGGATGACTTCAGCGCAACGCTGATCGGATCCGTCACCGGTACCACCAAACGTCCGCACATCACGTACTACGTCAACGAAAAGGAAAACGCGATCGCGCCGAAAATCACCGACACCGGCGCCACGGAAATCGACGAACAGATCAACTCCACCTTCGTAACCGCCGTCGCCGACGCCGTGGCCACGGAAGTCAAGCGATCCGCGCAGGCCACCACGCAATCGCTCGACGGTGCGCAAAGCGACGTCATCGCGGATCTCAACACCACCATCGACCAGCTGAACAGCGTGCGCGACGAGCTGACGCACATGTCGACCTCACTCAGCGACGCCGAAACCACCATCGCCAAAGCGCAGGATACCAACAAGCAGATCAGTGCGGACCTTGCCACCGCCACGGGTACCGCCAACACCACCATCGGACTGCTCGCCGCCGCACAGACCGCATCACAACGATTCTCGACGACACTCGCCAAGGCGCTCGATAACGGCAGTGTGCAATTGTCCAGTCTGCACATCGGCGTCAACACCGCTACAGGTCAGATCGTCAGCGGGCTCAACACCACGCAAAGCGCCGTGAACGCCGTCAGCCAGGCGATGCAGAAGACCTGCGACAAAACCGATGAATTCATCGATGGTCTCGACCGCGTGCTCGCCTCCAGCGGCCTTGATCACAACAGCAAGGAATACCAAGCGCTCGCGCAGCAGATCGCCAATGCGCGCACCCAGCTCAAACAGGAGCAGCAGCTGCTCGACACCTTCGGCAACAACGCCGACGCCCTGATCGGTGACGGCACGACCACTGCGACCACGTTCGGCAACACCGTCGCCGGACTCACCGCCGACGGGGCAAACAAACTGATTGACGCACGTGACAAACTGACCGGCACCATCATGCCGTCACTCGACAGCTCGTTCACCTCGCTCAGCGCCACCAGCGGTTCCCTGATCGGTACGCTCGACGCGCTTGGCAGCCTGATCGGGCAAAGCGACGGTCTGCTGAATCAGCTTGACGACACCCTACGGCAGACACGCACCACACTCGACTCCACCGTCAGAGCGCTGGGCGACCTTGAAGGCAACCTCGACGCCACGCGCACCGACGTGGCCGCACTCTCCAGCTCGCAGACCTACGAGCAAATCACCAAACTGCTAGGTCTCAACGCGGCGAGCATCGGCGACTTCATGGGCAATCCCGTGCATCTGAGCGAAATCGTCGTATATCCGACCGACAACTACGGGTCCGCCGTCACGCCGTTCTACACCAACCTTGCGCTGTGGGTCGGCGGTTTCGTGCTCGTGGCCATCTACAAGCTCGAAGTGGACCGCGACGAGCGCATCCGCAACTACACGCCGACGCAAGGCTATCTCGGGCGTTGGCTGCTGTTCATGACAGTCGGCTTTATGCAGGCGATCATCGCCACCGTAGGCGATATCGCACTCGGCATCCAATGTGCGCACCCGATGCTGTTCATCCTCGCAGGACTGCTCGAATCGTTCATATACGTGAACATCATCTACGCGCTCGCCGCTACGTTCCGGCACATCGGCAAGGCGGTGGCCGTGGTTCTCGTGATCGTGCAGATTCCGGGTGCCTCCGGCCTATATCCGATTGAGATGATGCCGGAATTCTTCCAGCGGCTCAAGCCGTTCCTGCCATTCACCTACGGCATTCAGGCCATGCGCGGACCGATTGCGGGACTGTACAAAATGCACTACTGGAACGATATGTTCCACTTGCTGTGGTACTTGCCGGTTGCCCTGTTCATCGGATTGGTGGTGCGCCGGCTCGCCATGAACCTCAACGCCCTGTTCGACGAACGGCTGGCCGACACCGACCTGATGATCACTGAACGCAACGCCGGCGTAGACAGTCAGTTGCGCTTCGTAGGCATGGCACGCGAATTCGCCGAACGCTATCCGGAAATCGCGCACGCCCGAGCCGAACGGTTCCTCGCCGTATACCCGAAGCTGGTACGGTGGGGCTTCCTCACGTTGGCGGTGCTGCCGTTCGTACTGCTGATTCTGCTGTTCATCATCCAACAGAAAACCGTGATGCTTACGTTGTGGATCGTGTCGATCATCGTCATCGACACCTATCTGATCGTGGTCGAATACCTGAAGGAAAGGTACGCGCGGTGAAATATCTCTGGGGTATCTTCCGACGTGACATGCGCCATGCCACAAGCAATGTGATCGCCCTGATCGTCTCGATGGGACTGGTGATCGTACCGGCGTTGTACGCATGGTTCAACATCGCCGCCAGCTGGGATCCATACGGCAACACGAAGGCGCTGAAGGTGGCGGTCGCGAACGTGGACTCCGGCTACAAGTCGGAGTTGATTACGGTGCGCATCAATGTGGGCGAGACGGTGCTGGGCGCGCTGCGAGCCAACCACCAGCTCGACTGGCAGTTCGTGGACAGCGCCAAGGCCGTCGACGGCGTGAAATCCGGCAAGTACTATGCGGCGATCGTCATTCCGAAATCCTTCAGCGCTGACATGATGACGCTGTTCTCACCCACCGTCAAGCATGCGACGCTGAAATACTATCTCAACGAAAAAATCAATCCGATCGCACCGCATATCACCGACGAAGGTGCGTCCACCGTGGCCAACACCATCGACAAGACCTTCGCGAAAACGATGGCGCAGGTCGGACTCGACCTTGCCGCAAACATGCTGCAGTATTCGCAAAGCCCACAGATGACGCAGTACATGACGAATCTGACGTCGAACATCGACGGCATGGTATCCACCATCTCAGGAGCGCAAGCGCAGGTGAACGCCTACTCGACGCTGTTGGGTTCGGCCGACAGCGTGATCACCTCCACGGACAAGCTGCTCGCCTCCACGCGCAAAGCCGGCAAACAGGCGCGCAAAACCTTGAAACAGAGCGGAACCAGCACCTCGACACTCACCGATGCCTGCACCAACGTAACCGATGCCGTCAATCAGGCTTTGCAACAGGCGGTTTCGGCGCTGGACGACGTCGCAGACAAAGTCGGCACCGCCTTCGACCAGCTCGACAAGGATGCGACAGGCGCCGCGAAAACACTGCAGGACCTATCATCGCAGGTATCAAGCAGCGCGAACGTGTACGGCAATTACATCGCGCAGCTGGAGAAGATGCGTTCGGCAGTCGAAGGATTGCCGGACGGCGACTCGAAACAGGCCTTGCTGAACGCCATCGACAAGCAGATCGCGGCATTGCAGGCCGCACAACAGGATACGCAGGATCTGGCTACGGCGCTCGCCGCCGCCTCGAAACAGGTCGCCGCCGACAGCGGCGACATTCAGCGGGATCGACAGCAGATCCTCAACCGGATCACGACGGCAAAACGGTCGATCAGTACCGTGCAAAGCGACTATGAGCAGAACGTCAAACCCAAACTGGACAATTTGTCGGCATCGGTGCAAACGCTCGTCACGCAGACCGGTACCGTGATCAGCGGACTGGATGCCGTCACCGGTGACGTCGGATCAATGGCCGGTAGCATCGGCGCGAATGTGGCTGCCGTACGCAAGACGCTAGGCAGCGTATCGGCCTCGTTGGGCGAATCGGCCGGCAAGCTGTCCGATCTGAGCGCAAAGTTCAAACAGGCCGTACAGGCCGGAGACAGTAGCGCAATCGCATCGCTTACGTCGAGCGATACCGACGCCGTCGCGACGCTGCTGTCCGCACCGGTGGCGCTCGACCGTGTGCCGATCTACCCGATCGCCAATTACGGATCGGCCATGGCGCCGTTCTACACGGTGCTGTCCATCTGGGTGGGTGCCATCATTCTGGTGGCCATCATGAAAGTGGCCGTATCCGATCGTGAAAAGGCGCACGTGCTCGGGTTGGGGGATTCGTTGCCGCTTCGCGCCCGTAACCGTGAAATTCCGGGTAACGCGGCGACGTTCGGGTTGCGATTGCATCACGAATATTTCGGCCGACTGGGCATCTTCGCACTGCTGGCGCTGCTGCAAGGCACCATCGTATGCCTGGGAGACATGTACTTTCTCGGCGTGCAGGCCGAGCATCCGCTGCAGTTCCTGGCCGTGGGATGGTTGTGCGCGGTGGTTTTCTCGAACATCGTGTACACGTTGACCGTGTCGTTCGGCGATATCGGCAAGGCATTGGCCGTGGTGCTGCTGGTGATGCAGGTAGCCGGTTCAGGCGGCACGTTCCCAATCCAGACGCTGCCGAGGTTCTTCCAGATCTGCTACCCGTTCCTGCCGTTCCCGCACGCCATCGACGCGATGCATGCGGCCATGGCCGGCTCATATGGTCTTGAGTATTGGATTGATCTTGGTGCGCTCGCGCTGTTCCTGCTGCCGTCGTTGCTGCTCGGACTGGTATTGCGTCGGCCGGTGATCCGCCTCAACAACTGGGTGCTGCGGAGGCTTGAATCCACGCATGTGATGTAAACGGTTCCGTTTGCGCTTGGCGATGGCGTGTCTGCAAGAGCATGCCCGCGATGGTATGAACGACTGGCCGTATGATGGGTGATATGACTATCACGCTCATCGATGAGGCGCATTACGACGCCGAAATGGACGCTAAGGTGCTTCCGGCGCTGCAAGCCTGCCTGACGGAAGGGCGTATGAAGCCGGCGACGCACGACAGCGACGGCAAGGCGTTGCCTACGCTCGATAATCCCGGCACGTTGCACTATTGCTGCTACGACGTCCGAAAATTCAACGAATCGCGCGGAGGCAGGTCGGCGGGACCGTTCCGCGGAGCGGTCGTCATCTCCCACGGTTTCACCGAATTCGGACGCAAATACAGCGAGATGGTGTGGTACTTCCTGCTCGCAGGCTATTCCGTATGCGTATTCGAGCATCGCGGTCACGGCCATTCCGCGCATGACATGAGCAATCCGAGTTTGGTCTGGATCGATGACTGGCGTCGATATGTAGCTGATTTCGCAACATTCGCCAGCACCGTCGGACGCGAGTATGCAATGGGTCGGCCGCTCGACCTGTACTGCCATTCCATGGGCGGCGGCATTGGCGCGGCCGTGCTGGAACGTTATCCGAGTCTGTTCGACAAGGCGGTGCTGTCCGCACCGATGATCGCACCGGCGGTCGGTATGCCGACGTGGGTCGCGCGCATCGTCGTCGGCGGTATTTGCGCACTGGGATTCGGCAAAAGCCGAGTGTTCGGGCATGCCGACTTTTCCGACAATCTCAATCTGGACGATTATCGCGGCGCGTCCGAAGCGCGCATCCGCTGGTTCCACAAGCAACGGCTCGCCGACGAATGCTGTTGGACCAATGCGGCGACCTTCGAGTGGGCGAATCAGGCCATGGCGCTATCCCGTGCGGTGCTCAAACCCGACATGTGCGGTGCCATTGGGACGCCGAAGCTGCTCTTCCAGGCCGGGCTTGACGTGTGGGTGCTCAACGGTCCGCAGGACGAGTTCATCGAACGTATGCGCGAAGGCGGCGGTTCCATAGAGAAGGTGCGCTACGACCAGTCGTTGCACGAGATCTTCTCCATGCCGAACGACGTGGTCGGTCCGTATCTGAAGCGAATCCTCGATTTCCTTGGCGCGCACGACGTAGGCTTGTAGGAGTGGCTTGCGGCGGGCTTGTGCTTTGCGGGCGCGTGGCTTTTTGTGGCTGCGGACTCCGTTGCTTGAGAGTGGCTTGAGACCGACTTGAGACCGCAGCCACAGAGGCACAGTTGTAGTGCCACCGCCGTAGGGCTGCGGCCACAATCATGGTGGGACTCAGGCGTTGAACACGTACCGGTCGAGCCGATCGAACGCTTCCTTGACCCGACTCAACGGCAGTGCGAGATTCACGCGAATCGAGTACGGCTGTTTGAACATGACGCCATCCTGCCAGCACACGCCCACGTCCCAGCCGCGTTTTTCGAGTTCCTGCAACGAAACGCCGTGCGCCTGACACCATTCGGAGCAGTCGAGAAACAGCATGTACGTGCCCTCCGGCTTGGCGCATGAGACTCCGTCGAAATGATTGACGATGAAATCGCACGCGTAGTCCACATTGCCGGTCAGAACCTCGCGCAGCTCGTCAAGCCACGCATACCCCTCCGGCTGGTAGGCGCCGATCAGCGCGTGCATCGACAGCACGTTCATCTCGTTATAGTGCGATTTCGAGCTCTTCGCGCCAATACGGTCGCGCAGATACTTGTTGTAGATGATGTGATAGCTGCCGATCAGCCCCGCCAGGTTGAACGTCTTGCTTGGCGCGTAAAAAGCGGCGGTACGGTTGCGCGCATCCTCACTGACCGACTGCGTCGGAATGTGCTGGTGATTGCCGAGCGTCAGATCGGACCAGATCTCATCGGAAATGACCAGGCAGTCGTTGCGGCGATAGACCTCCATCGCCTGCTCGATCTCCCAGCGCTCCCACACGCGGCCGCACGGGTTATGCGGGCTGCAGAACACGGCGACATGGATGTTGTTCTCCTTGATTTTGCGGTCCATGTCGTCGAAATCCATGCGCCATACGCCGTCCGCGTCGCGCGTGAGCGGGCTATGCACGATGCGGTATCCGTTGTTCTCGATACTCATCGTGAAGCCGATATAGGTCGGGCTGTGCAACAGGACCGCATCGCCGGGCGCGGCGAACGCGGTGAGTGCGGAAATCACGCCACCAAGCACGCCGTTCTCATAGCCGATGGCCTCGCGGGTCAGTCCCGTCACGCCGTTGCGCGTGGACTGCCAGCGGATGATCGCGTCGAAATACTCGTCGGTTGGACTGAAATAGCCGTATGCCGGGTGTTTGGCGCGTTCGATGATCGCTTCCGGGACGGTCGGAACGGTCGGGAAGTTCATGTCGGCAATCCACATCGGAATCACGTCGAACCCTTCCTTCGGCGGATCCGGCGAGAAGCCGAGCTGTCCCAGCCCGTCGACCGCAATCGAATCTTTGTCATGACGGTCCATGATGGACGTGAAATCGTAAGTCATACCGTGCCTTTCGCAAACATTGCCGGAGGGGAGACCTTCATCCTAATACGGTCACGTTTCACCATCGAGTCCAGCAGATGGCGCGATAGAATCAGGCCGGAACGTTTCGAAAGGTAAGGGGTGGTTATGGGAGTGGATAATGTCTGAACGAACTTTCGAACTGACTCCTCGGAAACTGGCCGTCGGCACGATCATGACGGTGACCGGGGCCGTATTATGGGGCGTCAACGGCACCGTATCGAAAATCCTCATGGACTCATATCGTGTCGACCCCACGTGGGTGGCATGCGTGCGCGAAATCGTGGCCGGGCTGCTGTTCCTTGCCTGTGCGGGGGTTGCGACGCCGAAATTGCTTGGCGGCATGCTACGCGAACGCAAAAACTATCCGATGCTGGTCATTGTGGCGTTGTCGAGCGTGCTGGTGATTCAGGTTGGCTATCTGCAGGCGATCCACTGGACCAATGCCGGCACCGCAACCGTATTGCAAAGCCTGAGCCTTCTATTCGTGTTGCTGTACGTGTGCGTGCACGGCAGACGGTTGCCGACCGTCATCGAAACGATTGGCGTGATACTTGCGGTAATCGGCACCGTGCTGATTGCCACCGGTGGCAATCTGTCGTCGATTTCCCTGCCGCTGCCCGGCCTGGCTTGGGGGCTGGCCAACGCACTCGGCAATGCCGCGATGGCGATCATTCCGCTTGCGCTGATTGCACGATGGGGAGCCTTTTCGGTGAATGGCGTGGCATTCCTGATTTCCGGATTCGTGCTGGTGCCGTTCGTGCGGCCATGGGCCCACATGCCGCAGTTGGATGCCCGTGGCTGGCTGATGTTGGGTTTTCTGGTGGTGATCGGCACGTTCGCGGCGTGTGGACTGTATATGGGCGGCGTTGCGATTATCGGCTCGATGCGTGGCATTCTCATCGGCACCATTGAGCCGGTGGTGGCTACGGTCACCGCCGTAACATGGACCGGTGCGGCATTCTCGCCCGCCGACCTGGTCGGTCTGGTGCTGATCATCCTCATGGTGTTTCTGGTGCGGTAAGCGTTCCCGGTCTTCTGACTCCGCTCCTCCGTCTGGTTCTTCTGGTTCGTCCTCTTGTCTGGTTCGTCCGATCTTCCCACCCCTCTGTTTGTCCGATTCTGGTGAATCGGACAAACAAGCAGTACTGCGCATCCTCTGTTTGTCCGAAAATCCAGAATCGGACAAACAGAGTGGTGCAACCGTGCTCCAGTTGTCCGAAAATCCCGAATCAGCCATGCGCGAGGCAGTCGCGTAGTGCCATGTGTCCGATTCTGGAGAATCGGACATTCGCTGGGTGCTTAAGGTGCTCCATGTGTCCGAATCTCCAGAATCGGACACATGGCATGGGGGATGGGGGAGCTGCTTCGGCTCATGACCTACTTGGTGTAGACGGAGATACGCTCACCGACATGCTTGCCGGATTCAGCTTCGTCTACCATGGCGATGGCGTAATCGGCATAGCTGATGAAGCTTTTCCCTTCGGCATTGGTGGTGAATTCCTCGCCGGCCAGCCCGTAGGATCCGGTACGTTCACCCTCGGCTTGGAAGTCGGCGGCGGGGCTGACGTAGGTCCACTTCACGTCGTCGCGGTTGCGCAACAGATTGAGGGCGGCGACATGTGCTGCGGAGACCGGTTTGTAGGCGTCAAGGAACTCCGGAGTGTCCTCAAGGGCCTTGGTGTGTTCTTTGTTTACAAACAGGCTGCCTGCACCTCCAACAACGATCAGTCGGATGTCGGTGCCGGAAAGCAGGTCGGCGAGATGACCGGCGGCCTGTGCGATCTGTGGCAGGGTGTCCGGGGACCAGGTGCCGAAGGCGTCGATGACCACATCGAATCCGGCAAGATCCGCCATGGTCAGATTGAACACGTCTTTGATGATGGCGTTCGGGGCTGTGGTTCTGTTCTCGCCGCGTACGACTGCGGTCACATCATGGCCGCGACTCATGGCCTCCTTGACAATGAGTCGTCCGGCTTTGCCATTTGCTGCGACTACTGCGATCTTCATGGTGATTCCTTTCGTGTTTGCGGCCCTTCAAAGGAAGGGTAACTGCTGACCGGAAGGTCAGGCGGAGAAAGATTCCTCTCTATTGGGTGTTCCCGGTGGAAATCTTCCGTTTTTCGCTTACATGATGTACTGTATTTCCATACAGAAGATAATGGAAGAAGGCACAAATTAGTTCTGTAGTTACCTATAGGGAACTTTTATTGTGATTACTGGATTTTATGGAAAGGATAATTTTAGATGGAACGTGAATTACCGGCGTGTCCCGTTGAAACAACGTTGCTGATGATTTCCGATAAGTGGAAGGTGCTGATTTTGCGTGATTTGCTCGATGGCACCAAGCGATTCAGTGAATTACGTCGCTCGGTCGGCAATGTTTCGCAGAAGGTGCTTACCGCGAATCTGCGACAGATGGAACGTGATGGGCTGGTGCACCGCGAGGTCTATCCGGAGGTGCCGCCGCGTGTGGAATATTCGCTGACCGAAACCGGGGTGAGTCTCAAGCCGGTCATCAAGGCTATGAAAGACTGGGGAATTCACTATAAGGCCACATGCGAAGCATGAGTTTGTCCGTTTCTGCCGAATCGGACATTTCTGGAGCGAAAAGTGGATTTGTTTGTCCGATTCACCAGATTCGGACAAACGGTTGAGTGGGATGCTGCCTATGCGAAGTGATAGATAGCCAGTTAGGGGGGTATGTAACACAACCGGCAGCACTTCAATGTCGGCGAATGAACCCCGTACTCAAACATCCGTTTTTGATCAATGACCCTCAAGCATGTTCAACAACGCTTATTGTTGTTATATTTTTCGGTATATTTTCGGGGTTTGATCAGAAAACGAAGAACCCTGAAACATTGCAATTCCAACGTTCCAGGGCTCTAATCCCGTGGTGCGAGCGGGGGGAGTTGAACCCCCACGAGCATACACTCACTGCCACCTGAAGACAGCGCGTCTACCATTCCGCCACGCTCGCAGACAATGGACTAATTTACACCCGTATTGGTATTTGTCCAATGCCGGCGTGTCGTGTTGCCGCCTCCATGGGGAAATACATGAGGAGTGAGGAAACTGGCGTTCTGAGTCAGGCTGATACAGGCTGGTGCGGCATTTGGTTGTCCGATTCACCAGAATCGGACAACCAAGACAGCAAAGTACAATGTGGCACAGCACATCGGCCGATCCCAGACCGCAATCATCCAGCGCATTTCCGTTCTTCCGGTTTGGGCGTTAGCCCCTCGATCCGTTCGCGTAGAAGCGGGCCAACGTCTCATCGCGGAATTCGTCGAAATAGCCGCCATCAATCGAAGCGCGGATGTCGTCAAGCAACTTGACGAAGAAATGCTCGTTGTGAATTGTAGCCAGCGTGAATCCGTTGAATTCGCGGGCACGCAGGGCATGATCCACGTAGGCACGCGAATAGTGCGTGCAGGTATAGCAGGTGCAGCCCTCCTCAAGCGGCCCGAAATCGTGTTTGAACTGCGCCCGTTTGATGTTATAGCGGCCCGAACGCGTGAAAATCGCGCCATTGCGGCCGCAACGTGCCGGCGCCACGCAATCGAACGTGTCGCCGCCATTCTCAACGCACGCGAAGATGTCATCGACGGCGGCGATGCCGAGCACATGGCGCGGTCGGCTTTCGGGCATCGCATCGCAGATCCAGGCGCAGGTGTCGCCGATAATACGCTTCTCGATCGCGCCGCCGATACCGACGCCATCGAAATCAAGCGAGGCGATCTGCTCGGCCGCATGACGGCGCAGATCCTCATAATTCGCGCCCTGTACCACGCCATACAGCGCCTGATATGGC
>OGEJ01000592.1_pt1 | contig 12256 bp, 11 predicted proteins | sample 1570701 | NCBI WGS metagenome assembly OGEJ01 (sample SAMEA2582140, study PRJEB24529) | metagenome | biome: Human gut stool | place: China | collected 2011
ATCGAATGACCTGATCATGCCGGTGGACGCTGCGGTTGTCCATCCGACCGGGGTCTACCTCTATTGTCCGAACAAAAACGTAGACAGGAGGAAGGCGGAAAAATTCTTAAACGAGATGCTGGTGGGCTGGAAGCTGGACGGAAACGCGAAGGTCATGAACGAGGAGAAAAAGTTCCTACGGAGGCTTTCTGAGCTTAAGACCGTCACAGAGGAAGAGGATGACGGAAGCGCTCCACATGTTTTAAAGTTATTAAAGAGTCTGTCCATGTAGGGGAATAAAAGATGAGAGAGATCGTGATTGAAAAGAACGAGGCGGGACAGCGACTGGATAAATTTCTCGCGAAGTACATGAATGAGGCGTCGAAGAGCTTTTTCTATAAGATGATGCGCAAGAAGAACATCACGCTGAACGGGAAAAAGTGTGAGGGAAATGAAAAACTCGCCGAAGGCGATGTCGTGAAGCTGTTTCTTGCGGAGGACACCATCGAAAAATTTTCCAGTGTTCAGGTGCAGGAGGTAAAGAAAGTAGATCTCGATATTCTCTATGAGGATGACGAGATCATTCTGGTCAACAAACCGGCGGGTATGCTGTCGCAGAAGGCTAAGGAGACCGATGAGTCTCTGGTGGAGTATCTGATCGATTATCTTTTGGGGAGCGGCAAGCTCACGGAGCGCGGGCTTCGCGCGTTCCGCCCTTCGGTCTGCAACCGTCTGGACCGGAATACCAGCGGTATCGTGGCAGCAGGAAAGTCTCTGGCGGGTCTTCAGATGCTTTCCGGCGTGTTTAAAGACCGCTCGATCCACAAGTATTATCAGTGTCTTGTATCTGGCGAGATCCGGGACGTGAAGACGGTGGACGGCTGGCTTTTAAAGGATGAGAAGAAGAATCAGGTGCGGATCCTCACGGAGGCGGAGGCAAAGCGCTTTGGAGGAAGAGGAGGAGCCGAAACGGATCCGGACAAAATATGAGCCGATCGCAACGGATGGAAGGTTTACGCTGCTTAAAGTGACACTTCTGACAGGACGTTCCCATCAGATCCGCGCCCATTTAGCGTCTCTTGGGCATCCGATCGTAGGGGATTTCAAGTACGGCGGAGTTTCGAAAGTCAACCCATCAGGGCGGACCGTGAAGTATCAGCTCTTACATTCTTACCGTCTGGAGTTTCCGAAACTTGCGGAACCGTTTGTCTATCTATCCGGGCGGGTGTTTGAGGCGCCGCTGCCGGGATATTTTGGTTCGGTACTGAAAGAGACAGGGATCAGGTCGCCATAAAATCTGGCAGCACCGGACAGACATGTGACAAACAGCTGGTTGACATAAAAAACTTATGTAAATCACTCAAAAATATTTGCATTGATGATAAGGAACAACTATGGGAACATGGAAAACCAGGGGCCTTCGTGGCTCCACGCTGGAAGATCTGCTCAACCGGACCAATGACAGCTACCGGGAAAAGAAGCTGGCTCTGATCCAGAAGATCCCGACCCCGATCACGCCGATCGAGATCGACAAAAAGAGCCGTCATATCACGCTGGCGTACTTCGACATGAAAAGTACGGTCGACTATATCGGTGCGGTTCAGGGGATTCCGGTCTGCTTTGACGCGAAGGAATGCGCGGTGAGTACGTTCCCACTCCAGAATATCCACCCGCACCAGATCGCATTCATGAAGGAATTTGAAGCCCAGGGCGGAATTGCTTTCATTATCCTCTCCTTCACAGCGGAGAACGAGATCTATTATGTCCCTTTTGATGTGGTGAACCGTTTCTGGGTACGGATGGAAGAGGGCGGAAGAAAAAGCTTTACCTATGATGAGGTGGTGCCGGAAGCGTACAGGATCCGGAGCCACCGGGACATGTATGTCCATTACCTGGAAGGGATCCAGCAGGATCTTGACCGGAAGGAAGAAAAAGGAGGAGACAGCGAATGATTGAGATGGTCATATGGCTCGTTGTGATCGCGGCGTTCGTGTTCCGGGCGTTAAAAAAGAACGGGACACTGGACGAACTCTTTGCGGGTGCAAAGAAGCGGAAAGAAAATAAGGCAGAGCGCGTGGTGTACGAACAGCCGGAGGAAGGTTCCGGGAAGAAGGAGAAGAAGAAGAAGGGGCCGGGGATCCGGGTCCCGAAGCACACAGGTCTTGCGGTGACTACGGTTGTGATCGTCCTCGCGGCGGCAGTGCTTTCCTTCGACAGCTTCTATACTCTTTCCGAGGAGGAGATGGCGGTGGTCACCACGTTCGGAAAACCGGCAGTGGAGGAGGCATCAGGTCTTCACTTTAAAATTCCGGTGATCCAGCGCGTGACTAAGGTTTCCAAAGCCATCACGGGTATGCAGATCGGCTACACGACGGACCCGGCCCGGGCGGACGGCGCCTCCATAGACAATCCGGTATCTATCGAGAACGAGAGCCTGATGATCACAAAGGATTTCAATCTGACAAACGTGGATTTCTATGTGGAATACATGGTCACAGATCCGGTTCAGGCGGTGCGCCACAGAAGTGTGTACGAGTCTATCATCAAGAACCTGGCTCAGAGCTATATCCGCGATACCGTCGGCGTTTATAATGTTGATGATGTGATCACTACCGGAAAGACTCAGATTCAGGAGCGGATCAAAGAGCAGCTCACAAACCGTCTTGTCGAGGAAAATATCGGATATGGAATCTACAACGTGTCGATTCAGGATACGGAAATGCCGAGAGATGATGTGGCGAATGCGTTCAAGGCGGTTGAGGATGCGAAACAGGGCATGGAGACGGCGATCAACTCCGCAAAGAAATATCAGTCTGAGAACATTCCGGAGGCGAAGGCAAAGGCCGATAAGCTTTTGCAGGATGCCGAGGCATACAAGGAACAGCGGATCAACGAGGCAAACGGACAGGTGGCGCGTTTTGAGGACACATACGCGGAGTATGTGAAGTACCCGCTGATCACAAAAAAGCGTATGTTCTATGAGACTATGGAGGAAGTTCTTCCGGATCTCAAGGTCATCATCACCGGCGGAAACGGCACACAGACGCTGCTGCCGTTAGAACCATTTTCAGAGGCAGTTTCCGGCAGCGCAGCACAGACGGGAGGAGGGAACTAAATGAAAAAGACAGGAAAAAGAATCATAGGAATCGTTGTTCTTCTTCTGATCGTTGTTCTGCTTCAGGGAAGTATGGTGAGCACATACAATGACGAGTATAAGCTCATTCTCCAGTTCGGAAAAGTGGTCCGGGTGGTCGAGACGCCGGGTCTCAGCTTTAAGATCCCGTTTCTTCAGACAACACAGTCGATTCCTAATTATGAGATGATCTATGACCTTATTCCGAGTGAGGTTAATACAAGGGATAAAAAGGTGATGGTAACGGATTCCTTTGCATTGTGGAGTGTTACAGATCCGCTGGCATACCTTTCCAGACTCGGAGCGAACAAAGCAAATGCGGAAAGCCGAATTTCCGTCGTTGTATATAATGCTGTAAAAAATGTCATTTCCTCCACGGATCAGGCAGATGTGATCTCCGGCCGTGACGGAAAGCTGGCAGAGATGATCACAGAAAAGATCGGTTCTTCTCTGGACAGCTACGGAATCAAGGTAAAAAAGGTGGAGACGAAGCTTTTAGACCTCCCGGATTCCAACAAGGAGGCTGTTTACCAGCGTATGATCTCCGAACGGCAGAATATCGCTGCCGGATATATCGCAGACGGTGAGTACCAGTCCAATGTCATCAAGAACAGTACGGATAAAGAGGTCTCCATCATCATCTCCGAGGCGCAGGCCCAGGCGGAGAAGATCCGGGCGGAAGGCGAGGCAGAGTATATGAGGATCCTTTCCGGCGCGTACAATGACGAGGGAAAGGCCGATTACTATAATTATATCCGCAGTCTGGACGCGTTAAAGGCGAGTCTCAAGGGAGATAATAAGACGATCATTCTGGATGAAAATTCAGAGCTTGCGAAGATCCTCAGGGGAAACTATTAAGGAACGGCCAGGATAAAACCGCAGCAGCGGAAAATTCCTGTGAAGCAGTGATGCTGTGGATCCGGAACGATCCGGACGAAGCAGGCTGCTGCGGGACATAACCGCGGTCAGTAAAAAAGATCGTGGATGTCTGATAAATAATGATACGGTAAAGGAGAAGGGTTATGTCAAAAGTAGTTGATTATTTCCTCAAGTATGTAGCATTCGATACGCAGTCCGCAGAGGATGCGGGGACAGTTCCGAGTACGGAAAAACAGTTCGCGCTGGCGAAGCTTCTGTCCGAACAGTTAAAGAATATCGGGGTGAAGGACGTCTCCATGAGTGAGCACGGCTACGTGTACGGAACGATTCCGGCAAACGGGGATTATAACTGCCAGACCGTCGGCTTCCTCGCGCATATGGACACTTCACCGGATTGTCCGGATGAGAATGTCCGCCCGCAGCTCGTCAAACACTACGACGGAAAGGATATCACTTTAAATAAGGCGCTCGGAGTGAAGATGACAACAAAGATGTTCCCATTCTTAAAAAACTATGTGGGACAGGATCTGATCACCACCGACGGAACGACACTGTTAGGTGCAGATGACAAGGCGGGAATTGCCGAGATCATGACCATGGCAGAGACACTTCTGACACATCCGGAGATCCCGCACGGAACCATCAAGATCGCTTTCACACCGGACGAGGAAGTCGGACACGGTGTTGACTTCTTTGATGTTCCCGGCTGGGGCGCAGATGTGGCTTACACCGTTGACGGCGGCGCCTGGGGCGAGATGGAGTATGAGACCTTCAACGCGGCATCCATGAAAGTCACGATCCATGGAAGCAACATTCATCCGGGCAGCGCGAAGAACAAGATGAAAAACTCGATCCTGATCGGTCTGGAATTCCAGTCAATGCTGCCGGAGAACGAAAAGCCGCAGTATACGGAAAAATATGAGGGATTCTTCCATCTGAACAACATCGGCGGAAATGTCGAGAACACGACTCTTCACTATATTGTCCGTGACCATGATATGGCGCGGTTTGAGGAACGGAAAGCACTCGGAAAGAAGATCGGTGCGTTCTTAAACGAGAAGTACGGTGAGGGAACTGTTCAGGTGGAGATCGCAGACACCTACTACAACATGGCAGAGAAGATCCGCCCGCATATGTATTTGATGGAGATCGCGGCGGAGGCATTTAAGGAGCTCGGCGTCGAGACACCGGTCGTAAATCCGGTCCGTGGCGGTACTGACGGATCCAGACTTTCCTACATGGGACTTCCATGTCCGAACCTCTGTACCGGCGGACATAACTATCATGGAAAGTATGAGTTCATCTGCATTCAGTCCATGGAGAAGACAGTGGAGCTGCTTCTTAAGATCGCAGAAAAGTTTACGAAGGTTGAGAAGCAGGCATAAAATCCGGATCAGGATATGGCTGTTTAGAAAATGCGGGAGGCGCTGGATGTCGCTTCCCGCTTTTCTTTTTGGATGTATGAATGTAATTTAGAACATGGCTTTATGTTGAAGGGGCAGATTATTCATGATATAATGAGCGAAAGTGAGTCAGAAGCGTGCTTGCACGGTTATGGCGAACGGCGAAATTAGTGAGTGACGAAGTCACGATATAATCATGCGCAGAAAGGCGGTACAGATTATGATAAAAACGATTCAAAGACGTCTGGACGCGATCCTGCATTGGAATATTTCCTTTGTGGGCGGTTTCCTCGGCGGTTATGCAATCCTTTCCCATGCCGGAGTCTTCGGCTCTGCACAGACAGGAAACCTGATGGAGATGGCTTCGAACGTCCGATTTATGGAATGGGAGGAATTGGGACTCCGTCTGCTGGCGATGGTGATCTTCGCCTGCGGTGTGATCGCCTCCTATATGCTGACAAACTATACAAACTTACATATGCGGAAGCTGGCGATCTGGGTGGATGCGGCCGGTCTCGGACTTACGGCCCTGCTGCCGGATTGGTTCTCGCCGATTGCGGGGGTTTACCCGATCTTTTTTTGCTCAGCATTCCAGTGGGGGGTATATTCCGGCGCAGATGGTTTCAACAGCGCGACGGTTTTCATCACAAACAACTTCAAACAATCCGTCCTCGGCTGGACGCAGTATGCGTTGACAAAAGATAAAGAATTTAAGAGAAAAGCCGTGCTCTACAGCAACACGGTACTTATGTTCTTTCTCGGTGCCCTCCTCGGTGTCACCGGTGTAGCTGCCTTCGGCAACGCACTCGGTGCCTGCGTAGGCTTTATTCCCCTTGCTGTCGCGCGGATCTTTATCAGCATCGGTGAACTTCCGATAGAAGATGAGACTCCGGAGGAGACAGAGGAGGAGGCAGAAGAGATGATGGAAGAGGCGAAGATTTTGGAGAAGGAAGAGAAGAAGAAAATTTAAAAATTGGATATTTGATGAACGGGAATGGGCAGTTGATTCAGGGATGGGTCGGCTGCCTGTTTTGTATATCGGGAAATGCCGAAAAATTCCCTGGTACACAAAAAGACACGAATGTGCGAATGATAGTAAACGCTCCAAAAATCACCTAAAAGGCAGAAAAATATGGTAATATAAGAGTTATATAAAAGGTAAATTCTGTGGATTCAGGTGCGGCTCAGTCAGGAAGAGAAAGCTGACGGAGAAAACGGAGAAAACTGGGATCTGCGAGATTTGCAGGTGATGGCGGCTATTTTCAGACATGGAATAATATCAGGAATTCGTTGCAGAGAAGAAATGAACTGAAAGGAGACAGTATGAAATATCTGGCACACATAGAAGGGGAACGGGAACAGACCATAAAAGAGCATTCCATAGGAACTGCCGAATTGGCAGCAATGTTTGCTAAAGCATTTGTCAAAGATGATTGGGGATATTGTGTCGGAATGTTGCATGATATTGGTAAGTATTCTGAGCAGTTTCAGAAGAAAATTCAGGGAGACAACAATATTAAAGTGGACCATTCAACTGCAGGAGCAAAAGTATGCTATGAGATGGGTGGCTTATATGGGATCTTAAGCTATTGTATTGCCGGGCATCATGCAGGTTTGCCGAATACGGGGACTATATCAGGATTGGATAAATCGAGTCTGTTTGGACGATTGAAGAAAGGGGTGGATGATTTTAGCCGTTATAAAGATGAAATAAACATTCCATGTTTAAAAACATTTCCTTTCAATCCCCAGAAGACGGTAACTCCGGATTTTTCACTAAGTGTTTTTATTCGGATGATGTATTCCTGTCTGGTAGATGCGGATTTTTTAGACACAGAATATTTCATGGAGAATGGAGCAACAAATCGAGATGCGGGCGATCCGTTAAATAAGTTATATCAAAGATTATACAACCATGTAGGCGGTTGGCTGTCAAATGAAAATTTGGAAACTATTAATGGACGGCGCAGTGAAATTTTACGACATTGCATTGCTTCAGGAAAAGAAGAACCGGGAATGTTCCGCCTTACGGTGCCAACCGGAGGAGGAAAAACATTGGCATCTTTGGCATTCGCTTTGAAGCATGCAATCGAATACGGGATGGAACGGGTAATTTATGTAATTCCATATACGAGCATAATTGAGCAGAACGCAAAAGTATTTCGGGATATATTGGGCAGCCAAAATGTTCTCGAAAATCATTATAATGTGGACTATGAATCTTCCGAGGAATTTCGACCAATGCAGCTTGCAGCGGAGAACTGGGATAAACCAGTTATTGTCACAACGAATGTTCAATTTTTTGAGTCCTTGTTTTCTAATAAATCCTCGAAGTGCCGGAAATTACATCGAATTGCAAATAGTGTGATCATATTTGATGAAGCGCAAATGCTGCCAACTGACTATCTAATCCCATGTCTGGCGGTGATGGAAGAGCTGGTTCAAAACTATCACTCAAGTCTTGTTCTTTGCACTGCAACACAACCTGCATTGGATGGATTGTTTCGGAATAAATGGAATATTCGCGAATTATGTCCGAGAAAAGAAGAGCAGTTTCAGTATTTTACGAGAACAAGTTTCCGGACAATTGGCAGAATCAGTGAGGACGAGCTTGTGGAACGTTTAATGGAAGAAGAACAAACCCTTTGCATTGTCAATACAAAAGCGCGGGCACAATCCGTGTACGAAAAATTAAAAGGGAATGGAAAAGAGCACGTGTACCATCTTTCCACATCAATGTATCCGAAACATCGAATGTCCGTGCTTCAGAAAGTGCGGGAGAGATTAAAACAGAAAGAAGGGGAGTGCAGAAAATCCTGTATTTTAATAGCCACGAGTTTGGTGGAAGCAGGAGTTGATCTTGATTTTCATTCGGTATACCGTCAGCTTGCGGGAGTTGATTCTATGATTCAGGCTGCAGGTAGGTGCAATCGTGAAGGAAAACAGGCAGCAGAAGATAGTAATGTCTACATCTTTTCATTGGCGGAAAGAGAGTACATGCCGGGGCAGAGAAAACAAATGGATGTAGCAAACTCGCTTATGAACCGGGGGATGGATTTCTCGGACCCAGAAACTGTTGAACAATATTTCAGAGAATTGTATTATCTTCAAAGAAATGTTTTGGATAAAAAGAATATCATGGATGAGTTTAAAAAGAACAGTTACAATTTCTCGACAGTTGCAAAAGAGTTCAAACTGATAGAAGAGAATACCATTTCGATTTTGGTGCCGCGCGAGGAAGAGGCGAAACAGATCTTAAGCGAAATTCGTTGTAAGGGATATACGAAATCATTGATGAGAAAAGCAGGACAGTATTGTGTTAATGTATACGAGAAAAATTTTAAAATGCTGTATGATGCCGGGATGCTTCGGGCAATATCGGAGGATATCAAGGATTTGTATGAACTTTGTAAAGAAGATGAGTATGCGAAGGAATGGGGGCTTACATTAAAAATCGAATCGGGGATGGGAGTATTTTATTAGCGGTCGGGAAAAAGGATCGTTAATTGTTTCTAAAATGGAGGTCCAACGGGATAAAACGTTTTATCCATGTTGGACCTTGCTTCATGTTGGCGTATTTGTCAACATTTCAATCCACAGCTTTAATTAAAGTGAAAGCTGACATTTAAATTATAATACAAAACAATATAGTTGTGTAAAAAATATGAGACTAATACAGATCCATTTACTTATGCTAATGCAAATAAAAAGTTTATTTCGTTGATAAATAAGCAAACAGAATTATGAGGCTATTGATTTTATGATAGGGGTGTGATATAGTATAACTGTAAAATAACAGACAATAATTGATAAAAATTCAAAATGCGTAACATTAGTGCGTTGACGTGCGATGTATACTTTGAATTGTGAAAATCAAAAATCACATGAGCATTACAGGAAGAGGTGATGAAATTCATGAGTGTAAAAGTAAAGGTTTGGGGTGATTACGCTTTGTTTTCCCGTCCGGAGATGAAGGTGGAACGTTGCAGCTATGATGTAATCACACCGTCAGCAGCACGAGGAATTCTCGAAGCAATATACTGGCACCCAGGTCTTAGATGGGTAATTGACAAGATTTATGTAAACAAACCAATCCGGTTTACCAGTGTACGGAGAAATGAGGTAAAGAGCAAAGTTTCTGCCAATAATGTATTGCAGGTTTATAATGGTGCAGATAAACTACTGTACATAAATACAAAAGAGGATATTGTCCAAAGGGCTTCGTTGATTCTTTGTGACGTAGAGTATGTGATCGAAGCGCACTTTGAAATGACTGACAAGGCAAATAGCACAGACAATCCAGGCAAGTTTCAGGATATTATGATGCGAAGGCTTAAACGGGGAGAATGTTACCATATGCCATGTTTTGGCTGTCGGGAGTTCCCGGCAAATTTTGCTTTGTGGGAAGAAGAAAAATGTGATTCGTATTATGAAAATGTTCCGGAGAAGGATTTGGGCTTTATGTTATATGACATAGATTATACAGATCCTGATCATATAGAGCCTATGTTTTTCCGCGCAGTCATGAAACATGGCATAATCGATTTAAGGAATTGCGAGGTGATACGGTGATACTTCAGGCACTTGTAAAACAGTATGAAAATCTGGCAGCAGACAATCGTGTGTCCAGAGAAGGTTGGTGTGAAGCAAAAGTATCATATGCAATTGATCTGGCGTCAGATGGCACGGTCAGAGGTTTTATAAACTTAAAAAAGGAAGAAGAACGTGGCAAAAAAAAGGTCTTGGTTCCGGATTTCAGAAATGTTCCCCAGATGGTAACGCGATCTTTAGGAGTAGCGGCAAATTTTCTATGTGATAATTCCAAATATATGTTGGGTCTGGATAAAGATGGAAGCTCAAAACGAATGCTGGATTGTTTTCAGGTCGCGAAAGAAAAGCATTTAAAACTGTTAGGCAGTGTGGAAGGAGAAATGGCATCTGCGATCCGGGCATATTTTGAGAATTGGGATCCTGAGCATTTACCGGAAGATTTAGCCCAAACAGCAATCTGGGAAGAAATCACAGATGGCGGCAATCTGATTTTTATTTTGAATGGGTTGGAAGCTCAAGAAGATGAAGCAATCCGGTCAATGTGGGATCAAATGCAGATATCCGGTACCGAGACAGAAGATGAGGCGATTGGAACTTGCTTAGTTACCGGAGTGAAGACGAAGGTATCTCGAATCCACAGAGCAATCAAAGGTGTTCCCGGAGCACAATCCAGTGGTGCAGCACTGGTATCTTTTAATGCTCCGGCGTTCGAATCATATGGGAAAGAACAAAGCTATAATGCTCCGGTAGGAAAATATGCAGAATTTGCTTATACAACAGCACTGAATTATCTTTTAGCACAGAGAAAATATACATTTCAGTTAGGTGATACGATTGTAATATATTGGGCGGATAACGGACAACAGACCTATCAGGATATTTTTTCGTTTTCTCTTGAGCCAACCATTGATAATCAGGAGACGATATATGAGATTTTCGAATGCATAAAGAAAGACCAGCCTATTGAAATAAAAGACATTAGCTTGGATCCGGATCAAAAATTTTATATTTTAGGTCTTGCACCGAATGCCGCAAGAATTTCCGTTCGCTTTTTCTATCAAAATTCATTTGGAAAGATTTTGGAGCATCTGTCGGAACATTATGAACGCACCAGAATTGTAAAGCCATCATGGGAAACGCAGGAATATATAGGAATACGAGAGATGTTAATGGAAACCGTTAATATGAATTCTCGTGATAAAAACCCTGTCGCTAATATGGCATCTATGGTGTTGCAGGCAATACTTGCAGGCGGACGTTATCCGGCGAGCCTTTATACGGACACATTAATTCGAATTCGGGCTGACCAGGGAGATAAAAAAATGACCTGGGGGCGTGCCGCAATTCTCAAATTATATCTAATACGAAATACAAATTGGAAGGAAGGAGTGAATTTTATGGGATTAAATAAAAACTGTAAAGATCCGGCATATTTGCTGGGACGTTTGTTTGCAGTACTTGAATTTGTTCAGAAGGATGCCAATCCGGGAATTACTTCTACAATTCGTGATAGATATTTTAATTCCGCCTGCACGACTCCAGCATCAGTTTTTCCTATCTTGATTCGACTGAAGAACAGTCATATTAAGAAGCTGGAGCGCGATAATACAGGAACAAAAGTCTATTATGAAAAACTGTTGACAGAGATCCTTGGCGAATTGAATAAAATTCCGATGCGCCTGACTTTGGAAGAACAGGGAATGTTTGATTTAGGATATTATCACCAGTTACAGGATAAATATACAAAACGGGAGGATAAGGAATGAGCGAAGTGATTAAAAACAGGTATGAATTTGTAATATTGTTTGATGTAGAAAACGGAAATCCGAACGGAGATCCTGATGCGGGAAATTTGCCGCGCATTGATCCGGAAAGTGGTTTGGGGCTTGTTACAGACGTTTGCTTGAAACGAAAAATTCGAAATTATGTGGAAACGGTAAAAGAGGGAGAGAAAGGTTACCAGATCTATATCCGAGAAGATGTTCCGTTAAATAGAAGTGACAGGAGAGCCTGTGAGGTTCTTGGAATTACGGATACTGATGATAAAAAGGTGACAGAAGGTCTGAAAAAATTAAAGAAGAATGATCCTGATGCAGATATTAAAATTCGCGATTATATGTGTCAGAACTTTTTTGATATTCGTACTTTTGGTGCGGTCATGACAACATTTATGAAAGCCTCTTTAAATTGTAGACAGGTCAGAGGGCCGGTTCAGATTGGATTCGCGAGAAGCATTGACCCGGTGATCAGCCAAGAGGTTACAATTACAAGAGTAGCAATTACGACTGAAAAAGATGCTGAGGATAAAAAA
>OGEJ01000609.1_pt1 | contig 12045 bp, 9 predicted proteins | sample 1570701 | NCBI WGS metagenome assembly OGEJ01 (sample SAMEA2582140, study PRJEB24529) | metagenome | biome: Human gut stool | place: China | collected 2011
AAGAAAGCATGGCCCTAACGCATATTACGGACAGAACAAGTAACAAAATCCGTTGCAGTTGTATGAACTGTGACAAAATTGTGTGAAAAAGTAAAATCTGTTTGCAAAATATGTAGACAGGGCTTACAATTTCCATAGAATAATTAATCCAAGGGGGAATTTTAAATCATGAAATTTTTCGTAGATACCGCAAATGTAGATGAGATCCGCAAAGCAAACGACATGGGCATTATCTGTGGCGTTACCACCAACCCGTCCCTGATCGCAAAAGAAGGACGTGACTTCAAAGAGGTCATCAAAGAGATCACCGAGATCGTAGACGGACCGATCAGCGGCGAGGTAAAAGCTACCACAACAGATGCAGAAGGCATGATCAAAGAAGGCCGTGAGATCGCAGCCATCCATCCAAACATGGTTGTTAAAATCCCGATGACCGTAGAAGGACTCAAAGCTGTTAAAGTTCTGAGCGCAGAGGGTATCAAGACAAACGTAACCCTGATCTTCTCCGCAAACCAGGCACTTCTGGCTGCAAGAGCAGGTGCAACTTATGTTTCCCCATTCCTTGGAAGACTCGATGACATCAGCACCCGCGGCGTTGATCTGATCCGTGAAATCGTTGAGATCTTTGACGTAGCCGGCATCGACACCGAGATCATCGCAGCAAGCGTCCGCAACCCGATCCACGTAACCGACTGCGCACTGGCTGGTGCAGACATTGCAACTGTTCCATACAACGTAATCGTACAGATGACCAAACATCCTCTGACCGACGCCGGAATTGCAAAATTCCAGGCTGACTACAAAGCTGTATTCGGCGAATAAGACCTAAACATGATTGCATAAAAGCTGGAAATATGGTATTGTGAACGAAGTGAACAATAGCGATATTTCCAGCTTTTGATTCCGATCCAACTAAACAAGGAGAAAAGACATGAACAAGTTAGAACTTCAGAAGACGGCCAATGAGATCCGCAAAGGGATCGTCAGCGGCGTTCATGCAGCAAAGGCCGGCCATCCGGGCGGATCTCTGTCTGCAGCCGATATTTTCACGTATCTGTATTTTGAAGAAATGAACGTGGACCCGAAAAATCCAAAAGATCCGGACCGCGATCGTTTTGTACTTTCGAAAGGCCACACAGCGCCGGGACTCTACGCAGCACTGGCTGAAAAAGGTTACTTCCCGAAAGAAGACCTGCTGACCCTTCGTCACCTTGGCTCTTACCTGCAGGGACATCCGGATATGAAACATATCCCGGGCGTTGATATGTCAAGCGGTTCCCTCGGACAGGGAATCTCCGCAGCAGTCGGAATGGCACTCGGTGCAAAACTGCAGAACAAAGCATTTCGTGTTTATACACTTCTTGGCGATGGTGAAATCCAGGAAGGACAGGTCTGGGAGGCAGCCATGTTTGCCGGAGCAAAACATCTGGACAACCTCGTTGTGATCGTAGACAACAACGGACTTCAGATCGACGGAAACGTAGCAGATGTCAACAGCCCGTACCCGATCGACAAAAAATTCGAGGCATTCAACTTCCACGTAATCAACGTAGCGGACGGCAACGATTTCGATCAGCTGAAAGCTGCATTTGATGAGGCGCGCACCGTAACAGGCATGCCGACCGCCATCATCACAAAGACCGTAAAAGGAAAAGGCGTTTCCTTCATGGAGAACCAGGTAGGCTGGCACGGAAAAGCTCCGAACGATGAAGAGTACGCAATTGCTATGGCAGAACTGGAAAAGGCAGGTGAAGCGTTATGTCAGAAGTAAAGAAAATCGCAACAAGAGAAAGTTACGGTAATGCACTGGTTGAGCTTGGCGCAGAGCATGACAATCTGATCGTACTCGACGCTGACCTTGCAGCAGCAACCAAGACCGGTGTGTTCAAAAAAGCATATCCGGACCGCCACATCGACTGTGGTATCGCAGAATGTAATATGATGGGAATCGCTGCCGGTCTTTCCACCACAGGCATCGTTCCGTTCGCAAGCACCTTCGCGATGTTTGCCGCAGGCCGTGCGTTTGAGCAGGTGCGCAACTCCATCGGATACCCGCATCTGAACGTAAAAATCGGTGCTACCCATGCCGGAATTTCCGTAGGAGAAGACGGCGCAACACATCAGTGCAACGAGGATATCGCCCTGATGAGAACCATCCCGGGCATGGTCATCCTGAACCCGGCAGATGATGTAGAGGCAAAAGCCTGCGTGAAAGCAGCTTATGAATACAACGGACCGGTTTACCTTCGTTTCGGACGTCTGGCAGTGCCGGTGATCAACGACAGACCGGATTACAAATTTGAGCTCGGAAAAGGCGTTGTTCTCCGTGAAGGCAAGGATGTCACCATCGTTGCAACAGGCCTTTGCGTAAGCTCCGCTCTGGAAGCAGCAGAGAAACTTGCCGCAGACGGCATTGATGCCAAGATCATCAACATCCACACCATCAAACCGCTGGATGAGGAGCTGATCGTTGCAGCAGCAAAAGAGACCGGCAAAGTCGTAACCGTAGAAGAGCACTCGGTGATCGGAGGACTTGGAAGCGCAGTCTGCGATGCACTGGCAGAGAAATGCCCGGTTCCGGTGAAAAAAATCGGTGTACAGGACGTCTTCGGAGAGTCCGGCCCGGCAGCCGCTCTTCTTGCAAAATACAAACTCGACGGCGAGGGCGTTTACGAGCAGGTAAAAGAGTTCTGTAAATAAGATTTTTCGAAATAAATGACAAAAGAAAACAGGCAGAGGCCACACCGGAAAATGGTGCAGTCTCTGCCTGTTTTGCTGTCTGCAGTTTTTCTTAAAGCAGAAGTTCGCTTGTCCCGGCCGCCTCAAGTTCCCGGCAGGCGAGCAGGATTCCCTGCGAGATGGATTCCGCCATATGGAAAATCGTGGCAAGCCGGGTTGTCTGCAGAAGAAGCTGTTCAAAACTGCCCGATACATTCACAATGCCTGTGATAAAAATATCCCCGACCTCGGGCAGCGTCTTCCCTGCCCCCGCGCCCGGCCGGATCGCCCCGTTTCCGATCGTGATGTATCCCTGATGACGCCGCGAACCAAGCGAAGCATCAATCGCAACGAGCAGTGCCTCCGGGTGGCGGGAATGGATGTACGAAATCCGGTCCGGTAGATTCAGGGCGTGCACCGGGTCATCCAGCGTTCCGTAGACATGAAAAATGCGGCTGCAGTACGGCGAAAGCTGGTACCCGATCAGCGGTCCTAAGGAATCCCCAGTGATCCGGTCGCTTCCGATGCAGAGAAATACCAGTTCACGGAACATGCGTCCGTCCTTTTGAATGCAGTAAGAAAACAGCGACGCCAGCTCTTCGCTGGCGCTGCGGCTTCGCTCATTGATGTAGTAAACTTCGGCGTCTTTTTTTCGAAACATGACCGGTACCTGCCTTTCAGAAGAATCATCCACAGTTTAACCGTATATGGTATAAACTATTCCTGCAATGAAAAAAACATGACATGCCCTCCGGTGCAGAAAAACGGGAAAACAGTCGGAAAAAACCGTGACAGCCCTGCCCCAAAACGATCTTTTTCGCGGAACATCCGTGATAAAGTAGGCAAAAAGGGGTGAAAAGCATGATTGAGATTGTCTATAAAGAAAACAAAGAGCAGGCGAACGGCAACGAGGGATACTTTCATCTGCCGAAAAATATCCGCCAGGTCGGTGATACGAACGGCAGGGAGCGGATTTATCTGGAAGATTATGTCGGAACCTTTCTGAAAAAATATTTTTCCGCACCAGAGGGACGTGCCGCCATGCTGTTCGGTGAATTTAAGTGGGCGGACGGAATTTCCTACTTTTTTATCCGCAGCGCGGCCGCGATTCATACGATGGAGCCGGCGCCGGATCACCTGGTCTTCGATGATGCAGTATGGACGGAGGTCCACGATGTGATGGAAAAATATTTCAAAAACCAGCAGATCCTCGGCTGGGCACTTTCTCTTCCGGGATACGGGGAGGATCTGAATGAACAGATCATCCGAGCGCATCTGAACCACTTCGGCGGAAATGACAAGACGCTGTTCCGCGTCAACGGACAGGAAAAAGAGGAAACCTTCTATACGTACGAGGGCGGCACCCTGCGGAGCACGGGAGGTTTTTACATTTATTATGAAAAGAATGAGCCGATGCAGTCGTATCTGATCGATCAGAATCAGAACCGGTCGATCGAAAACGGAGAGAGCGTGCCCGACCGCGCTGTCAGCGATTTTCGGAAGATGATTGAGGAGAAGAGCGGGGAGGAGCCGGAACACGATCACAGAAAGCCGATCCTCTATGCGATGACAGCATGCGCGGCTGCGGCGCTTCTTGTGACGGTGACGCAGAAATACGGAGATGCGCTGCCGTTTCCGGGGAAAACAAAGGAGCAGACGGTAGCAGTGGCGGGAAACGTACAGGGAGAGAAGACACAGACGGCGGAGAGTGCAGCGGAAGCATCAGCGGCGGAAGAGGGAAACACAGGGGAAAATACTTCGACACCGGAAAGCACAGGAACGGAACTGGAAACGGAAAATGAGAGCGGGAGCGCGGCAGTAAGTGAGGAGCAGAATTTATCCGGAACGGATCCGGCAGGCAGCGGAGAGCAAAGCACATCCGGCGGGGAGCAGACTGGTGCAGCGGAGAACAATACCGGTACGGCGCAGACAGATCCAGCACCGGGAGCAGAGCCATCGTCCGCCCCGGGAACTGCTTCCGGCAGTGAGACGGCAGAAACCGCCGCGCAGGTCTGGCAGGAGTACACCGTACAGAAGGGGGACAGCCTCTCGAAAATCAGTGAGAGATATTACGGAACGATGAGCAGAGTGAAAGATATCTGCGAACTGAACCAGATCGCGGTGGAAGATCTCATATATGCGGGGCAGAAAATATACCTCCCAAAATAGAGAAAAATATGGTACACTAGAGCGGAATCAAACTGCGGCCGAAAGGGCGGCAGAAAATAAGTCCGAAAAGAACATAAGGGGAATGAAAATGGACGGAAAAAACAGAGAAGAACAGGAGAACGGAGCAAAAGTCCGGGATCTTGAGGAGTATAAAGCAGAAAACAGAAAAAGAAAACGCAGACGCCGGATCACCGTTGGAATCCTTGCAGGAGCCATTCTCGCGGCCGGAATTGGTACAGGGGTATGGCTTCAGCTGCGTACTTTTCAGGGATACGACACGCTGCAGGCAACAGAGACCGAAGACACCGATACGTATATGTTTCAGAAATCCGGAAATAAGATCGTGCGCTACGGTATCGACGGCATCGAACTGCGCGACCGGAAAAATCAGACCCTCTGGAGCGATCATTATACCATGGAAAATCCGCAGATGATATCCTGCGGCGATGCAATTGCCATTTACGATAAAAACGGAACCAAAATTGTTGTATACGATGCCGATGGAAAGGCCGGCGAAATTACCGCGTCGTATCCGATCGTGAAAGCATCCATTGCAGGCCAGGGCGTCGTTGCGGCGATTCTGGAAAACAACGGGGAGAGCTGGATCAAATACTATAATACCGATGGAACGGAGATCGCCTCCTCTCACCCGAACATGGACAGCCCGGGCTATCCGATGGATCTCTCACTTTCTGCGGACGGACTCTGGATGGCGGTTTCCTACGCTTACGAAGACGGCGGCAAGATGAAATCACAGGTCGCTTTCTACAATTTCGGAAGCAGGGGCGAGGATCTGGTGGACAATCTTGCAAGCTCATCGAGCTACACCGATATGCTGTGCCCACAGATCGAAACCGCGGGAACATCCTCATGGGTTGCCTTCTTTGACAACGGCTTCCGCGTTTATGAAGGAACAAACAAGCCGAAGGAAACGGTGAGCGTATCGGAAGATGGAGAAATTTTAAGCTGCGCGTATGCGGACGACCGCGTGGTTCTGATTCTGCGCGGGGAGAGTGACGATCATCCTTACCGGATGAAAATCTACAATCTGAAAGGAAAGCAGCTTGCGGATGAAAATCTGGATTTCTATTACCAGAACCTTCAGATAGAAGAAAAACAGATTCTGCTGACGAACCGGCAGGAGCTGTGTGTATATACCTTAAATGGAAGAAAGAAGTACAGCGGCGTGGTCAGCGAAACACAGATTCACGAGATCCTCGGCATGGGGCAGAACCGGTATCTGCTCGCGGAGGAGGACGGCGTTTCGATGATCAGGCTGAAATAGGAGAAGAAAAACATGAATTGGCTGAGATACGTATTACTTGCGGGGTGTATTCTTTCCGCGCTGGCTGGATATCGAAAGGGGCTGGTCCGGACAGTGCTGTCCATGGTGTCCCTGATTCTGGTGACAGGACTGGCGATCTGGATGAATCCGTATGTGACGGATGTGCTGAATGAGCGGACGGAGCTGCCGCAGTATGTGGAGAAGAAATGTTTAGAGACATTTGAAAACAATGAATTTCTGTCGGGGGAAAACCAGGATGTGCAGAAGAAATGGCTGGAGAGCATGGGCGTGCCGGAGGAGCTGGTGAACCAGATTCTCGGAAGCGGCGCGGTGCAGGAGTACCAGGAGGAACAGCTGCACAGTCTGGCATCCTATGCGGCGAAGGCAGTATCGGAAAAGATTATGAAAGGGATTGCTTTCTTTCTGACGCTGGTGCTTGCCGTTGTTTTCGTGACGATTGCGGTGAAAATTGTGGAATTGATTGCGGAGATTCCGGGGATCAGCTTTTTGAACCGCATGGGAGGAGCAGGACTTGGTGTCGTGCGTGCGGTGCTGTGGATCTGGATTTTCTTTGCGGTGGTGTACTGCTTTCAGGCGACACACTGGGGGAATGTATGCATGAAGCAGATCCAGGGCGATCCGGCACTCGCATGGCTGAGGGAAAACAATCCGGTATTGCTGTTATTGAAGAATGTATTGTAAAAGATGAGAGAAAAACGGTTCCTGGTGGGGCCGTTTTTTTACGTGGGGAGTTGGACGAGAAAAAGCGGTCGGCGTGTGGGTGGTGGATGCCGTATGAAGGAGAGTAACGTGCCGGGGCGCGGGGCTGTGATTTGGGTGGGGCGGAGACCGACCGCTTTTTCTCTGAAGTTGAGAGCGGAAGAATCTGCTAGATAGAAGGGGATAAGAATGGAAATGAAAGAACAAATAGGATATTAGTGGAAAAAGTTGAGAGTTGTGGAAAATATGGGGGTTGAACTGATATGAAAAGAAATATCTATAAATATACGTATTTATATAAAAAAAATTACATGTTTTTGTGAAAAAAATATTTATGTGAATTTATAATGAATAAAACTGAAAATATGTACAAAAAGCATATTGAAAAAAGAAGAAATATAGATATAATGTAAGTATGTAGACGAAAAAGAAAAGCTGAACAAGACTATTTGCATATGAAAAATAAAAAAACGATGGAAAATATGTAATTATAGATGACGGGACAGCAGGGGGCTGTTTCTGAGTGAGAATGAATACTATGTTGATGAGAATAAAAAAGTTGTTTTGTGCAATTCTGAAAAAAAAGATAATCTGTTTAGAAAGAGATATAAACTAACACATGGCGATAAGTGTTATAGTATCATCAAATATTTTTGCCCAGAGGTAGAATTTATCTCTATAAAAATTATGGAAACAGGGGAAAGAGGTAGCATTGATTCATTCAAAGCGGCGTTAGAATGGTGCTTAAAAGAAAAGATAAAACTTGTGCATATGAGTGTTGGAACAACAAATTATATAGATGCAAAAAAGATAGAAAATATTATAAAACAAATGGTTTCTAATAAAATGATATTATGTGCAGCGCTATCAAATACAAACTTTCCTACATGGCCGGCATGCTTTGATGGGGTTTTCGGGGTAAGAAATTATATTGCTAAATTGCAGGAAAAAGAAATTTCGGTGTCTAAATCATTTCCTTTTTCGGAAATGAATTCGATACAGTTAAATTTTGATGACGTTTTAAAGAAGATTGTTGGGAAAGAATACAAATCAAATAGTTTTGCAGCTCCGATTATTACTGTGCTTTTGATATGTTATTTAAGGAAAAATAAAAAAGGTTCATACCAAGATGCAAAAAAATTTATTATGAATCATATAAACAAATGTATCTATGAAAAAGAATTGGAATGGAATGGGATTGTGAATAATAAAGCGTGGTCGCGAGTTTTGAACAAAAAAAGATGTGTTTTTTAAAATTAATTGACAAGGAAAGGGATTTTGAGCATTTGAAAAAAATATCAGTTGTTGATATTAAAAGTGATTCTCAAATAGAAAAATTGAGCGATAGGATTATTTGGACACTTGAAAATTAAACATAAGCTTGTCGCATTTTGAAATATATAGGGGGAAGAAAGAATATGTTGAAAAGAGCAAGCAGAAAATTAAGAAGTACTCCTGCGAAAACATTGATGTATATCATACTGTTTTTAGTACTTTTCCTGGCGATATTTTCTATGCTGATGATTGGAATTGCAAGTGGAAATAAAGTGAAAAGAGCACAGGAAACATTGGCCAACTCTATTACTCTGCGCGGGCCGGCCGAGGGAGAAGCTGGAAAATCATGTACTGTATATGCGATCCCGTCCGCAATCGTAGAAAAGTTCATTGACAGCAATTATGTTCAGGGGTACACCATGGAAGCGGGAACATATTGGCTTGATCCGGTGGATACGGAAACATATATCAGCGAGGAGACACAACAGCGCCTAAAAGGTTATCTGAAAGATTCAGGCATGTATACGATGACGGCTGTTGGAACACTGGACTGCGCATACGATACCTATTTTCTGGCAAAGGGTTACAGGATTGTGGAAGGAAGCGGACTGAGCTACGGAGAACGGGGCAAATACGAAGCTGTGGTAGGAGAAAAATACGCCGAAAAAAATCATCTCCATGTGGGCGATACTGTTAAATATAAAATGGAGCAGGGAACGATCGAATACTATAAAGTAAGTGCCCCGGAAGAAATTAGTTTCAAAATTCGAGGCATTTACAGAACTCCAGAGGTTTATCAGTCCGATTCCGTTGTGAATGACTGGCACAATAATTTAATTTTTATTCCACTGGATATTTTCTGCGAGTATTCTATGAAAGCATTAAAAATTCAAAATGTGGGATTTAATACAGTTACGGTCTATTTGAAAGATACAAAATCAGTTGAACCATTCATAGAAGAAACAAAAAACAAAATAAAAATAGGAAGTGTGGATGATGTTGTACAGACCGATGAAAATGGAATACGTTCCAGCGTAAAGCCAATGGTAATATCACAGCAGGATTTGGAATCTGGAGAATGGTCCTATCAGTTGATTCGAAACAAGGAATGGTATGAGATGGTTGCGAAACCTGTTGAAAAATTGAATCGTCTGATAGGATATATGATCGTAGGATTTGTGACTGCCGGAATTTTACTGTTCGGCATTCTGACCAGCCTGTCAGTCAAAGGGCGAAAACGTGAGATTGGAATTTTACTTTCGATGGGGGAACACAGAAAAAGGATTTTAGGACAGTTCGTTTTGGAGAATTTGGTTCCGGTTTTGATTGCCCTGGTTTTTGCGGCGCTGTGTGCGACACCAACAGCAGAGTATTTCGCAGATCGGATGATTTCGAATCAGGCTGAGAAAGTGGAGCAGGAAAATGAAGATCTGTCGGGAAATATTAAAAACGCGCTCCCGACAAGCGAAATAGCTGCGTATGAATCAACGGGAGTAACTGTTGATACGGATTTGTCCATTGAGTGGAACTGGAAAATCATGACGGGGATGATTCTTGGTATTTTAGATCTTTTCCTTTTGATATTAATTCTGCAAGTCGGCAAAATAACTAGAGAAAGCCCGGCATCTATATTGCTGGACAGAAAGTAGGTGTTCATGAAGAAAAAAAGAATGATAATGATCGTAGCGATGGTTCTGGTGCTGGTATGGCGGGAAGACGTTTTTGCAGTGGAATCTGGAACGACACAGGTTTCGCTACAGGCAGACTGGCTCCAAGAGGGAGATTACCAGTATAGCGTGGAAGAAGATGAAACTGTAACTTTACGAAACTATATCGGGACGGAAAGCGTGATTGTCACACCGAAAGAAGTAGGTGGGAAAGAAGTGACGAGAATCGGAGATTCCTGCTTTTTGAGAAAAACGGATCTTCGGGCAGTGCAGATATCCGAAGGCATTGTTGAAATCGGGGAATCTGCCTTTGCGGAAGATGGTCAGTACAGTGATACAACTGCTGGGTTTATCAGCATTGTAATGCCAAAAACACTAAAAAAGGTAGGAAAAAGCGCATTTCAGGGAACTAGAATCACACAGATTTATTTTTATGATGGTTTAGAGAGCATTGGTGATAATGCCTTTATGTATTGCTCTTCTTTGTCAAAAATACGGATTCCAGATAGCGTGGAGAAAGTAGGACAATTTTTATTTTTGGGAGCTGGAAAACCCTATGAAGAAAGTCAAGATAGTGCGATGAAGATTTTTGGCGGAAAAATAGCGGAAGAACTTGCAAAAGATAATCAAAGAGCCGAATATGGTGGTGAAGAAATGCAGGAAATTTCGATCCAGTATTGGCTTGAGAAGAAGGAGAATGAAACGAAAGAAGAGGTTATAGGACAAAAATATTTTGATAAAAATGATACAGGCTTTGAAAAAGTATTTTTTAAGGCTCCTTCGAGTGGAGAAAAGCAAAGTGGGAAAATAGTCTGGATGGACATATTTCTTGGGGTGTGTATGGTTGGACTAATAGGAATCAGTGTTTGCTTAAAGGATTAAAAATATTATATTTGTGAACAATGAAGAAAATAATAGAGAATAATAAATGTTTATATTTTTTAAAAGAGTTACTCAAATATAAAAAAGAAATAGGTATTTTGAGTATAAGCACTATTGTTTCTACAGTAACTGTATTTCTGCAACCATTATTGATAAAACAGATCACAGACATCGGAATACTCGAAAAAAATATGCCCCAAATTGTTAATGGAGTAGCCGGTTTATTTGTTTGTGTGCTGGTATATTTAATGATTGAAGTTGTGCAGGCAAAAACTTTTGCAGAAATACATAATTCATTCTATAAGAACTTGTATTGCAATGTATTTCGAAAATTATTGCATTTAAAAAAACATTATTTTCAAATGAAAAATAGTATGGAAATAGTGCAAATGTTACAATGCGATGTATCTCAGGTTGCGTCTATGACAGATAGATATGTAGTGATGAGCTTTTCGTATGTTTTTCGTGTAATTAGTGGACTTGCTGGACTTATGCTGTTGAGTCCTGAACTGTTATGCATTGTAGTGATAGTAATTCCAGTGAAATACGTGTTAGTAAAATGTCTTGCTAAAAAGCGTGAGAAAAACATGAAAATGTATATTCAAGTTGAGCAACAATTTGGAGGATGGCTTGGCGATACAATTAATACTGTGGAAGAAATTAAATTGTGGAATCTATATGAATTAAGAAAATGCGAATTTTTAAAACAGATTTGTAAATCGTTAGCGGTTGAAATGAAAGGAACCATGATTGAGACATGGAATATTTTTGGGGATGCTGTTTTAGAGTGGGGTGTAACAATTCTTATTTATTTAGTTGGTGGATATTTGGTGTTCGTGGGAAAAATTTCCATAGGTTCAGTTTTTGCTTTTGTTTCTTATTCTAGTTATGTTACAAGACCGGTAAATAGTTTAATTGATCTGCGTATGCATTTTGCAAGTGTCAAACCGTCCGCTGAACGACTTTATACATTTTTGAATATGGAAGAGGAACGAAGTGGAAGTAAAAGAGTGGAAAAAGAGATTTCGCCAATATTAGAATTTAAAAATGTGAGATTTCAGTATACAAAGGATAGGGAAGTGTTAAAGAAAGTATCTTTTAAACTTGAGCCGGGAGAAAAAGTGGCTATTATTGGAAAAAATGGAAGTGGAAAATCAACAATTTTGGAATTACTATTACGATTTTATGAACCGGAAGAAGGAGAAATTTTATGTAATGGTGAAAATATAAAAGTGCTAAAATTATCAGAATACCGAAGCCTTTTTTCTGTTGTGAGTCAGAAATCAGCGTTGTTTTTGGGGGACATTGTGCTGAATATAGATTTTGAGG
>OGEJ01000610.1_pt1 | contig 12009 bp, 10 predicted proteins | sample 1570701 | NCBI WGS metagenome assembly OGEJ01 (sample SAMEA2582140, study PRJEB24529) | metagenome | biome: Human gut stool | place: China | collected 2011
CTCGTCGGGGATATCGTCCTTGCCAGCGTTCTCCATAGCGGACAGAAGGGTATCTTCGGTGTAGGGCTTCGGCGGCTGGGTGAAATGCTCGGTAACAGCAACCTCCGCACCGTCAAAAGTCTGCCCTTCGGTGAAGTCCGGGAGCGTATCGCCGTCCCCATCCGCAGGCTTTTCCTTCAAGAAGGTACGGAAAATGCGGTCGATCTCCCGCCAGCCTTCGGAGATGACGCGCTTGTCCTTTGCGGTGAAGGAATGGCCGCCGCAATCAAAGGTGGCCGTGACCGCCTCATACATATACGGCTCCGCCGACGCACACAGCAGCTTGCAGCAGACCAGCAGAAGCAAGTTGCGTTCGCCCAGAGGCAGAGCCTTGATATCCGCCTTTTCAATCTCCATCGTGGGAATAATGGCGTGATGGTCGGATACGTCCTTGTCGGAGATCATGGCCTCCACCAGCGGAAAGAAGTTGCCGCAGCCATCAAAGGGCGGCAGCTTTGCCGCCAGGTGGATCACGCAGGAAGCCGTTTCTGCCATGTCGGAGGTCAGATACCGGCTGTCTGTACGGGGATAGGTCAGCAGCTTCTTTTCGTAGAGACTCTGGGCGTAGTCAAGGGTCTGTTTCGCCGTGTATCCGAACAGGCGGTTTGCCTCACGCTGCAAGGTAGTAAGATCATAGAGCTTCGGCGGCTGTTCTTTCTTCTGCTCCTTCGTAACAGAGGTACAGGTGACGGCCGCACCCTTGCACATGGCCGCTGCCTGTTCCGCCTCCGCCGGATCGGTGAACTTTTCCGAAACCGCTTCGGCTCCGTCCAGCATCAGGCGCAGCAGATGATATTTCTCTTTGTGGAACAGTGTGATCTTTGCGTCACGCTCCGCCAGCATTGCCAGCGTGGGCGTCTGAACACGGCCCACATTCAGGGTGCGGTGATAGAGAACGGAGAAAAGGCGCGTAGCGTTGATCCCCACCAGCCAGTCCGCTTTCTGGCGGCAGAGGGCGGATTGATACAGTGCTTCATAATCGGTGCCGGGGCGCAGATCAGAAAAGCCCTCCCGGATAGCGCTGTCCTCCATCGAAGAAATCCAGAGACGGAGAACAGGCTTGCGGCATCCAGCCATTTGATACACCAGACGGAAGATCAGCTCGCCTTCGCGCCCGGCGTCACAGGCATTGACAATGGTATCCACATCGGGGCGGTTCATCAGAGTGCGAAGATTTTCAAAAGCGTCCTCCTTGCCAGGTGCCAGCACATAGCGGAACGGCTCCGGCAGAATGGGAAGATCGTCATAGCGCCATTTCTTGAAACGCTCGTCATAGCCGCCCGCATCCATCGGGGATACCAAGTGCCCCACACACCAGGATACGAGAAGGCCGTTGCCCTCATAAAAGCCATCGGCCCTGGATGAAGCACCCAGGGCCGACGCGATAGATTTTGCCACACTCGGTTTTTCCGCAATAATCAGTTTACTCATTCTTTTCCTCCGTTTCCTCGTCCTCGGTCAGGTATTCTTCTTCATCCTCCAGGTCGAAATCATCCAGATCAGCGGTAACTTTCTTGCCCTGCTTCGGTTTCAGAACCAGGAAATAGACCGCTGCGCCGCCTCCGGCTGCAAGGATCAGCAGCACCGCCAGGATCGCCCCGGTATTGCTTTTCTTTTTGGGTTCCGGATTCTCCAGTTCGGTGGGCTCCGCAGCTTTCTGTTCTGTGCCAACACATTCACTGAGGTTTTTTACGCAGACCTGGCAATCGGTGTTGACCGCTCCGGCCTGGCACTTTTCCGTACAGATGCAGACAATAGGTGTTTCTGCCTTTTCTCCATCCTCCGTGAGTGCCATGAGGTCGGCTTCATCCACCTGGTTCAGAAAATGCACGGTTTCCTCGCCCTCATCGTCACGGTCGATAATGAGATAGAACGCATTGCCGTTCTTCGTTTCCACTGTAATAAACTGCTTGCCGCTGGCGGTCGGACTGCCGATATCGTCAATCAGCGAAAGGTTCCCGTCCGGCGTCAGGGCGGCGCCGTCATTCAAACCACCGCCCAGCATTCCCAGCAGATTTTCCAGCGTTTCCGCGTCCAGAGAGAAAGAACCTTCCCCGGAACCAGCCTCGCCGTCACTTACCGTCATGTAGCCGGAATAGACATAGCCGACCTTTTCCGGCAGGATGACCTTCAGCCAGTCGCCATCCGTTCCGATCACCTTCACGGTCGTTCCGTTGGGAAGCTGGGTGAAGGCGGTATAATCCATTCCAGCGCCCGTGCGGACATTCAGATTGCCACCGCCCGTGGTGACGGTGCCGGTCTGCTCAGAGTCATTTTCGCCGGAACTGAACTGGATACCATCCTTGGCGACGGATACCGTGACCTGGCTGCCTGCCAGAGCGGAAAGCAGATCAGAGACATCCCCAGCCGTTTCCTGTTCAGCCACGGGCTCCGTGGTTTCCTCACCGCCGCTGGCAAAGGCGGTGACAGAAAAAGCGGCAGTGCTGAGCACTACCGCCAAAAGAGCCGATACCATTTTTGTCATAAAGTTATGCTTCATCCTCGTATCCCTCCGTTTCCTCATTCTCGGTGTTGCCCTCCTGCAGCATACCTTCCGGCAGGGAGATCATACCGCTGGCATAGGCTTTCAGGAAGGCGGTCAGCTCCTTGTTGTCCATCTTCACGGCTTTCACCATGCGGACGATTTCCAGATTTTCTTCCTCCGCAAGCTGGGTCTCCAGCGCACGAAGGCGTTTCTGCTGCTCCGCGATCTTTTCTTTGGTTTTCGCAATGTCATTGCGGATCTTCTGTGTCGTTGCCATAAATCAAATTACCTCCATATCGTTTTTTAGTTGTAGGGTGGTCGCCCGAAAGCGTAAAAGTGGGATTGCCAGTAGCTTGTGTTGATATCTGCATACTGGATGGGGTCGCCGCAGTGCAGCATTTTTCCGCCGCCCACATAGATACCCACATGGGAAACGCCCGGTGTATCGTAAGTGCCGACGAAAAAGATCAGGTCGCCGGGTCTTGCGTTGGCAGAGGATACCGGGGCGGAAATATTGTAGAGTCCTTGGGCTCCCAGTCTGCCCGTATTGCAGACGCCGCTTTCCGTCAGCACCCAGGACACGAAGCCGGAGCAATCAAAAGAAGTGTTTGGATTGCTGCCGCCCCAGACATAAGGATAGCCGATGTACTTCTCCGCCTCGGTAATGAGCGCTGCAAAGGTTTCATCTTCCAGTGCGGAAGGCGGAATATCATAGGTGGTGGGTGGTTTGGTGTACTTGTCTACATAGCCGGAGCCGGGGAACAAATCTTCCCGGTTTCCCAGCGTTGCCATATAGACCGCATACAAGGAAAGTGTTTCTTCGTCCATGATGTAGACCGGCACATGGGAAAGGTCGAAGTTTTCCAGCTTCACCTTGCAGATATAGTAGTTGTACGGTACTTCCACGTCATAGTCGTTTCCTTCGCTGTCTGTCCGTGTCTCCGTCCGATAGCGCACCTCCACTTCCACGGTCTGCGTCAGGATGTACTGCTTTTCAAAGAGCATTTGCAATTCCGCCTGAACCTCGTCGATGGTGAACACCCCTTCATGGAATGCCGTGAGAATGGAAATCAGCACATAAGGGTCATGTTCGATCTCGTCCAGATCAAAACGGTATTCGTCATATCCGGGGTGCAGAGCCTCATAGTGGTCCAGTTCATATTGAAGCTCCTGCTCCAGTTCGCAGTAGGCCGCCTCCGCAGCCAGCATATCCGCATCCTCGGAGAGATAAGAGGAAGTGAACACGCCGCCCACACCGGAGCCCGCCATCATGGAACAGGAAGATACCCCGCCAAACAGCAGAGCAACACAGGCGCCAATGCCGATCACCAACAGCACCGCCCGGCTATGGTGTTTGATGTAGAGGAATGTTTCCTTGAAGGCGTCCTTTGCTTTCTGCGCCGCACTTTTCGCCGTGGCCGCTGTGTTCTTTGCGGTTTTTTCTGCCTGCCGCAGCTCCTTTGCATAGTTCCGCTTGATCCGCTGTTTCTGCAGAAAGCGGGATACCGGGTTAGAAGCTGCCAATGCAGGATCATCATGCAGTGCCTTTTGGTAAAGGTAGTCGGCGTTTGCCTTAAAAGAAGCCTGCTCTGCCTTCGCCGCGTCACGCCAGGGCTTTGTGCGGTGATGGTGGACGGCGGCACGGACTTTGCCCTTTCCATAGGCAAACCCGCGTTCCGTCAACACCTCGCCTTTGTGTCCGGCCTCTACACCCACATTTTCCTGCTCTACCTCATGCACCTTCGCGTGGGCAGCGTGGACAATCTCATGGACCGGCCGAGAAAGCGGATTGTGCCGCAGGCGTCCGTTGGGGCGTTTCTCCACTTCTTCAAAGTGAAGCTGCGTTTTGCCTTTTCCGGCTGTCTCGTCAAAAACACGCTCGATACGGAGAACTTTCTTTGTGGGGATAGCGGCTTTTGCCGCGTCCAGCCTGTCCGCCGCACGGTCGGAACGGTCAATGTATTTCCAAAGTGCGGGATCGGCACGTTCTTCCTCGGTGAATTGCAGACGGGAGGACGGGCGCTGCCTTGCGGCAGAACCATCCCGCACCGCCTGGGTGTCAGCCTTTCCCGCCTTTCGTGCGCTTTTCTTCTCATGGTGTTCCGCCGCACGCAGGGCGAGGTCAGCCGCAGCGCCAGCGGATTCTTCCGAAGAAGCGGACAGTTCCGTTTCCGGCTCCCGGCTGCTGATATGTTCCACCTCGCCCGTGGCAAGGTTTTCCGATACCGCACCGTCACGGGTCATTTTCTGCGTGATCTTATCGGTCGCTTTCAGTTCCCTCATAGGCAGTCACCTTCCTTTCCATAGGGGCAGAAGTCACCGCAGGTGCCATTCTCGATCATGGCGATATAGCGGAAAATGGGATAGGCCTGGGGCGGGCAGACCGCATTTCCCAATGTTTTCAGCCGCAGCGCCCGGTCATCCATGCGCTCGGTCATGCGGGGGATTCCTTCCGGTTCGGCGGCCCAGAGGATACGTCCGTCCATCCTTTCGGGAAGCCCATGAGCCATTCCACCCAATCCGGGTTCAGTGCTGCCGTTTCGGACACCGGCTGTTCCTGGGAGATGATCTGCGCCGACAGGTTCCCGTCCTTCTTCTCTGGATCGAAGGCCGACGGCTTCAAGGTTGAGCGGAAACCGTCCGACGCCACCGGGGTCAGATAGAATACCGCCGCCGACAGGCTGAGGCTCCAGATCGCCCCGTTTCGGTTCCTCTTGCGGAATATCCCATTGTCCGACAGGAACACATCCAGGCTTGCCGCGTCCCTGGCGGTGTTGTTGTCGGAGGCAAGGGGTGTGGGAAACATCAGCCGCGACGATAAAAGTTCGCTGGCGCTCATGCCATGCGCCGACACCGCAAGCCGGAAATACGAATGGGAGAACAGCGTATCCCGCTTTTGCCAGGTCAAAGATCGTTTTGTCGAGCCCCATATTGATGAAGCCAGCAACATTTTCCCCAAGCACCCAACGGGGCCGCAGCTCGGTAATAACGCGGCACATTTCCGGCCACAGGTAGCGTTCATCCGCAAAGCCCTTCCGCTTTCCTGCGGTGGAGAAGGGCTGACAGGGAAAGCCGCCTGAGATGACGGTAACTGTTTCAAGTCCTGTTTTTTCAAAAAACGCCTCCTTCGTGAAAGTAGTGATATCCCGGAACCTGGGAACATCCGGCCATCGTGCGGAGAGGACGGAGTGCGGAAAATCCGCCCACTCGCACTGGCAGACAGTTTCAAACCCGGCAGCCTCCGCCGCCAGGTCCAGACCGCCAATGCCGGAAAACAGGCTCACATGGGTCAGGTTATTCATGGAGCATCCGCTCCCGGATGGATTTCTCCATTGTATCGTAGGCCCAGGGTGTATCATCCGTGGGTAGCCCCCAGCGCCTGCAAAGGCGTTTCATCCTGCGCTCATAGCCGGACACGCTTTTCTGGATTTTCAAAAGTGCCTTTTCGTCCGCAGCCTCCGCCAGTCTGCGGGTCAAACTGAAATGATAACAATAGAGATCATACAAATCACCGATCAGAAGCCGAAAACTTCCGCTACCAATCACATATTTTTCATCATTCATGCGCCGCGCCTCCTTTCCCGGTTTCACCAAGTTTTGTTGTCATAATGCTGTAAAGTTCATTGTCCTTCGGGAAGTCATCCACAAAAGGCAGGATCACATTGCCGAAGAAGATCAGCCCCTCGCCGGGGCCTGCGTTGCTGATATGCGCCGCCTGCTGGTTAGAGATATTCAGGCGCTCGCAGAGAATTTTTCTGTCTCCGCTGGCCTGGTTCAGAAGGTACACAAAATCGCTGTTTTCAAAGATGTTCTCGATCTCTGGGGAGGAAAGCAGGTCCTTGATGTTCTGCGTAATTCCCGTGGGGATACCGCCCCATTTGCGAAAGCGTTTCCAAATCTCCACGCTCCAGGAACCAACCTCGCCACGCAGCAGAAGGTGGAACTCGTCCACGAAGTACCAGGTGGATTTGCCCTGATCCCGGTTTTGGGAAACACGGTTCCATACCTGATCCTGGATCACCAGCATACCCAGGCTTTTGAGCTGCTTTCCCAGCTCCTTGATATCGAAGCAGACAATGCGGTTGTTGATATCCACATTGGTACGGTGGTTAAAAACATTCAAACTGCCATGCACATACAGTTCCAGTGCCGCCGCGATCCGCTGCGCCTCCGGCTCCGGCTGCCGCTTGATCTCGTCATACAAATCTTCCAGCAGCGGCATATTCTCCGGGCGAGGGTCTGCAATATAGGGGCGGTACACGATCCGCACGGCACGGTCAATGACCGTTTTTTCCACTGGCTCCAGACCGTTCCGGCCGCCTGCCGCCAGTTCACAGAACGACAAGATAAAGTCAGATTTCAACGCCAGCGGGTTATCATCCTCGCTGTAATTGAGGTTGATATCCATAGGGTTCACATACTGCGTGCTTGTAGGCGAGATTTTGATGACCTGGCCTTCCAGACGGTTCACCAGCGGAAAATATTCTGCCTCCGGGTCGCAGATCAAGATATCGTCCTTTGTATTCAGGAACACACCCACGATGGAACGCTTTGCTGAAAAACTCTTGCCGCTGCCGGGCGTACCTAAAATCATGCCGTTGGGCGTTTTCAGCTTTTTGCGGTCGGCAAGGATCATGTTGCCGGAAGTGGCATTGAGCCCGTAGTAGAGAGCTTCGCCGCCGTGGAAAATCTCCTGTGTGGTGAAGGGAACGAACACCGCCACCGCCGAAGTGGTAAGTCCGCGCTGTATCTTAATGCGGTTGACACCCAGGGGCAGAGCCGATACGAAGCCGTCCTCCTGCTGGAAGTCCAGCCGAACCAGGGAGCAGTTATATTTCTGCGCCACGCTTGCCGCACGGAGAAGATCATTCTCCAGCTTTTGCTTGCTGTCTGCAAAATTTACCACCAGGAAGGTCATCAGGAACATCCGCTCATTTCTGCTTTGCAAATCACGGAGGATGTTCTTTGCCTCACCTGCGTAGGTTGCAAGGTCAGTGGGGAATAGCGATAGGTAAGCCTTTGAAGTTATCTCCAGCTTTTCCCCCGCTTCACACCGGACATGCGACTTTCACCGCATCCGGCGTTCCATCAATCAAACAGTTTTCTTAGTCTCCTTAGTCATACCATTATGAGAATTATTCGTAAGATTTAGGTTCTCCAAATCAATAGGTTTCCGATTTGCCAGAATTCGCAGTCTGTTTAGCTTCATAAGTTGTGAAGCGTCCAATTTAAGAGCGGAGAGATAAGAACAAATAGTATCCTCATTGACTGCGTGTATCAGTTCGTGTACTGGTGCAAGCACCAATACCAGATTTTCATACTTGTCACTGCCACCATTACCTTTTGGTGTTTTATGGTGACAGTGGATTTCTGAAACACACTGAAATTCCTTTCCCGTTATTGCACATTTCCCCCATTGAGCGGAGAATAGTGAAATACGGTTGTCCGCATATTCTGCACTACGGCGGTATGTAGGCGCTCTCATAAGCTGTAACAGTAAGGAAGTGTTTATCCGTAAATCGTCATGGATTGCACTTCTGCCTGTCGCTGTGTAGGCGCATACTTTTCGCCGCAAATTCATTGGATTTGTGCATTGAACATAGCTTATCGGATAAATCGGTTCTTTGGATTGTGCTATATATCTTAGCTGTTCCGATTTCCCATATCTTTGGAGCTCCATTTTTGTAAGGTCTCGACCTTCTTCTTTTAGTCGGTGCGTTTTTCCTGATTTCAGCCTGTTTTTAAGGACTATATTAACAGTTCTGCCAATATCACCGCAATCAATGCTGATGTCTGTGGCTAACTGATAATAATTCTGGATTCCCATAACCATTGAGTTAAACAGCCGTACTTCTCCGGCCTCTCCACGGTCTTTTCTTGGAAATTTGATGTTCCCGACCTGCTTTGTCAGGTTGGCCTTGACCTTTCTATAGGCTTTATCGCACATGTGCGATTGAACGACATACTTTTTCCCCTTTTTGTGCAGTCTGATTTTGAATCCGAGAAATTCAGAATAGCTCCGTCTGGTGTCAACAACTCTCGTTTTCTCTGGCGAAACATCAAGACGTAAGCGTTCTTTCAGCCAATGCGTTACCGCAATCAGCGTCCGGTCTGCCTGTTCTTTCGTCCTGCAAAGAATCCGAAAATCATCCGCATATCTGACGATATACATTTCTTTCAACCTTGTATTCCGCATTGCCCGATACGCATGGCTTTGTATCGGACAGCCCGTCGCATTTTCCCTGTAGGAGTAGTTTTCCGTTACCGGGTTGCACTGCCACTGGCTTTCTATCCAATGGTCAAGTTCATTCAGAACCACATTTGCCAGCAGTGGTGAAATAATGCCGCCCTGCGGCGTTCCCTTTGCTGGGTGTTCTATATGGCCATCCGGCATGAGGATTGGTGCTTTGAGAATCCTGCGGATTACATAGAGCAATTCTTTATCCCGAATATTAAGTGACCATAACTGTTTTATCAGCTTTGAATGGTCTACATTGTCAAAGAAGCCCTTAATATCAAACTCCACAACATAGTAAAGTCCTGACCTCTGCATAAGCCTGTAGATTGCCGCTATCGCATTTTCAACCGACCGATTCGGACGGAATCCATAGCTGTTATTGCTAAATCTGGCTTCGCAGATAGGCTCCATGACTTGCTTGATACATTGCTGTACCAATCTATCCCATATACAAGGGATTCCCAGAGGTCTGGTACTCCCGTTTGGCTTAGGGATTTCTTTGCGTCTCACGCTTCTTGGGGTGTAGCCGTTTTTACCTCCCTTTACGATTCTACGTACCCTCGCTGTTACTTCGTCAGCGGTAAGTTTACCAATATCAGAAATTTTCAGCTTATCCGTCCCCGGTGTAAAACTCCCGGTATTGGATTTGATGTTCCGATAGGCCAATAGGATATTTTCTCTCGAAAGTATCACATCCATCAGGCCGTCAAAGATTTCTCCGGCTTGACTTCTGGCATACAGCTCATCAAAGGTACTCTGCATATCGTAGTATTCAGCATGGCGGAGATACTCCACGTATTTTGTTTTTGGTTTCTTCTCATTTGGCATCAGGCATCACTCTCCTTTACGGCGAGTGACTTCTTTTTGTCATACTCGCAATCCTAATTGCGACTAAGTGCTAAGTTGTCTGTTTGACTGACTTGAGGCCATTCCTCCGTTTTCCTCTTTTTCGCAGAAAACATCATCGGTTCGACCTCTGCTTTTCAGCAGTAGTACAGCAGCTTATATGATTCGTCTGCTTACTTCCTAATGGTGGAAGCCTACTGCCTTTCCTCGTTCCAACAATCCTATCTTTACATATACCTTTAGGTCTCCGCTTTAAGCCTGTCAGCTTGAACACGCCTGTAACGTGCTATGGTGTTTCATAACATCAATTTTTACTCCACCACACTGATTAGCGATTAACGCTACCGGCACATTTCTATGCCGTCATGGTATAGACCCTTACATTCGCGGTTTTCGTCAGTCATATTTCAAACATTCTGACCTTGGGTATTTTGTAGACCTCCGGCCTATAGGTAGCACCGTCCACCTCTGGACAGCTTTCGTGAGGCTGGTATTTATCCAGCAATCCATACGGCTACTCTCAGCCGACTTCACCGAGCTTCTGACAAGTCACATTTCTGTTGAAATGCCAGTCGGAGTATTAAGGGGGCGTTTCAGGGCGTTACCCCATCATTCCACCTCTCGGATTGTTAGTTCTCCTAACATTTGAAATTTTCGTTCTTTTGTTAATGCCTGATTTTGTCCTTCAACCACGAAGGCTTTGTTCAGGAACGAGTCGCACTGATATCCATATCGAAACCTTCCCGCACCGCCTTTTTCTGCGCGTCGATCTTCATACTGTCAATGTCAGTGATCTTCCGCTTGACCGTTTTAATTGCCTCGTTCTGATCCATGCTGCGGATATGGAGGCTGACAAGCAGCCCGCTGTCCGTATCCAGCAGTTCGGTGAGCATACGGTCATCCATTTCCGGTGCGCTGATCTGCAGAAAGGACACGGCACAGAATTTATCCGCCATCGTGAACTTCCTTGCTTCACCGAAGCGGAAGGAAGAAGGTGCGATAAAATCCTGAACCGACAGGCCGGAAGGGGCAAGCCAGCCCCATTCAAAAGCAAACCGTTCCCCATCCGGGTGCAGGATGCCGTGGAGCATTTCCAGCCACTCTTTGCCGCCAAGTTCTTTTGCCAGGGCGCCCATGACCTTGAAATGGTTAAGGGCGTCCATGACGATCCGGGAAAATCGTGCCCGTGCGGTTTTGCTGTCCCGTGCCTCGATGGTGAGGGTCAGATACTTCGTTTTGATAAGACCGTTGTTGCCACGTTCAAGCTGCTTGCGGAGCATTTGCGTGTAAAGCTCACGGATATGGTCGAAGTGATCTCCCTGCGCCGCGATCTCGATACGCTTTACGAAATCCTCCCGGTTCATGCGGCGGCTCACAAGGGAGAGCTGCATCCCGATAGAAGCGTCATGGGCGTTATACATATCGCAGAGGGCTTCAAAGATTGCCGTCTGGTCGTCAGGCTTTGCAAGCTGATAATTCACATCCTCGAACTCGATACACTTCGACCAGGTGTGGTCGTCCAGCTTGCACAGACCGTCCGGGTACATCTGGCGGAACGGTAAGGTATCCTGTGCGGAATGTACCTTGCCGTCGCCTCTGGCAGTTTCCAGGATACGGCTGATCTCACGCTTTTCCGCGGCGGTCAGCTTTACCGCGGGTTTTGCCGTCTGCCGTGCCTGCGGCTCTGGCTTTCGCTTTCTGAACAATGGCTTTCACCTCCTTTTCCGCCTGGGCCTGCCGCTCCAGGGCTGCGTAGAAATTGTTTGTCTGGTAAGGCCGTTCCTTCGTCCGCAGGAACATACAGCGGATGACCTGTCCGGCCACCACCTCCAGGGGTTGGCCGTGCCGCTCATACATGGCGAGCAAAAAGAACGGGAGCATGACGATAATCATGCAGAACGCGGCGGCGCTGTTGCTGGCCGTGCGTCTGAGCAAAAAGAAAAGCGGTACTCCAATGAGTGCCGCCGCTCCGAAACATATAAGCTGCCGTTTGGTAAGTCCAAACAACACTTTGGATTTTACTTTCGTCAAATCCTTTGGAATGGTTACATACGCCAATTTATCAAGCCTCCTTAATGCGCTCCGAACAGGCTCTTAGAGAGGCTGCCGGTCTTGAACAGGGCGAAACACAGCAGGACCGTGTAGCCCATGCAGGCCCATATCGCGCCTGAGATATTTCCGTCCGTGGCGATACTCTGTACCAAAACAGAGTAGATTCCCACGCACACCATGATTAGAAATGCCTGGAACGCCAATGCAAACAGGGATTTCAAGTAGTTCTGTCCTGTATGGCTCCAATCCCGGTTTGTCATAGTGGCAAGCGGAATCGGTCCAACGGAAGTTGTCAGTAGGGTAAGAACCCGGCGCCTTGCCATATCACTATGGTAGGTTTCCGAGAACT
>OGEJ01000614.1_pt1 | contig 11937 bp, 19 predicted proteins | sample 1570701 | NCBI WGS metagenome assembly OGEJ01 (sample SAMEA2582140, study PRJEB24529) | metagenome | biome: Human gut stool | place: China | collected 2011
GAAGAACTGGGACCCCAAGACAAAGGGACCCAACGGGGATTTGCACAACCTGGAACACAGCGCAACCGGCACCTTCCGGCTGGACGACGGCCAGACCGTGACCTTGAAAAAGGTTTTCCGCGAGGTATGGAAGCGCAAGCGTGGCAGCGCCGCAGAGGAGTACTCCGGGAATACCATTGACTACCAGATCAACGGCGTCCCTTGCAAGGAAAAAGAGTACATGGCGGCCGTCCAGGAGTATTGCAGCGGCGAAGAAACCATGAAGCTGCTGACCATGCCCGATTACTTCCCCTCCGTTATGGACTGGCAGAAGCGCCGGGAAATTCTGCTGGATATTTGCGGCGACGTTTCCGACGCCGACGTGATCGCCAGCACCCCGGAGCTGGCAGGGCTTCCCGAGTTCCTTAAAATGCCCGGCAGCACGACCCGCCTCTATAAGGTGGACGAGTACAGAAAAATCGCTGCCGCCAAGAAAACCGACCTGAACAAGAAGATCGAGGCCATTCCGAACCGCATTGACGAGGCAAGCCGCGCCATTGACAAGGACCTCCCGACGCCCGAAGACCTGGCGGCCAAGCTGGCCGCAGCGGAGGCCGAGGAAACCAAAATTGCAGAGGAAAAGCGGGCAATTCTGGCCGGTGATACTTCGGAACTCCGCAGCTCCCTGGCAAACGCCAAGGCGGACTATGCAGCGGCAAAAGCCGAGTACATCGAGGAGGGCAGCGAGGCCCGAGCCGAGCACCGCAAGGCACAGGAGAAGGCGGAAAGCGAACTGCTGGAAGCCAAGACGGAGGCTGCCAACGCCACCGCGGATGCCCGGCGCAAGAAAGCAGACCTGGAACACATGAAGGCCCGCCGGGAGGCCATTCTGGCCGAGTACAAGGAAGCAGCGGCAGAAACCTGGGACGAGCACCGCGAGATCTGCCCGACCTGCGGCCAGGCCTTGCCGGAAGAAAAGGTGGAGGAGCTCCGCGCAGACTTCCTCCAGCGCCGGTCTGCCAAGCTGGAAGCCATCAACGCCAAGGGCAAGAAGGAAGCCAGCAAGGAAGCCATTGCCCAGCTTGAACAGGACATTGCGGACCTCGAAGAAAAGGCAACGGCAGCCGAGGCCCGCGCCGATGAAATTTTCACCTCTCGCAAAGAGACCATCAAGGCAGAACCGCCCCGCCCGGACTTCTCCGAAACTGACCGCGGCAAGGCCATTGCGAAGACTATCCAGACGATTTCCGGCCAGATCGAGGCGGCCGAGCAGAAGCAGAGCACAGCCCTCCGCGAGGTGAACGAGCGCCAGCAGGCAGCTATGAACAACTGCCGCCAGATCCGCTATATGCAGAGCCAGGCAGAGGCAGCACAGCGCCAGCGCCAGCGTATTACGGAACTTGAAGCCGAGGAAAAGAGCCTGGCCGCGGAATATGAGAAGACCGAACAGGGCGTTTACCTGTGTGAAGTTTTCGTAAAAACCAAAGTGGCTCTTTTGACTGAGCGGATCAACAGCAAGTTCAAGTCTGTGAGCTTCCAGCTTTTCCGGGAGCAGACAAACGGCGGCGTCGCTGACTGCTGCGAAGTTCTAGTGCCCGGCGAGGGCGGCGCCATGGTTCCGTATTCGACCGCAAACAAGGCGGCCGTGGTAAACGCTGGCCTGGAAATTATCGCCACGCTTTCCCACCACTACGGCGTCCGGCTGCCTATTGTGGTAGACAACGCCGAGAGCGTGACCGAACTTCTCCCTGTTGATTCCCAGGTGATCCGCCTGGTCGTGAGCGCAGAAGACGAGAGCCTGCGCGTGGAGGTAGACAAATGAACGAATCTTTTATGCGGAAGGTTTACGAGAACCCGACCGAAAACGTGATGCAGCAGGGATTGAATTTTTACAGCCAGCAGTTCAAGAGCCTTATCAAGACCTTTCCGTCCGCGGATATGAAATCCGTTCACGACGGCATCCGCGGCGTTTTGCCTGCGAATGGCCCGGAACTGGAAGACGACATTTTGAAGCACATCACCACGGTTGTAATTCCGTTTCCGGGAGGGGAGAAATGAGCGCCAAGGACAAAGACCAGGAGCTCGGCACGTTTATGATCCAGGCTTGCCGCTGCCGACGCTGCGGCGGTCTGCTGACCAGCAAAGAGGGCGTGAGGAACGGCATCGGCCACGTTTGCCGCATGAAGGCCCTTCGGGAAATGCCGGACCCGAACCAGGTAACGGTTTTTGACGTCCTGGGGGACAAAGAGGAGAACACACATGAAAAATAATTTTCCGTTCCGCCCGCACTGGAAGAAGCCGGAGGAACCCAAGGCGGCCCCGGAAACTTCACAGTATCTGCCGCGGGCCGTTGAGCTGACCGTGGAGCAACACAAGCCGGAAGAAGGCCTGCGGGTGCTTCTGGAAGGCTTTGCGCATTACTTCAACCGCACGGCGGAGGCCCTGGGGCCGTACCCGCTGGCAGATACCGCAATGTTGATTGTGCTTTATACCCACATTGCGGCGAGCCTTTCTTACCAGGACCCGGCGGCCGCCAAGATGGCAGAGCAAATCGAAAAAGTTGTAAAGCTGCCGCCCGTAGATTTCTACGCGGCCAGCAAGAAATAAAAAATGGAGGAACACACATGAACGCAGAAAACGCAGCAATGACCCCCGCGGCCGAAAACGCGGTTGTAGAAACAGCCACCGAGAGCATCGGCACCCGCTTTACCAAAAAGGTGCTGGCCCAGTTTGCCAGTAACACCGGCAGCCAGATTGCAGTAACGGAGTTCCAGCGCCGCCTTATCCAGGGATACTTTATCCAGATCGACCGCGCTCTGGCCGTAGCAGAGGAAGCCCGCGTGGCGAAGAACGCCAAGAACCGGGACCACAAGTGGGACGAAACCCTCCCCGTAACGTGGAAGTTCGTCAACCTCCAGGACCTGGCAATGGACCTGGTACGCTACGCCCGTATGGGCCTGGATATGCAGTGCGAGAATATGTTGTTCCCGATCCCGTACAAGAACAACAAAACGAACCTGTACGACGTGACCCTGATGCCCGGCTATAACGGTATCCGCTACGTTGCCATGAAATATGCGCTGCACAAGCCCAAGGCGGACACAATCGAACTTGTTTACAGCAATGACAAGTTTGCTCCGCACCCGAAGGACAGCCGCCACCCGGTTGCGTCCTACGAGTTCGAGATCACGAATCCCTTCGACCGCGGCGACATTGTGGGCGGCTTTGGCTACCTCGAATACGACGATCCGACACAGAACGAGCTTATTGTTATGCCCATGGCTGCCATTCGCAAGCGTATGCCCAAGTACGCAAGCGCCGAGTTCTGGGGCGGATCGAAGCAGGTCTACAACAAGGAGACCGGCAAGAAGGAAGACACCACCGTGGAAGGCTGGCTGGACGAAATGTGCCGCAAGACCCTGATCCGCGAGGTTTTCAGCGCAAAGCACATTGTACGCGACCCCGAAAAGCTGGACGAAGATTACCGCGTGATGAAGGCCAGAGAGGTTGCCTATGCCGAGATCCAGGCGGAGGCTGAGATCCAGGAACAGGCCAACACCGTTCTGATCGACACCGCGCCGCAGCCCGCAGCGCCCGCAAGCCTGCCGGAGCCCAAGAAGACAATCCAGGCCGATGCCAGCACCGGCGAAGTTCTGGAACCCCAGGCGGCGCCCGCGGCAAAGCCCACCAGCCGGAAAGCAGCCCCGGCACAGTGGGACGTTGCGGAGCCGGATTTTTAAGTGGACATTCGGCCCATTGCCAGCGGCAGCAGCGGAAACGCCTATTGGATATCCGACGGCAAAACCCCGCTGCTGCTTGATGCTGGCATCCCGATGAAGACAATCCAGATAGGATGCGGATTCCGTGTGCGGGAGCTGGGAGGCTGCTTTATTACGCACTGCCACGGAGACCACAGCAAAGCCGCAAAAGACCTTCTGCGCTACGGCGTGGACGTTTACACGGGCCAGGGCACCGCAGAAGCCTGCCGCCTAGAAGGCCACAGGCTGCACATTACGCGGCCGCTTGAACAGTTGACGGTTGGCACGTTTCTGGTTTTGCCTTTCGATGTGGAACACGATGCGCCGGATTCGCAAGGATTTCTTCTGGAATCTACGGCGACCGGAGAAAAGCTGCTGTATTTCACAGATACCTATTACCTGAAATACAGATTTTCGGGCATTACCCACATACTCGGAGAGTGCAACTACACCCGGGAACGAGTGCAAGAAAACCTTGCGGAAGAAACGCTGCCAACAGTTCGGGCCGCTCGGTTGATGCACAGCCACATGAGCCTCCAACACCTGGTTGAATTTTTGGAGGCAAGCGACCTTTCGCGGCTGAAACAAATCTACCTCGTGCACCTTTCGGCTGAAAATTCGGACGAGGCCGAAATGAAACGCCGGATTCAGCGCCTTACCGGCGCGGAAGTGTACGTTTGTTAATTTCTACGATGGAGGACGACATGGCCGGGGTAAAAATTGAACAGGGGACCTTGACGCACCGAAAAACGCTGCGCCTTAAAGGCCTGCTGGGGATAGGCGTCGCCCAGGCGGTCGGCCATCTTACAATGCTCTGGGTATGGGCCGCAAGCAGCACCAAGGACGGAAGCCTGGCGGGAATGACGCCGACGGAAATCGCAGAGGTTTCCGGGTGGGCAGGCGAACCGGCCGACTTTCTGGCGGCCATGATAGATGCCGGTTACATAGACGAAGCGCCAGACGGTTTCCGGCTCCATGATTGGGCCGAAAACACAGGACAGATCGAAGCGGAAGCCCGCCGGGAGGCAGCACGAGAACGGCAACGGAGATTCAAAGAGCGAAAGCGGGCAGAGAAGGCCGCAGAGGCCGCGAGAGCGGAGGCAAGCAAAGTGCTTGCGCCACAACAAAAGCCGCTTGTCGTGGCCCCGCAGCCGCCGCAGAGGACGGAACCACGCACAGACCCAGAACTGGCCCGGGCTGGACAGGTCTATTTGAACAACATAAACCCGACGCCGCCGCGCTGGGAACTTGAAGACCTGACCCAGGCTGTCGCTGAGTTTGGCGCCGACGTGGTGATCCACGCAATGGAAATCGCCCAGAGAAACAAAGCGCCGAACTGGAAATATACCCGCGGCGTACTGGCACGGTATAGGGAGAAGGACGTGAAAGACCTTGCAGCGGCCGTCGATGCGGATAAATGGACAAAGGAGGAAGCACGAAATGGAAAAGCTGGGCGATATGATCGCCAACGGGACGCAGTCCCGGCAACCCAGGGCCTCGCAGGATTCCACACCGCGTGAAACCTCCATCCTGGCAGACGAGGCAATCCGCCGCGGCTACAAGATGGACAAACCGGCACCGGAGCCGGAGCATTGCAAGTTCTGCGGCAAAACCCTGCAATACAGGGGCTTCCTCCTTCCGGCCATTGCGCCGCACCGCGTGTTCGGCTGGGATTCGCAGCCGGAGCGCTGCACCTGCCCAAGGGCGCAAGCCTACTGGGAGAGGACGGAGGCCAAGAACAAGGCCGCAGAGGAAGCCAGGGCGGCCGCAGAAGCCGCCGCAGCCTTCAACCGGCGTATAAACCGCCTGTTGGGTGACAGCGGCATGGGTGCCCGCTTCCAGAACAGGACCTTTGCCCGCTTCCAGGTGACGCCGGAGAACCAGAAGGCCTATACCGCCTGCAAGGAGTATGCGGCAGCGTTCAAAGCACAGATGCTTCCCGGCAAGGGGGAGGACGGCGAAGCAGTACCCCCGCAGCGGGAGCGCAACGGCCTTTTCTTGGTTGGAGGCTATGGCACCGGCAAAACACACCTGGCCGCAGCCGTTGCAAATGAGCTGATCCGAAACGGCACCCCGGCCCTGTGCATGACCATGATCGACCTTCTGGCGAACGTGCGCCGGACCTACAACGGCCAGGGCGACGAGGCGGACATTTTGAAGCTCTACACCGAAACCCCGCTGCTGATTATTGACGACCTGGGCAGCGAGGCGGCAACCGAGTGGACTTCATCCATGATCTTCACCATCGTAAATGCCCGCTATGAAGCCTATATGCCCGTGATCGTAACGACCAACTGCGGCACCGAGGAACTGACCCGGAGCCTGACACCGGCCGGGTGCAGTGAGCGAAACGCCCAGAAGATGATTGACCGCCTCCGGGAAATGTGCCTTGCAGTTCCGCTTGACGGCCCATCATGGAGGGCGAAATGAGCACAGAGAACGGCCGGTGCTACCGGATCTGTAAGACCTGTGGGAACCGCTGGAACGTGAGCTGCATAACAAAAGGCGGCGGGCAATCCTACATCTGCCCCCTCTGTGAGTGGCAGAAGAAAAATAAAACCCAGGGAGGGCAGCATGAGAAGTTACAACACATTCGCAAACCGCGGCCGTGATTTTGAGGACTTCGTTATACAGGTGAACGACCTGTATACCCGTAGCGGAAAAGCTGTGGTCTACAAGGTACCAACGGAGTTTTTGCCGATACGAGACAGCACCGGCCAGATCAAGAGCTGCAAGGTGGAGCATAAATCCTGCGTTGATTTCCTGGGACGATACAACAGCATCCCCGTTGCGGTGGAGACAAAGCAGACGCACACCGGCCGAATCGACTTTGACGCAGTACAGCCGCATCAAGCCGCCTTCCTGGACGCCTGGACGACCGACAAGGCGGTGGGCATGATCCTGGTTAGCTTCGGCCTTCGCCGCTTCTTTGCCGTCCCCTGGCCCTTCTGGCGGGCTGCCAGGAACACATGGGCCGCGCAGAAGGGAACGGCCAAGAAAAAGCGCGCACCGCCCACCGTGACGGCCTACGGCCAGACATGGACGCCGCCACCCATGGCGAGCGCAGCCCCGGAAGATTTTCTTCCGGCCTGGGAGGTAAACCTCGGCGGCCGCACCGGCCTGCCCTACCTGGAAACCATTGAAAAGCTGGAAGGAGTTCTGGAATGAGTGACGATATTTATTTAGCCCGCTTCGACTATGAGGAGCTGACGGAGCAGGCCGCGATCCCCGTTATTATCGTGACGGCGAACCAGGACGACTACCCGCGGCGCTACGTTGCCCGCCTTTGGGACATGAGCGTTCCGACGAGCACCCAATACATGGTCCTGGAAGATACCCTGGAAGATTTACGAAAAACGATTCCGGCCGAAATGAACCGCCTTCCGGCAGCACCGGACGACAGCATTGTGGAAGCCTGGCTTTGAGGAGAAACATATGAAGAAGACTATTGTTTGCGTGGCCCTTGCAGCAATGATTCTGACGGGATGCGGGAAGATTGAAAAAGCACTTGAGGGAAGGCCACCGAAAGATGGCGACGAAATCGGGAAAGCGGACTGGTTTATCAGCGTAATGAGACCGCAACCGCTGGTTTATGCGAAAGATACAAAGATTTTGTATTACATAGATTACAGCGGTGTGTATGGCGTATTTGCAGTTCCGTATTATAACGAACAGGGAAAAATTTGCCGTTATATTGACGGCCAGATTGTACCGGTGGAGTAAGGAGAAACACATGGAAAAAGTACGTTTTGAAGCCTTCAACGTTGAAGAACTGCGCGTTTTGCGCCGGGCTTGCTACGAGGCGGGAGCCGCATTTGGCGACCCGGGCCACACGGCGGCGGAGCGGGCCACGCTGGACGACCTGGTCGTCGAGATCCTCGGCGAGCTGAAAAAGAAGGAGGCGGCCGCCGCCCAGCAGAAACAGGAAGAACCCGTGGAAAAAGCTGCGGAGGATTCCGAAAAGGGAACGGCTGAGCGGCTGCCGTTTGCGCCGAAAGCTTTCCAGAAGCCCGAACCGCAGAAAAAGCGCATGGTGCAGCGGCCGGACATTCTGGAAAGGGTAAAAGCTGCACAGCCCGCCGAAAGCGCCCACAGGGCCCCGGAGCCGCCCGTCGAGGCAAAGTTTACCGGCTTCCTGTATGTGCGCTGCGAAAAATGCGGCCAGGAACGCGGCTTCTGCGCAAAGACACCGATTTCCTCGTGTTATTGCCGGGAGTGCGGCGGGAAAACGGAGCTCAAAAATATGCGCCAGGTCAAGATCTGGTGCGAGTGCGGCAGCGCCTACCGGTACCACACGAATATCCAGGACGCCGCATTTGATATGCCATGCCTGAACTGCGAGGCCCCTGTGGCGCTTGAATGGAACGGGAATAAGAACAGATACCAGCCCATGAACAGCGAGCCGCCGAAGGCCCGCAGGGGCCGGAAATAAGGCGAAAGGAGAGAACACACAATGAGCAGCACAGACAACCTCCCGCGCCCGGCGGACAGCCCTTGTCTCAAATGCGCTTCCGCTGGCTGCACGAGCATTACCATTGGCAAAGGCGACAACCGAAAGACCTTCCCAGGCTGCGCGACCTGGCAGCAGTGGTTTTCTGAACGCTGGCAGGGCTACCAGGCAACTGCCTACAAAATGAAGCACCTTCGGAAGGCGCGGGGGCACGGGAATGACTAGATATATTTCTGTGTACCGTTGCCGCCTTTGTGGAAAGGAATACGCTGAAGGCGGCACGGACACCGGACGCGCTGCCATGAATGGCGCAAACGAGGCGGCGTTAACTGCAAGCGGCATTGAGCCTGGACGACTGTGCATGAACGCGCCCACACTGTTTTCAGTTCACCGTTGCGACGGCGGAAGTTATGGCGTTTCTGAATTTTTGGGTTTTAAGAAAGTTGACTTAGAATACAAAATGAAGGAAATTTTTGAAAACCTTTGCAAGGAGTATAAAAAGAAGGGCGTAGAAGCGGAGGTTTCAGCTTCCATATTCCAGGGTGAGTTTTGCATAACCATGCGCAAGTCAAACGGCATTGTAAGAAAAATAGCTTGTTCGGCGAACGTGAGAGTGCTGGCGGAGGGCTGCGGCGAAAAATTCCCGCTAGAAGGCCATTGCCACGACATATTCGAGCGGATGAACCTAGAACTTGACCAGCTTTTGGCAAGGGAGGCACGGAAATGAGCAAGAACGTATTTGTTGAAGCCGATTCGTTCCGGCGCCTCCTTCTTGGCGCTGCCGGAGGCTATGAGCTGCAAGGCTACCATGAAGCGGCCCAAACCGTTATGCACGTTATTGACGCACTGGACGAGCTGACAACAGGCGGGAAAGGGAGAAGCCAGGAGGACGAGGACCGGGAGGCCGCAGAGGCCGCGAAAACCATTCGGCTTTACTGCGAGAAGCGCCGGAAGGTGGGCTGCTGCGAAAGCTGCATATTCAACAAGGGCAATAAAGGACCGCTTTGCCCGCTTTATGGCAGCCCGATGGGCTGGGAAGGATTCGGAGGAAAAGAAAATGGCTGAATACATCCGGCGTGAGGCTGTGTTAAAGAGCCTGGAATATACCACGGTATGGGAGGCAGAAGCAGAGAACGTTATCGCGCTTACCCTTCGTGCGGCGCGGGAAAAGGTTGAAAAGCTTCCTGCTTTGCAGGAAAAAGACCTCTTTCCCGCATGGCGCAACCCTGAAACAGACCCGCCCAAGGTCGAAACGGAAGTGCTGATTTTGTACCGCAACGATATTGACGGATACAGTATTACGACAGCGCACTATGAAGACGGGAGCGTTTTTTTACAAGATAGCGTATGGTATTGGGAAGACCTTCCCGATTGGGGAACATACGACGAGGAGCGGGACGACTACAAAATCCCGAAAGGCTGGTGGGAATACCGCCACTTCAACCTGGACGAAGTTTACAACAACAAGATAGACCGCCCTGTTGTGGGCTGGATGCCGCTGCCGCCGAAGGAGATGACACAGAATGGCAATCAATAAGAAAACCCGTGAGGCGGTATACCAGAAGTACGGCGGCCGCTGCGCGTATTGCGGTAGGGCGATTACCTACAAGGATATGCAGGTCGATCATTTCCGGCCGCTGCGGGTATGGAATGAAGCAGACGGCGCGGCGGATGATATTTCAAACCTTATGCCCGCCTGCCGGATGTGCAACCATTATAAGCGCGCAAACTCCCTGGAAGTGTTTCGCCGGTATATTGCCGAGATTCCCCGCAAGCTGCGCGGCAACTATATTTATAAAATTGGCGCGGCCTACGGGAACGTCGTTGAAAATGAAAAACCGATTGCGTTTTTCTTTGAAACCGAGGAGGAAAAAGCCAGCTCCGGAGCTGCCATAATGAGCCCGGAAGATATGGCCCATTACTTGATGGACTTTTGCCACGACCATTTGGCGGCAGGAAAAGGCTGCCAGGGATGCCCTTTTAACAGACCATCCACCAAAGAGTGCGGCGGAGCGTGCCGCCTTGGCGTTCCGTCCGACTGGGATTTTTGAGGAGGCGAAGAAATGAGCAAAAAACGTATGGTCTACGCGGAGGATGTGATCCAGAGAATCCGCGACCTGGCCCCGGAAATCCTGGGCGGCTGGTATAACCCGGACATGGAGAACGAGTTGGAGCAGCTTGTTTGCGTTGTGGAAAACACTCCGACGGCAGCAGCCCAGGACGCCCAGCGCTGGCGCTACACGGCAGAGGAGCCTCCAAAGGAGGAAGACGGCGACTGCTGCGGCCGCGTTCTGATCGCCCACGCCGGTGCCCATTGTGCGGTCGCTACGTCCTTACAGTACGCCAAAAAGAACCCGGAGGCGGTCCGCGTTTGGATGCCGCTTCCGAAACTACCGTGGGAGGCTGAAAAATGAGTAAAGCTGTTTTGCTGAGCATCAGGCCTGAATGGTGCAAGAAAATTCTTGACGGAGAAAAGACAGTTGAGGTGCGCAGGACTTGCCCTGTGCATGGGACGCCGTTTAAGGCGTACATCTACTGTACCCTGACAGCGAGTAAAGAGTTTAATTTGGACGACCACAACTGGGACGTCTCCGCGAAGAAACACGGTGGATGGCCAGGTAAAAGGGGGCACGTCATTGGCGAGTTCACCTGTAAGAAAATTACCGGCCTAACCCATGTTGGAGAAACAGGAAGCTGGGAACCGGCAAACCTGTACGTTATGGCACCCGGATCATATTACAAACCAGCCGATGAACTTCTTGAAACGGCCTGCATGAGCAAGGAAACCGCCGAAAAATATCTCAAAGGCCGTGACGGCTGCGGCTGGCACATTTCCGACCTGAAAATTTATGACCAGCCGCGCTAACTTCCGGCGTTCACGGGCTTGCAAAGTACTCGGTTTGGTATGCGGCCTGTGGAGGTGCAGAGACCTCCTCAGAGCTGGCGCTATGTGGAGGACAGCAGATGAAACTAACTCTCTACGGCGACCCGCGCACAAAGAAAAATTCCGCCCGCATCCTCAAAAGCCGCTCAGGCGGGCGCTTTGTGGCCCCCAGCAAGGCCTATGTGGATTATGAGACGGACTGCCTGCGGTAAATCAAAAGGCCGCACAGGCCGCAAAGTGGGATTTTGTAGGAGGCACACCGTGATGGAAGCTGTACAGCTTTCGCTTTTTGACATGATGACCGCAGCGCTGCCAACTGTGGCGGTCTGCTGTATGGACGGAAGCCGGGTTGATGCTGCACCTGCCGAAAGCTGGATGCAACGGCTTGTGCAGGGCGGAGAATATGCCGTGCAGGTCGCGGGTCATTCGATGGTGCTCAGACCGGCAAATTGCCCGGCAGACGGCGTTGCAGCGGGTCACAAGTATTATCCACTACACCATCGGAGAGCGCCTGTTCTCGGGCGTGTTTGTGGGAAGAGAGAGGGTGAGAACATGAGCAAGGAAAATATGGGCCGGAATGCGGAGCACTATGCAGACCCGACACCGACCGCAGCCATGCGCAACATCTGCCGGGACGAGTACCAGAAGGAAGCCGCCCGGCTTGACAGAATCGGAGACATCGTTCCCCTGCTGCGCCAGATGGCCAATATCGCAGGGTTCGAGATCATAGGCCGCATCCCGCTGAGGGACAAGGCCACCGGTAAGGAGTACAGGTAATGAGTGACATGGAAGAAGTTATCGCAACCTGCCGCGATACGATGCTGACCGCCCTTGAGAAGATTGGCGGACAGAGCCTCATTTGTTCG
>OGEJ01000624.1_pt1 | contig 11770 bp, 9 predicted proteins | sample 1570701 | NCBI WGS metagenome assembly OGEJ01 (sample SAMEA2582140, study PRJEB24529) | metagenome | biome: Human gut stool | place: China | collected 2011
CTCTATTTCCATCGCCCATCTCCGGGCGCGGGTCATCAAAACACATTATAGTATAGCATATCTGAGGGGAAAAAGAAACCCTCTGCGGGGGTTTGCCCTCTCCGTCATTGCTTCGCAATGCCACCTCTCCCATAGGGAGAGGCACTGGCGTGCCGGTCAGGCCCACGCGGGACGAGCAAAGCCTTATTTTTTCGGAAACAGTAGTGCCCTGCTACAGAGGGCAGCAGCTTCGGGACAATATTCCTTGTCAAGCTGTTGTGAATCTCTGTAGCAGGGCACTATCTTTTACGCCATATTGAGCTTTCAGCGGTCAGCGCAGAGTTGCCCGGCACGCCAGTGGCTCCCCTACTAGGGGAGCTGGCGAGGAGCTTGCGACGAGACTGAGAGGTTGTACGAAGGACAGCCTGACCGTGAGCCACTGCGGGACAAAACCTCTCCGTCATCGCTGCGCGATGCCACCTCCCCTATCGAGGGGAGACTTTGGCATTTCGTAACGTTTCATCTTCAATCGGAGAGGTTCTCCTGCTCCGGCGGCAGAGCCTGGGCCAGCAGGGCGGCCAGGCCGCTGTAGCGCAGGTTCTGGCGGATGTTGGACATCATCCGGTTCACCACGTCCCGCCGGCCCACCACGATGCAGAGCTTCCGCCCGCGGGTGACGCCGGTATAGAAGAGGTTGCGGTAGCACAGGCGGGGCGGCACCTGTGCCGCCGGGAGGATGACCGCCGGGAACTCGCTGCCCTGGCTTTTGTGCACCGTGATGGCATACGCAATTTCCAGCTCGTTGAGGTTCTCCGCCGGGTAGACCAGCCGCCGGTCGTCCATCCGCACCACCATGGAGCGGCTGCGCACGTCGATGGACTCCACGATGCCGATGTCGCCGTTGTAGGCACCCACGCCCTGTTCCCCGCCGATGCGCTGCCACGTTATCTCGTAGTTATTGCGCACCTGCATCACTTTGTCCCCCACCCGGAAGACCCGGGCCGCGCTCTGCAGCTCCGGCTTGCCCTTCTTTGGCGGGTTGAGCATGGCCTGCAGCTCCGCGTTGAGGGCCTGGGTGCCGGTGGGGCCGAGCTTCGTGGGGCAGAGCACCTGAATATCCTTCACCGGGTCGAACTGGTAGCTGCGGGGCAGACGGGTGGTCACAAGGTCGCAGACCAGCTTCTGGGCCGCGTCGCCGTCGGCTTCGAGGAAGAAGAAATCGTCCGTCTTGCCGCCCTTTTTCAGCGGTTCGCCCGAGATGATGTGGTGGGCGTTCTCCACGATGAGGCTCTGAGCGGCCTGCCGGAATATCTCGTTGAGGCAGACCGTCGGCACCAGCCCGGAGCGGATGGTCTCGCCGAGGATATTGCCCGGGCCGACGCTGGGCAGCTGGTCGGCGTCGCCTACCATAATAATACGGCAGCTGTACCGCAGTGCCGCAATGAGGGCCTGGAACAGCTTGACGTCCACCATGCTCATCTCGTCGAGGATGACGACGTCGCACTTGAGCAGGTTCTTGTCATTGTGGATGAAGCTGACCACACCGCCGGTGTAGTCCACTTCCAGCAGACGGTGGATGGTGGAGGCTTTCCGGCCCGTCAGCTCGCTCAGACGCTTGGCGGCGCGGCCTGTGGGAGCGCAGAGGGCTACCCGTTCGGCCTCATTCTCGAGCAGCTGCAGGATGGCGTTGACCGTGGTGGTCTTGCCGGTGCCGGGGCCGCCGGTGAGGACAAGGCAGTTCTCGGTCATGGCCTTGCGGATGGCTTCCTTCTGGAGCGGCGCGTAGGCAAAGCCCTGCGCCAGTTCCAGAATCTGGATGTTCTTGTCGAGGTTTCGGGCCGTCTGCTTCCCGCGCCTGGTCAGCATGGCCAGACGGTCGGCGATGTCCTGCTCTGCGGCCAGCAGATCCGGCAGATAAATATACGGTGTGCCGTCGAACATCCGCACCGCCAGTTTCCCGGTCTGGATGCAGCTGTCCAGCGCCGCCGCCAGCTTTTCGGGGGGCTGGTGGATGAAGTTCGACGCTGTTTCCAGCAGCTGCGCCCGGGGCAGACAGGTGTGGCCGTTGCCGGCGTTGTGGCGCAGGGTGCGCAGAAGGGCGGCTTCCAGCCGCTGGGCGCAGTCCCCTGCCATCTGGTAATACTGGGCGATGCTGTCGGCGTGGCGGAAGTCCAACTGCAGCGGCTCCCCGCAGAGCAGGTAGGGGTTCTGCTGGATGGCCTGCATGGCCCCCGGCCCGAAGGTGCGGAAGACTTCCATCGCCCGGCGGGGGCTGATCTCGAACTGAGCCAGATAGGCAATGAGCTCCCGCATTCCGAACATCCGCTTGAACTCCTGCTGGATGCGGTCGGCCTTGTCCGCCGAGATGCCCGGGATGAGGGTGAGCTGGGCGGGGTCGTTGGCGATAACTTCCAGCGCCGCCGCGCCGAATTTGTCAATGATCTTATCCGCCGTCCGTGCGCCGATGTAGGGCAGCGACCGGCTGGCGAGGAAGGCGTAGACGGCCTCGAGGTCTTTGGGCATATCCGTCTCGCACTCCTGTGCGTGGAACTGTCGGCCATAGGTGGCGTGGTTCTCGTAGCTGCCCCGGCAGACGACGCTTTCGCCCGCGTGGAGCTCTCCCACCACGCCGCACACAACGGTGACGACACCGCCGCCCGACACCTCGAACACGGTGTAGCCGTTGTCCTCGTTCAGGTAGATGATGTCCTCTACCGTGCCTTCCAGCCGTTCCAGCTCCTGCTCCATCGTCCCGCCTCCTCGTTTTGACACAACTATATATAGTATAGCGGTTTTGGGGGGATTTGTAAATATGAGGGGTGGGCTTTGAGGCTCTCCGGCAGCGTCCTTGCCCTCTCCGTCTGCTTCGCAGCCACCTCTCCCAGAGGGAGAGGCACTGGCGTGTCGGTCAGGCCCACGCGGGACAAGCAAAGCTCACTCTATCCGAAAACAGCAGTGCCCTGCTGCAGAGGGCAGCAGCTTCTAGACAAGAACACTTTGTCAAGCTGTTGTGAATCTCTGTAGCAGGGCACTATCTTTTATGCCATATTGAGCTTCCAGCGGTCAGCGGAAAGTGGCCCGGCCTGCCAAAGGCTCCCCCTCTGGGGGAGCTAGCATTGCGAAGCAATGACGGAGAGGGCAAGCCCGCTGGCGGCTCATGGTCAGGCTTCCCTTCGTACAACCTCTCAGTCTCACTTCGTTCGACAGCTCCCCTAGTAGGGGAGCCTCTGGCGAAACCGTTCACTTTGCTGGGCCTGCCAAAGCCTCTCCTACAAGGAGAGGTGGCACGCCGCAGGCGTGACGGAGAGGTTGTACAAAGACGAGCCTGCCCTCTGTAGCAAGGCCTGCCCTTTTACGCCATATTACGCCTCAGGCGTCCAGTAGGAAGTTGACCGGCCTGCCAAAGGCTCCCCCTCTGGGGGAGCTGGCGAGCGGAGCGAGACTGAGAGGCTCAATCCTCCACCCGCGCTGCGGCAAGATCCTTCGTCAGCCGCTTGCGCACTGCAAAGTACGCCGGGATGAGGAAGAAGCAGGCGAAGAACCATGCCACAGGGTTGGCGATACAGGCCGCAAAGTAGCCCCAGAGCGGCACGAACCAGAAGCCCACCATGGCACGGGCGACCATCTCGGCCACGCCCGCGAACATGGCAAGGCCGGAATAGCCCAGGCCCTGGATGGTGTAGCGGTAGATGATGAGGACAGCCAGCGGGATGTAGAACACGCTGTTCCAGAAGATGAAGCTGCGGGCATTCGCCATGATCTCTACCTCGCTGCTCTCGAGGAAGAGGCTGATGAGCGGCACATCCAGCACACGCAGGATGAGGAAGGATGCCACGCTGTAGACGCAGCCAATGCCCAGCGCGGTATTGACGCCCCGGTCCACACGCTTGAGGTCGTGAGCGCCCATGTTCTGGCTGGCGTAGGTGGTCATGGCGGTGCCGATGCTCTCCAGCGGCACCGAGAGGAACTGGGCGGCCTTGCTGCCTGCGGTCTGCGCGGCCACGATGCTGCTGCCCAGACCGTTCACCGCGCCCTGCAGCACGACGCTGCCGATGGCGGTGATGCTGCACTGCAGGCCCATAGGGATGCCCATGTTGCAGAGCTTGAGGCAGTGGCTGGCGCTCAGACGGCCCTCTTCCCTGCTCCATTTCAACTCCGGGTAGTGGCGGCCGATGTAGATGAGACTGCCGATGCCCGCCACCGCCTGACTGAACACGGTGGCGAAGGCCGCGCCGAACGCCCCCATCCGGAAGGTGAGGATGCAGAGCAGGTCGAGGCCGATGTTCAGCACGCTGGCCACCAGCAGGAAATAGAGCGGCCGCTTGCTGTCGCCCAGCGCGCGCATGAGGGCGCTGGTGACGTTGTACAGCAGGGTGAAGGGGATGCCCCAGAAGATGGTGCGGATGTAGATGTCCGCGATGTCGATGATGTTGTCGGGGGTGTTGGTCCAGACCAGCACCGCCCGGGTCAGGGCCACCGTCACCACCGTGAGCACGACGGCGAAAAAGAGGCTCAGCCAGACGGTATTGGCGGTGTAGCGCCGCATCTCTCTGTAGTCCTTCGCGCCGAAGGTCCACGAGATGGGGATGGAGAAGCCGCAGGCGATGCCGTTGACGAAGCCCAGCACCAGATAGTTCAGGCCGCCCACGCTGCCCACCGCCGCCAGCGCATCCACGCCCACGAAACGGCCCACGATGATGGTATCGGCCAGATTGTAGAACTGCTGGAACAGACTGCCCAGCATCAGCGGCACCGCAAAGGCAAGGATGAGCTTGAGCGGGCTGCCCTGTGTCATGTCTTTTGTCATACAAAGCCCCTCCCCGGGCGGTCACTTAACATTTCTTTGCCGGATCTTTGCCGACAAAAACGCCCTGCCGGACGAGGGGCAGGACGTCTTGCGTTTCATGAGTGGTATTATACTCAGCTCATCGTGATTTTGCAAGGGGTTTTTCTCAGATTTTTTCGTACAACATTGCTATTTTTCTATCGGTGGTTTTTGGTGATTGTGCGCAGGTCAGTTTCCGCGTCCCGCGTGCCGGCCCCGAGGGCCGCGGGGTTCACCGGTCTTATCCTTTCGTTTTGTATGTCATGCAATGCCGTCGCTGCCGCTCAGGCTCTCCTTTGAGGGGCTTATGAGATGCCCCAAGTCCTCCGGTATCCAGAGTTTGGCCTTCTCCAAGTCCTCCGGGAGCCAGGGCTTTATCTCACCCTGCCTATCCGGCAGGTCTTCCCAGTCATCGCCAAGGTCGGCATAGCTCCGCAGGTCACTCTCCAACAGATTGGTATACTTTGTGCCATCCGGGACGGTGGTTTCCAGCAGGAAAAGCCGTGGCTTATCCTCCTCGGGAGCGATGGCCTCAAATCGGGAAGCCAGCTGTTTCAGGGACTCCTCAAGCCCGATTCTCGGCGTTTCCGTTCTCGCAGGCTCGAGCCACCAATCCAAACTCGGGCGGTCGTCCCTTTTTTTCGCGAGTTGGAAGTCCATGATATCCAGCTCTTGTTTCAGGGACTCGTCATGCCCGATTCCCGGCGTTTCCTCTCTCTCAGGCTCGAGCCACCAATCCAAACTCGGGAGGTCGTCCCTTTTTTTCGCGAGTTCGTGGGTCAATATCAGCCACTCCTGCGGCTCTGGCGTCTGCACCGGCACCCACTCCAGATAGCGCTCTGACAGGTCGTCCCGCGTTTCGCCGTCCAGCCGGAGGCTGATGTCCTCCCTGTTCTGCTTCAGCTCCACGTCAGCGTCCTCGCCCGCCGCGTCGGCCATCTTGTCCACGCTATAGTGGGTCATGGTGTCCTCATAGCGGAAGAAGATGTCCTCCACGCCGTCCTCCCGGAGACTGGAGATGTCGGTGGTGACGGTGGAGCGGGGAGCGGCGCTCTCAATAAGCACCACACCCCCCGGGGTGAGGACCTCTCCGGCGTCGCCGGCCTTTACGCTGCCGACCATGGGGTCGGTGCTCTCAATAATGGCCAAAGCAGGGTCCAGCCGCTGGATGGTGACCCGGCTGGAAAAGAAGCCGCCCACCACCATGCCGCCGGGCAGGGGTTCGGGGGCGTTCTCCTGTGCCGGGGGCGGGACGTCATCATCATCGTCGTCCTCGTCGTCGTCCGGCTGGGGCTTGGGGGTGGAGGTGTAGTCGTAGCCCATCCCCTCCATCACGGTGCCGTCCGCGTTCAGACGGGTCAGCCGACCGCCCGTCACCTTGTGTTCCGCATCAGAAAGGGCATCCGTGGGTACTTCGCCGTACTTTCCGCCGATGGCCGGGGCCTTGGCGTCCGTCATCTGACTCCCCGCCTTGGCCGTCACCTCGGCGTCGCCGCAGATGATGATGTTATTGGGGTTGCTGGGGTTGCTGGGCGGTGCATTCGGGTCTATCTCAGACCGTGCGCCTACACCATCACCGATACCGGCTGCTCCTGCGCCGCCCACGGCCTCGATGGTGCCGCCCTGGATGGTGATATTGCTGCCGGTTTTCTCCGCTCCTCCGCCGATGCCTGCGCCGCCGCCTTCGCCGCCCTCAGCGGTGAGGGAGCCGTCCTTGCCCTTGTCGTCCTTGATGGTCAGCTTGCCAGAGATGATTTCGTCATCTTCAGACCTTTCATCGTTTTTCTCAAGACCCGCATTATAACCGCCGCTCTTCAGCTCGTTGTCGCCGTCCAGCTCGATGGTCGCATCGTGGTCGCCCTGCACGGTGACGGCGGCTTTGCTCTCCCGGGCAGGGCCGTCACCGCTGACGTCCCCCTCGGTCTCGTCGCTGACGTCGATCTTCAGGTCGTCGAAGGTGACGTCCACGTTGCCCTTGGAGGTGTCGATGGTGACGGTGTTCTTATCCGACTCGCCGGTGATGACGGTGTCGGTGTCCTCCACATTCTCCTTCTCGCCCTGTGTGACCCTGTTTGTGCCTTCGTCGCCCGCTTTCACGGTGATGTCGCCCTTGGCGATGTCCCACCGGGCCGCATAGGCCGGGATGCCGGAACTCACCACGATGCCCGCGATGACGGCGGCGGCCACGCCCCGCCGGAGTGCGCTCTTCAGTCTCATAGTCCGTCCTCCTTTGGTCTGTTCGTCTTTTGAAGAATCAGCCTTTTTCGATACAAGCTTACCAAAAAATTCAGAGAATGTAAATAAAATCTGCGCGAATGGGGGTTTTTTCGGCGTGAATAGCCCTCTCAGGCGCTTCGCGCCAGCTCTCCCAAAGGGAGAGCCTCTGGCGTGTCGGTCAGGCCCATGCTGGACGAGCAAAGTTTCTTTATATTGAAAACAGCAGTGCCCTGCTACAGAGGGCAGCAGCTTCGGAACAATATCCTTGTCAAGCTGCTGTTAATCTCTGTAGCAGGGCACTATTTTTTACGTTATATCAGGCTTCCGGCGTCCAGTAGGAAGTTGCCCGGCCTGCCAAAGCCTCTCCTACAAGGAGAGGTGGCACGCCGTAGGCGTGACGGAGAGGTTGTACAAAGACGAGCCTGCCCTCTGTAGCAAGGCCCGCCCTTTTACGCCATATTGGGCTTCCAGCGATCAGCGGAAAGTGGCCCGGCACGCCAGTGCCTCTCCCTTTGGGAGAGGTGGCATTGCGAAGCAATGACGGAGAGGGCAAGCCCGCTGCCGGAGGCGCTTATTCCGCGTAGTGCGCCAAAAACTGCTTGGTGCGCTCCTCCTGGGGGTGGTCGATGAGCTGGCGGGCCGGGCCTTCCTCCACCACGACGCCGCCGTCCATGAACAGGATGCGGTCAGCCACGTCCCGGGCGAAGTGCATCTCATGGGTGACGATGATCATGGTGGTCTTTCGGTCGGCGAGGTCCCGCAGGACACGGAGGACTTCGCCGGTCAGCTCCGGGTCGAGGGCGCTGGTGGGCTCATCGAAGCAGAGGATGTCCGGGTGGAGCGCCAGTGCGCGGGCGATGGCCACCCGCTGCTGCTGACCGCCGGAAAGCTGGTGGGGGTAGTGGCCTGCCCGCTCCGACAGGCCCATCTGGGCCAGCAGGTCACGGGCCTGTGCTTCCAGCTGGGCGTGGATGGCCTTTTTGTTGGCCTTGTAGTCGGGCTGCTCCTTTGCCAGAAGCTCCCCCGCCAGCATCACGTTTTCCAGCGCGGTGTACTGGGGGAAGAGGTTGAAGTTCTGGAACACGAGGCCGAAGTGGAGGCGCTTTTTCCGCACCTCGCTCTCCCGCTGGGTGGCAGGGTCGGCGGCGTCCCACATGGTCTCGCCGTTCACCCGGATGACGCCGGTGTCGGGACGCTCAAGGAAATTCAGGCAGCGCAGCAGTGTCGTCTTGCCCGAGCCGGACGAGCCGATGATCGCCAGCGCCTCGCCCTGTTCCAGTGTGAGCGAGATGTCCCTGAGAACTTTCGTCTCGCCGAAATTCTTCCCGATGCCGGAGGCTTCGAGTAATGCCATAATTCAGTATCCTCCTTAACAGCGGAAATAGTCCATCTTTTTCTCGGCCCAGTCCAGCAGCAGGGTGAGTGCGCCGACAAAGACGAGGAAGAAAATTGCGGTGGAGAACAGCGGCCAGATGAGGCCCTTGGCGCTGTACTCCTTTGCCATCATGATGATCTCCTTGTTGGCGATGACATTCGCCAGCGAGGTATCCTTCACCAGCGTGATGACCTCGTTGCCCATCGGGGGCAGGATGCGCTTGACGACCTGCAGGAGCGTGACCTTGAAGAAGATCTGGCTCCTGGTCATGCCCAGCACCTGACCGGCCTCGGTCTGGCCTTTCGGCACATCCTCGATGCCGCCGCGGTAGATCTCAGAGAAGTAGCAGGCGTAGTTGATGGCGAAAGCCACCACCGCCGCCACCAGACGGCCCGAAGAGCCGGAGGGCCAGGGGTTGGTCATGCCCAGCAGGCCGGGTCCGAGGTAGATGACGATGATCTGGAGCATCAGCGGCGTGCCGCGGATGACCCACACGAAGGTCTTGACGACGCCCCGCAGCGGTGCGCACCGGCTCATGGAGCCAAAGGCCACCACAAGGCCCAGCGGCAGCGAAAACAGCAGGGTCAGAAAGAACAGCTCACAGTTGAGCGCGAATGCGCCGGTCAGACGCTCCAAAATCACAGTCACAGAATCACTACACCTATCCGTTTATCATGTAAGTTACTCAGCCAGAGTCAGGCCGTACTTGTCGGCCAGAGTCTGCATGGTGCCGTCGGCCTTCAGCTCGTCGAAAGCGTTGTCCACAGCCTCGGCCGCGTCGCTGCCCTTGCGGAAGGCCACGCCGTACTCCTCGACGTTCAGCTCATCCACCATCCTGAGGTTTGCGTAGTCGGTCCCCTCGCCGATCATGGCAGAAGCCAGAGTCAGGTCGAGGACGGCGGCGTCAGCGGTACCGGCGGCAACTTCCATCAGGCAGTCGGTCTGAACATCCTTGGAGATGAAATCCGCCTGAGACAGGTCGGCGTTCTCGGTGATGGTGGTCTCACCGGCAGAGCCGGCCTCGGCCACCACGGTCTTGCCGATGAGGTCGGCGGTGGAGGTGTAGTCGGTGCCGTCCTTCACCACGACGACCTGGGCGTTCTTGACGTAGGGCTTGGTGCAGGCCATGTTCTCCTCGCGGTCATCGGTGAGGGTCAGGCCGTTCCAGATGCAGTCGATGCTCTTGGCGGCCAGCTCGGTCTCCTTGGTGTCCCAGTTGATCTCCACGAACTCCGGCTCGACGCCCAGCTTCTCGCAGACAGCGGTGGCCAGCTCGGTATCGAAACCGGTGAAGCTGCCGTCGGCGTCGGTGTAGTTCATCGGCTCATAGACGGTGTAGCCGATGACCATCTTGCCGTTGGACCGGATATAAGCCAGGTCGCTGTCAGCGGCCGCGGAGCTTGCCGGGGCGGCAGAGGCGGCGGCAGAAGATGCAGCCGTGGAAGTGGATGCAGAACCGCCGCAGGCGGCAAGGCTCAGTGCCATCGCACCGGCCAGAAAAGCAGAGACCAGACGTTTCATATACAAATTCCTCCCTCAGATTCAGCAGAAGCGGCGCTTCGTTTTACCGCTTTACCATGCTAAATTGTTAAACTGTGACTATAGAATAGCGCGTTTTGCCCCGTTTGGCAAGAGGAAAACCGATTTTTTTGCGTTTTGCCCGCAGACCGCCCCTTTCCGATGGGGTTTTCGGTGCATTTATACAAAGGACAGGGCGTTCCGCAAGGCTCTCCCTCTGGGAGAGCTGGCGCGAAGCGCCTGAGAGGGCAAGCCCGTCTCCCAAGAGCCACCACCCAGCGATCAGCAGACCCTCCGTCAGAGCGATACTATCGCCGCGCAGCTGCTTCGCCATGAGCATCCTAGCCCTCTCAGTCTCGCTCCGCTCGCCAGCTCCCCCAAAGGGGGAGCCATTGGCAGGCCGGTCAGGCCCACGCGGGACGAGCAAAGTTTGATTTTATCGGAAACAGTAGTGCCCTGCTGCAGAGAGCAGCAGCTTCGGGACAATATCCCTTGTCAAGCTGCTGTGGATCTCTGTAGCAGGGCACTATCTTTTATGCCATATTGAGCTTTCAGCGGTCAGCGGAAAGTAGCCCGGCACGCCAGTGCCTCTCCCTATGGGAGAGGTGGCTGCGAAGCAGACGGAGAGGGCTAGGACGCTGCCGCAGAGGCGTCAGCTTCTCCCCGGGATGTCGCCTACCATGATGACGAAGAGCCTGGGGTTGCCGTTCTCATCCGTCCACCTTCCGAAGCCGACCCGGTAGCTGGATGCAAGGAATCCGGGCTTGTGCCAAGTATTCCCATCCGGTTCCGGCAGTACCAGTCTGTAGTCGTTACAGAGGTCGATGGCCTGCTTGACGGGGTCGTCCGAGCCTCTGTCCGCTCCATTGTAGAAGATGACCTGTTTGTTGGCGGTGCCGGGGGTGATGCCGATGGTATCCAAGAGAGCTTTGCGAGGCTCAGGACCGATAGAGTAGTAATTGCCCCACTTCAATTTGTTAATGAGAAGAGTTCCCTCCCCAGAGCTCACCTGTGTGTACCTCTCCGCCGCCTCACTCAGCTGCGGGTCGGCCTCGCAGGTGATGTTTACGCCACGCCGTACATTTATGATGTCTGCCAGAGCCTCGGCCCGGAGGGTGTCCGCCGGCTTATCGCCCGGCTTATCGCCGCAGCCGGTGAGCAGGGCCAGCGTCATCACGCCAGCAAGGGCAAGGACAAACAGCTTTTTCAATTTCATCGTCGTTTCCTCCTGTGTCAGTTCTGCGGGGTCTTGATGGTGGCGTCTGTTCGCAGTGCGAGGTAATAGCGGCGGCCGTCACTCTTTTTGCCCGTCATTGTAAAGGCTATGGCGTTCAGAGCGGTGCCTGACGACGGATCATACCTGCCAAACCCTACCATAGCGCATTGCTTCATACTCTCCGCCTGCGCCAGCGCACTCTGCTCCGGCTTCACTTCTCCATACCAAAGATAAACACTGCCTGACCCCAGATAGTCTCCCAATTCTTTTTTAATGATGTTCCGTGCCTCCTCGGTCAGCTTATCTCCTTCACCAGCCAGCCAGCTCGGCTGGAACTGCCGTGCGATGACCTTGAGCTTTTTGTCCAGCGTCTCGTCCTTCTGATAGTTAGCAAATTGTCCCCTCCTGTACCGGAAATACTCTTCTACCTGCTTGGCTTGGGAGCCGCTGTCCGAGCATCCGGTGAGCAGGGCCAGCGCCATCACGCCCGCGAGGGCAAGGGCAAGGAGTCGTTTTGCATTTTTCATCGTCGCTACCTCCAATCGTGGGGTGTGTTTCGGTGATTTTATTATACCATACCCCCCCTCCCCCCGGGGCAAGTGCGATTCATGCAGATTTCAGGCCCTTTCGCGCAAATTTG
>OGEJ01000625.1_pt1 | contig 11765 bp, 10 predicted proteins | sample 1570701 | NCBI WGS metagenome assembly OGEJ01 (sample SAMEA2582140, study PRJEB24529) | metagenome | biome: Human gut stool | place: China | collected 2011
ATGAAGTGCCGAGATAATATGTATAACCATTGATCTTTTGGAAACCAGTTTTCATGTAACCGTCTTCTCCAAATCGATACCAGGATCCATCAATCTGGTGCCATGTATTTTTCAAATAACTGGATCCTGATTTATATCTCCAGCCTTTGGAATCCTGTTCCCAGTTTCCACCTTTTGTAAGTCCATAATATTTTGCGATTCCAGTTGCATCCGCTACTCCCAGCTTCTTAAGTCCAGCCTCATTATTCAAATAATTATTTACATCTGACTTATTTGTAACGAAAGCATGCTCGACAATGATTCCCGGTATTCCATGTTCTTTTGCTGAAATCTGTACTGTATAATAATCTGAAACAGATCCATCCTGATATCTGTCCCCTACAGTTGTATTTTTACTATAAATGGATCTTTCATTTAATCCGATTCCTACAAGTTCTTTTTCAATTGATTCAGCCATTTTCTTGCCATCCGCTCCAACCTGCGGTTTCCAACTGGAATTCGGATAAATCACTTCTGCTCCATTTGCAGACGTCGAAGTAGCAGAATTCAGGTGAATACTGACATAAATATCGGCACCTGCATTGGCTGCAGCTTCAACCCTTTTACTGATATCATACGACGAAGATCCACCTGGATATGGACAAGCTGCAGTTGTTCTTGTCATATATACAGACACTCCCGAATACTTTTCAAGTTCTGCTTTGCAATACTGTGCAATCTTTAGTGTCAGTACTTCTTCACGGACATTATTTGCAGAAGCCCCGACATGTTTCGAGTCATGTCCTGGATCAAGTGCAACAACAATTTTAGATGAAGCTCTTGCATTCTCCTCGTTGCTCAACACAGCAGGTGTATCCTGTGCTGCCTGCTCAATCGCATCTCCTATACTTTCTTGCTCAACTACATCTCCTGACTCGTCGATACTGTAAGTTGCAATTTCTGCTACATTTGTATCTTCCTCTTTCCCCACAGGTTTCAGTTCTTCGATTCCTTCGTATTCTTCGTCAACGCCAAACTGAGCTTCTATTCCTAATTCCGAGAGCTTATAGGTATGTACTTCACCATGAATTGTCAGATTAAGACTTTCCATCTGGTAAATTCCTTTTGCCTGCTCATTATATGCTTTTTCAAACAAATAAATTTCTTCTGACTTTTTTGTAGCAGTCCAGATTTCTTCTCCAAACGGTCCATTCACATTTGCCGTCATCGTATCAATCTCTTCTGTCCCATCTCCCCATGACACTGCCACATTCTGGGTTTCAGGAGTCTGAAGATATGGTTTTTCTATGTATATATAGTTAAGCCGCTGTTCTTCCTCTCCATTTGAAGATGAACTTTCATTTTCACTTTGCTGCTCCACACTTTCAGATTCTTCTATTGTATTTTGTTCTTCGATATTATTTTCAGATTCTTCCTCTGAATTTTCAATCAAAGTATCTTCCTGATTTGTCTGCTTCTCTATCTCTTCACTTACTTCGCTATTCAATGGGTTCTCTGATTCCTCTGCCTTCACTTGTATTGGCAGAGATGTAAATAACAGCGTTACAAGTAAAAATAAGGAAGTATATTTTTTCCACAGGCTCTTCACTTTTTCTATCCTCCGTTCCATTTTGTTATTGTCTCGTCATGTATCCGTCAAGTACAGCATCACTGGTTTCAAAAACCTGACTATTCTCCGTGATTTTTATTTTATCATAATTATAACTATCCAAAAATGTATTTACAACGCATTTCAGCACTTCGCTTTCTTCTGTCGTACCCATTCTTCTTATATCATCGCCAAATTGCTGTTCAACATCTAAGGAAATACTTTTGTCTTCTTCACTCAATTCACAAGAATTGAACCCCGCATCCTCCTGGATTACATTTTTTTCCTTCAAAGCCTCCCAAATAATCTCTGTTGTCAGATCATCCACTTTCTTTACTTCTGTTTCAGTTTCTCCAGAATCTGGATTAATATAAGAAACACGGATTTCTTTTTGTACTTTTACATTTGAATCTTCAGAACTGACCTCTTTCTGCTCATCTTTTGTTTCTACCTTTTTCTCTTCCTCTTGTTTTACGTTATTATCCTCTTTCTGTCCACATCCGACAACAAAAACAGAAAACAGACAAACAAGTGCAATAATTACTTTTTTCTTTCGCATAGTTCTCTCTCCTTTCACCTCTTAATCTTATCTTTCACCTTATCCAACAATTCATAAAGAATTTGATTGTGCAATGCAATATTTATAACCAAATAACTGACTGCTCCTAACAGAACTTCAAAAAACATCGCAATTATAAGTGGAAATTCAAAATGCATAGCAAAAGATACCACCAATGCCATCACCGTCGTTGAAACAACCGATATAGCAACTGATTTTAACCGAAAAGAATATTTCACTTTTTTCTTTAAATAGATCAGCTGAATTATATTGGTTGTAAATTCACTCAAAACAGAAGCAATCACTGCACCATTCTGTGCGAACATTGGGATTAAAATTGCATTTGCGATAATATTTACCACAGATGCTAACGCCGATGCAGGCAAAAGGATTCGTTCATTCTTTGAACTATATGCCAACTGATAGCATAATAAATCTCCAAATCCTTTAATAATAATAAGCGGACACATCAGTTTTATTGTCAGACCTGACGGCAGGAATTCTGATCCATATAACAGCAAGACAGCCTGATCTGCTACTAAAAGGAGTCCAATTGTCAACGGACCTACCGCCAGACATAAGATCTGAAACCCTTTATCAAGCAACTTGTAAAAACCATCTTTATCATTTTCATAACAATAGCTTAATCTTGGCAAAAGCGTTGCAGTAACAGCAGAGCAGATTGTCAGAACAATATTCACCGTCTTCTGACTGTAAGAATAAAATCCGATTGCTTCATCTGTTGCTAACACATTCAGCATGGTAACATCTACTTTGTTATAAATGGTTGACATAAAAATAATTCCCGCAATATAAAGAACCGGCTTAATATGCCTTTTTATGTTTAGGTTTTCAAAAGAAAATCGGACCATTTTTCTGGCGTGAATCACATTAAAAATATAATTTCCTCCCAATGCCAGACTTGTTAATAATGCGTATGTTACATAATCTTTCCTACTTCTCACAAAAACAAATAATAACACAAGTGAAAGTAACTTAATCACAATGCTTCTGACTGTTATATAGCCGTATTCTTCTAATCCCTGATAGATCCAATCAATGTTCAGATAATTGAAACAAATCGTTAAACCACAGCAAATATATAATGCCCATTCTCCTTTAAATCCATTATTATAGATTAAAAAAGCAGCATATGCAACGACTGCAACTGTCGTAGAAATCAAATTAAGCGTAATCAACTCTGTAAAAAGTGAATTTTTCCTCTTCTCATCCTCTCTGACTTTTGCAAATTCACGCACCCCGTACGATGGTAGTCCAAGAGCTGCTAATGTCACAAAATACGATGCCAGATTTTGTGCCGCTGCTACTTTTCCTACACCTGCCGGTAATAGAATTCTCGAAACATATACTGACGTAACAAATGGAAAAAGTATATTAGCTACTGTATAGATTATATTAAATATCGAATTTTTTACTAAAGATTTCTGCATTCTATATCTCCATCACAAAGCATGCGCCCTGGTCTATTTCTATTACTTCGTCTTATTTTTTCTGTTCCTTTTCCAAATATACTTTTGTCAGACATGTCATACTATATTCTGCATCAAATCCTGCGTTCCGTACTTTCTCAATATTGTCACTTCGCGTCGAAGTTTTTGAGAGATTTTTGGCTTTTTTGATTGCAGCTACCCATTCTTCTATTCCCGCATTTAAATTGCACCGGATGATTTCATCAGAGATATCAAGTTCTTTTGGCAATGTTTTTGTAAAGATACAAGGGAGACCCGCTACTTGTGCTTCTATTGCCACAATACCAAGTCCTTCAAAAAGTGATGGAAAAAAGAATAAATCCATTCCCTGATATAAATCATTTATATCACTTCGAACGCCCAAAAAATTTACACGATCTTCTATCTTCAATGATCTTGCCGTTGCTTTCATTTTATCCTGCAAACTTCCTGTACCAACCAAAAGCAATACTGCTTCTTCATCTTCTTTTGCATATTGTGAGAACACTTTCATGATTAACTCATGATTTTTTTGCGTTTCAAATCTTCCAACATGACCAATCACAAATTTTTCCTTTAGTCCAAGCTCTGTTCTTACCTGATCCCTTATCTTTGAATTGTACTTAAATTTTTCTACATCGATTCCGTTCGATATTACTTGAAAATCATTTGTTGTATACATCCATTTACCCGCATCCTGTGTACATGCAAGTCTTGTAACTGGAAGGTGCGATATAATCGGACGAAATACTTTGTGCAATTCCATGTGATAATCTGCTGATGAATTATGGGAATGAACAACAACTTTTTTGGCTCCGGCTCTTAATGCAGCAATTGCAGAAAGTGTCATATCAAATGCATGATAGTTATGAATATGAATAATATCATATTCATCTGTATATTTCCTGAACGCGTGCTTTACTGCTTTATAATTCCTTATTTGTCCGGCTGCTCCCCCAGCAGCAGACAATGAGAAGTGATAAATCTCTCCTCCTAATTCCTTTATTTCTGCGTCATAATCGCCTTCTTCGTCAACTGTACAGAGAAATCCAAACTGAATTTTTTTACGATCGATTTTTCTATACATATTCATGAGGAAGGTCTCTTGCCCAGCTCTATTCATAATTGAAACATAATGTAATACCTTTATCATTTTTTCTCCATTCTATAACTAACTACTTTCTCATTTACTACTCGTGGTTTTTAAAATAATACATTCGTATACGGAATGATCATATCCAAATCACAATATTCTCCCAGATAAATTACAAACCGGAAAACATAATATATCACGCATGCACAACTCAACATAGAATATATTATTCTTCCCTTTTTTCCTCCAGACATAAAATAATCTTTCATCTTTCTCATACACATAGGAATCAGGAAAAAATATAACACGGAAAACAAGGAATTCACACGCCCGAAAACCTGAATTCCATAAGAAAGCAATGCATAAAAAAATGCCGCACTGGTAAATGCTACCAACATATTTTTTTCAGTCTTATTTTCCATTAAATAATACGCAAAAAATGCCAAAATACAAATCGGTATATTATATACGAACTGCATTACACCGATATTTGAAAAAGAAACATTCTGAAGATAACTCTGAAATCTTGAAAAAATCGGAATACTCGACAAAATTGATCCACCTGCTGCAATTGCAAAAAAAACCATAACTAAAACTACTATGATCAAGATATTCAGAACATATTTTCTGTAGCGTCTGTTTTCAAGAATATACATCAGACCAAGAGGAAGAAACATCAACAACGAAGAATAATGTATCATACTGGTTAGCAAAATAACCAGACTATATTTCCCATATTCACCTTGTCTAAGGAATTTCACACCAGCGAACAACATCACCGAGGCCATATAGATTCTCATCAAACTAAGGCTCTGAACATAAAACATTGTTGTAAAAGCAAGCACTCCATATCCAATCAGCACTTCATTGCGTAATTTATACCAGGTTCTATACAATAAAAATAAAGTAACCGTACTAATTGCAATATAAATAACCCTTGGATCATCCCCAAAGATTCTGAAAAACATGTTAAATAAGATAAATCCCGGTTCCTGCCATCCCGACAAAAGATCCGAGATACTTACATTAGAAAAAATTAATCCATAAGTCTCTCGGTCTGCACCACAATCTGCAAAAGCAGAAATAAACCACAGAACAAAAAAAGACAGCGCAAGCCATATCCATTGAATATATGACTCAATTATTCTTTTTCCTTTCATCACATCATTGGACACTGTATTTTTTAAATCTGATTTATTGAGCAGGCTATATTGTGATAGAAAAGCTGCCACAATTGCAATTGCAATCACTGAACAATAGAGTATCACACTTCCTGCACTAGTTCTGTCTTTCAACAAATGAATAAACTGAGACACCTTATTTCCTCCATCTTCTTTTATTCTCTTTGTATTATTTCTTCAAAATAACTTTCTAACTGTCTTCTCACATATTCAGGTCTAAAACTTTCTATTCTGTTTCTTCCACAGTTTGAATATTTCTCGTATAATTCCTGATTTGTAAGTAACAAGCGTATTTTGTCTGCCATTCCCTTTGCATCTCCAACATCGCAGACGAGTCCATCTTTCGTTCCTTCTAAAATTTCAGGTACACCTGGAAGACTGTTGGTTGCCACAATCGGAATTCCAAAATTCATTGCTTCCAGTAATACCGTTGGCAGTCCCTCCGCTGGACTTGAATGAACTAAAATTTTCGATGCCGCATAATAATTCTGCACATCCATTTGATTTCCTGCAAATATTACAAGATCGTCCATTCCCTCTTCTTTTTCCAGCATCTCTATCTTCTCTCTTTCCGGCCCATCTCCAAGAAACATGATGTTTCTCTGGATTCCATACTGTTCTCGTAAGATCTTTCCTGCGCGAATCACAGTAGCCTGATCCTTTTCTTTTGTAAATCGTCCTACCATTAACAAAAATTCTCCATACGATTCTCTTAAATGTTCGATCTTACATTCATCTAATTCACGATCTGCTATAAATGTTGGATTGTATATTTTTCTTATATTGATATCAGATAACCATTTATTGCTTGTCATAACACCATTATCATAAAATGATGACAGCGAAACAAGATTTCCAATTTTTTTATACAACATCAAAAATCCACTGGATAAAAGAGCATAATCAAGTATGCTTCCGTGTAACCAGCAAATTTTATGTTTTGCCTTTATAAAATCACTTGCCACAAATTTCAAATCATTATAATGGCCTGAGAAAGCAATCGCAAAATCATAGGTCTCTTTTCTGTTTTTCTTTATCAGTTTTGAGAAGGCCAAACCAATATTTGTAGCAATATCAATTGGAATATATACATACTTTCCCCAGCTATAACGCTTCACCAAAGATACATACATCTCCGGGCATACCTTTCTCGGGAAAGAATTGTGACGAATTGTAATACTGTCTTCTATTTCAGACTCCATGGCATTCGCTGATGGAACCAGATTATAAACTGTAACATCATGTCCATCTTCTGATAAAAGTTTCATGTAGTCAATTCCTACACGTTCTATCCCACCAACACCTAAACCATCAAATACCATAGCAATTTTCATGCCACACCCTCCATCAATTTTCCTTATATGGATAAAGATATTCTGCCAAATGCTCTTCTATATACTTCATATCTTCTGATACACCTGGAATTTTTTCCCATAATCTTGTGTTTTTTATTGATATGTCTGGATTAAATCTTTCTCTGACATATTTATGGCTTTCTTTCTCTAAGCCCAGCCATTCCCTGATTTTCTCTGTGGTCTGTTCATACTTATAAATCAAATTTTCAAACTGTACAAACATCACTTTTGTCTCATCATATTTTTCCGTTTTTCTATGTCTTCTTGTATATTCGTACCATTTACAAAACAGTTCCACACTTTCTGTAGGTGCAATTCTTCCTTTATAAATATATTTTTCCGCAAGATAGACATCCCTCGGATCTCGATCTACCACAAAAACATTGATATTGGAAAAATACCGGAGATATCTTTTCAAATTAGAAGGTGGAACAACCTGATCAATCATCAAATTATCCATCTGCTCTCTATTTGCAGCTTCAAAGAGTTTGTCTGTATATTCCCTTGTATATTCAAGGAATTTTTCTTCTGGCGGGTAACTACAATATGTAATTTCCTTGGGAAGTTCATTCAATGACCGTTCTTTTTGATTTCTCCATATGGTCTTCTGGAGTAACTTATTCAAACAGCGCTTCCAAATATAAAATAGAAGGCCGCGATCTGTCACATCCTGATGCCAGTATCCTGTATATTTAAATTCTGTCAGTTTATCAATATACTCCTGTGTCAGAGACTTCCATTTTCAGTAAAAATAGTACTCATATTTTTTAAAGTATGGGTTGCCTAATTGTTTTGCAAATTTCTCATAGCGCTTTAACGCGTAGCCTGAGTTATGTCTATGATGATTTTCTACAATATGGAACTCCAGATCACTTACTCCATCCGGATCATATAGAAACCTAAATTCATAGTCTGACAATGACTTACAATTTTCAAATTCCTCCAAATAGTTTGTAATTGCACTAGAACCTGTTCCATAATAGCTTGCACAACTGATTATCCGCATCTCTCATTACTCCTTATATATTTTTCCCAAGATAAAACTTCAAACAAAAGCATGCTTTTGCTAATAGTAAGATCCCATTTTGCCCTAAAAAAGAAAACAACGTATAGACAACTTTGTAATTCGAAGAAAAATATCGTAAGTATTCTTTGTGATACCTGTCTTTTTCTACACTCCGCTTTTCCCTGATATACGCAATCTTTTGTCTGTGCGTAAACGAACATTCTTTCCTGAATAAATCCATAAAACAGGACATGCACAATCTTACGAAATTACATCTTATCTGTGCTTCTTTCTCGATGCTGTTACAATCTGTATGATCCAAGATGAATTTCTTTCTTCGTTCATGCATCTTGTACATCTGTTCAAATTTCACCGGATTATACTTTCTGATAATTGACTCTGAATTTTCCAGCATATATTTATAAAAATGATTTTTTGCTGTCGCATATTCTCTACAATGCGCAAGCACATCTAAGTTAAAGCAATAATCTTCACCCACAAACATATCTTCTGGCATTCTGATATTATATTTGTTAAGCATCTCTCTTTTATAGGCTTTACTCCATACGGAACCAAAAATTGTTTCGTTGATCAGCCTCATGGAACAACGATCAATTTCTTTCTCATCTTTTAACCATAAATCAGGAAAATTTACTTGATTCTTTTTCGTTAATTTCCCATTTTCTTCAGTGTATTCCGTAAATCCAAAGCAGAAACAGTCTGGATTATCATATTTAACAAGGAAGTCCTCAATTTGTTGTAACGTATTTTCTTCATGCATGTCATCCGCATCCATAAATAAAACGTACTCCCCGTTTGCCAGCTCAATTCCTTTGTTTCTGGCATGCGAAACTCCTTCATTTACAATCGATTCTACCCTGATTCTTGAATTTCTTTCTGCCAGCCTTTGAATAATCTCCAAACTTCTATCGGTCGAGCCATCATTAATCAAAATCATTTCATAATCCTTATAATCCTGTTTAACAATACTGTCTATTGCTCTTTCAATATATTTTTCTGCATTATATACTGGAATAATTACGCTGAATTTCATTTTCATATCCTTTACATATAGCTTCGATAAATCTGCTCCATTTCCTTCATGACAGAAGGGAGCGAATATCTCTCGACATCCTGCACATTAGCAGAAGCAAATTTCTCCCTCATATCCTCTTCTGTCATCAGTTTTATCACTGCATTTTTAAATTCATCTTCATTGTCAATTTCATAAATATATCCATTTCGATTATTATGAATTAACTCTCTCTGACCTCGCACATCTGTACAGATAACAGGAAGTCCTGATGCCATCGCCTCCATAATATTCACTGGAAGTCCTTCTCTATAAGATGCCGTCACTAGTACATCCGAGAGTGCAAGCAATTTGTCTACATCCTTCCGATACCCAAGGAACTCTATCCAGTCTTCCAGATGCTGCTCTTTTACCTGGCTCTTTAATTGCTCCTCAAGTTCACCTTGTCCTACAAGTAACAACTTAATATCAGGATATTTTTCTTTCAGGTGCGCAACAGATTGCATTAAAAACTGCTGATTTTTATTCTTGTTGATTTCAGCAACTACAATCATCAGAAATGCGTCCTTCGCATATCCGTATTCTGAACGAAGCACTTCTTTTTCCTGTCTGGTATGCTTATGAAAGCGTTCCAATGATACTCCTACTCCATGCACATGAAAAATTTGTTTTGCAGGGAAATGATACTTTCTCACATTATCATAATCTTCTTCGTTGATTGTAAGTAAAGCATCTGTATATTTTGCGCAAATTTTTTCAACCGGATAATATAACATCCAGTTAAGTTTCGGTGCTCCCTTGTAAAAATGTAACCCATGTCCCGTATACATAACAACAGTTCCATTTTTTCTGGCTTTTTTTGCTGCCAAGCGCGTTACTACACCTCCAACTGGTGTATGACAATGAATAATGTCAAATTTTTCTTTTTGAATCAGCTGCTTAAGCATCTTATATGCTTTTATATTATCACTGCTAAACGGAGAGCGAGCAAATGGAAAAGTATATGCATGATCACAATCCAGAATTTTTTCCTTTCCATCCGATGCATAAGATACTTCCCAGCCTTGCTCTCTGAACCATTTCATAAAGTTCCTGTTAAATTTCGAAAAATTAGCTGTATGAGAAACAAATAATATTTTTTTCATATTTTTAAACCAATACAAATCCTACAAGATTTTTGTCCATTCCCTTAATAATCTCTATCTCTTCATTGATCAATACGACCTCTGATACTCCCACACGTTCCGCAAGAATAACATTCTTCACATTTTCTCCCTGTGTCAATGCAGACGCGTCGGAAATTACTGAATTTGCCAGAATCAGATTTATATTTTTCTTTTTCAAGTAGTCCTTTAAAAGAAGAAGTTTCTTCTCTTCAACTATATTCACTCCACATCCAGTTAACAAAACAGATCTACTGTCCATATTTTCCTGGCTGATTCTTGTAGCAACATATTCTGCCCATTTTTCTGGTTCTAGTGGCGTCTTTGTACAACGTATGCTTTCAATCCAACGATCAATTCTATTTTTCTTCTTTGGCAGAATATTAGAGCCTGCCAGACACTTCACTCCATATTCGTTCTTTAACTCACGCTCATCAGAAAGTGTTTTATTCAGCAGATCAAGAACCAATCCTAAAATAATCGCCACTACAATTCCGCCAACGCAGCCTACAACTGCATATTTTACAGTATTACTAATTACAGAAGATGTTGTTGTTTCAACAACCGGAGTCTGCTCTTCCATCTCTGCAAGAACCCTCTGTCTGCTGCTAAGCTCTGATATATATCTCTCGCCGTTTGCGATAATGGTATCCTGTTTTGCAATCAAAATCTCATCTTTTCCTGTAAACTCTGTAGAAGACATTTTCTCGTACTGATATTTTTCAGGATAACGTTGTTCCATATCTGTCACAACAATACTATATAATTGATCTATCGCGCCCTGAAGATCTAAGTCGTCATATTTGTATCCACGAATTTCAACAGACGACTGGCCTACATTAACTAAAACCAGATCTTTCAGATCTTCTACACTAACTCCTGTTTTTTCAGAAACGCTCTCAAAATAAGATCCATTCTCAATATTCTGTTTACAATTAGATGCCGCTGTTGACGCATCTGAATAATAAGGATTTCCGGTCATACTGATATTAAATACAAGTGAATAGTACGTTGCATTATAGGAATCAATATGCATTAACTTACTCTTGGAATAATACTCATCCCAGCGAGTCACTCCTTTATTTAACATTTTTATTGATTTTTTAATATTTTGTATTTCTGACTGTGTCGAATTGTTATCGTTTTCTTCTGATGTTTCAGTTCCAATATTCGAAATTCCTGTAACATATTTTATTCCGCCTAATGCAATTGTAAATATGACAGCAACGACAACGATCAATCGCCAGCGTTTCAAAATCCGAACAATAAAATCTTTAAAATCAAAAAAACCTTCCATCTTCTTCAATATCTCCATTTA
>OGEJ01000638.1_pt1 | contig 11631 bp, 10 predicted proteins | sample 1570701 | NCBI WGS metagenome assembly OGEJ01 (sample SAMEA2582140, study PRJEB24529) | metagenome | biome: Human gut stool | place: China | collected 2011
CTACCAAGGCATGCCTTACCACATCTTCCGGCTGAAGGTGGGCGAAAGCGATGTCGTCGATGCCGTCCAGGATGCGTTCGATGGTGGCGAGTCCCGACTTGGGCACGGTCAGATCGACCTGCGTCACGTCTCCGGTGATGATCATCTTGGTGTTGAAACCAAGTCGGGTGAGGAACATCTTCATCTGTTGTTCCGTGGTGTTCTGCGCCTCATCGAGAATCACGAACGCATCGTTGAGCGTGCGTCCACGCATGTAGGCGAGCGGAGCGACTTCGATGGCGCCGTCATCCATATACCGCTTCAGCTGGTCGGCTCCAAGCATGTCGGATAACGCATCGTACAATGGGCGCAGGTATGGGTCGACCTTCTCGTTCAATGTGCCGGGCAGGAAGCCGAGGTTCTCTCCCGCCTCCACGGCCGAGGGTCTCTGCCTTTTTGGCGGAAAGGCAGGTAAGCGTGATGCGACGCACCTGCCGATCTTGGAAGGCTCGTACGGCCTTGGCCACAGCCAGATAGGTCTTGCCGGTGCCTGCCGGACCGATGGCGAAGGTGATGGTATGCGATTCGATGGCGTTGACATAGGCGATCTGCCCGGCTGTCTTCGCGCGTACCGGCTTGCCCAAGGCGAAGGTGATGACTCCCGGAACATGCGGCTTACGTCGATCGGCGGTTTCGTCACGGGCAATGGCCGCGCCCTGCGCATACTTCTGCAGACGCAACTCCTCCACCACACGCCCGTGTCCGGGATGGGATTGCCGAACGGAATTCTTCAGTACGTTCTGGTCAAGCATGCGCCGCACGGTATCGGCATCCATCGGAGCCGTATATGCGGCCTGAATGATGTCGGCGAGCACATCTTCGGCCTGCGCCGCCTGCGCCTCAGACTGCTTGGAACGTGACATGATCGCGATGCGATCGCCCCGTACGATGATGGTCAAATCGGGAAATGCCCTTTCGACCTCGCGGAGCACCTCGTCGATCGGGCCGAGAACCGTCACCGGATCGAGCTGCCGGGGAATCGTGATGGTACGTGTAGTGGTAGCCACAAAACCTCTTCTTATGTTTTGACGTCGGAAAGCGGAACGGGAACTATTCGTCGAGCTCCTCACCGGTCAGCACGTGGGCGTGCACATGGAATACGGTCTGGCCGGCATCGAGACCGGTGTTGAAGATCAGACGGTAGTCACCATGGAATTCGTCGTCGGCAATCCGCTGCGCGACCTTGACCATATGCGCCAGCTGATCGGCATCATCGGCAGCCAGTTCGGCGACGTTCGCATAATGCTCACGCGGCACGATGAGTACATGTACCTTGGCTTTCGGATTGATGTCCCTGAACGCATAGGTGGTGTCGTCCTCATACACCTTTTCGCTTGGAATCTCACCGGCAATGATTTTGCAGAACAGGCAATCCGAATCGCTCATGACGCTCCTTCGTTTCGTTTGCGAACCTTTGCCTCCATGCTATTGCGCAACCGGGATAAACCCCATACAGCGGCGTCACGCGAAGCGACCCAGCGCGCGGGCAAGCAACGACAACGCGACGGGCCCCGCCGTCGAAGCCCTCAGAATATTGTTCCCCAACACACAAACTTCGGCGCCGGCCTCGGTGAAGGAAGCGACTTCGGCATCGCTGATGCCGCCCTCCGGACCGACCACCACATAGATGGTACGCCGACGGCCGTCTTCCAGGCATTTATCCGACAGACCGGCAATGGCCTGCTCAATTTGAATCCAGGTTTTCGTGGCATCCTGATGCAGAATGATCACCAAGTCTCCGTGCACGCAGGCGCGCCTGCAGATGGCGACCACCTGCTTGCTGGTCACGCACTCCCCCAATTCGGGAGACCAGGAACGACGCGACTGTTCCGTCGCCGCGACCAGTACCTGACGCCACTTCCTGTCCGTGCCCCCCGCTTTCCACTTGGCGATGGAACGGTCGGCCTGCCATGGAATCACCTCATCCACGCCGATCTGCGTGGCGGTGTCGATGGCCTGTTCGTCATGGCCGGTCTTGGCCAATGCCTGCACCAATGCAAGCCTGATGGTCGGCTGGGATTCCCTGCCGAATCGCAGCACTTCCGCTATGCCTTGCTGCGCATCACGCAACACGGCATGAATGCGAAGCCCTTTGCCATCGGACAGTTGCAGTTCGTCGCCGTCCTCCAAACGCATGGCCTGAATCGCATGACGTCGTACCGAAGCGGGCAACGTCAACTTCCAACCGGCATTGAGCTCGTCGCTGTTCACCGGCACGTCATCATGTTCCGTATCAAGCAGGAAAAGGGCTTCAGTCATAGCTCCCGAGCCTATCATCACCCCATGCAATGCCGGCGACAATCGAGCGACACGCCGAGACTTGCACGGCTGAAATCAGCTGCTATAGTTTTCATTCGTTGCCGCGAGCAACAAGCACCTGTCCGGGTGGCGGAATGGTAGACGCGCTAGCTTGAGGTGCTAGTGCCTATTTATACAGGCGTGCGGGTTCAAGTCCCGCTCCGGACACCGGATAAACCCCTTGGAAACAAGGGGTTTTCTTGTATCTAGCGAAAGCCGGCGAAATGCAGTTCATCCATCTTGATTCCATCGACGACGAGCGTGTCGCCGCCTACACCAATCTCACTGAAATCCAGTTGCGCAACAGGTTGGAGCCGAGCAAGGGACTGTTCATCGCCGAATCACCCAAGGTGATCGACCGCGCCTTGGCATCCGGACGCGAGCCGATCTCACTGCTGGTCGAGGAACCGTGGATCGATGGCATGTCTCAGACCTTCGCCTGCATCGACGAACATTGGGGCGGAAACATTCCCGTGTATGTGGCGTCTCCGGAACAGCTCAAGCGGCTGACCGGCTATCGTCTGCACCGTGGCGCGTTGGCCGCCATGAGGCGTTGGACCCTGCCGAGCGTCGAAGAGGTATGCCGTGGGGCGCGGCGCATCGCGGTGATGGAGAACATCGTCGACCACACGAACGTCGGTGCGCTGATGCGTTCGGCCGCGGCCCTTGATGTCGATGCCGTGCTGGTCACCCCCTCCTGCGGCGATCCGCTGTATCGAAGGGCCGCACGTGTGTCGATGGGTACGGTGTTCCAGATTCCGTGGACCCGCATCGGCGGCGATGACAAACATTACTGGCCATTCACCGGTATGCGGGAACTGCATGATCTTGGCTTCACCACCGTGGCCATGGCATTGGAGGATGATTCCGTCTCCCTGGACGAACTGGTACGCAGACTCAACAACGGGCCGGCCGAGACCGACCATATCGACAGGCTGGCGTTGATCTTCGGCACCGAAGGGGATGGCCTGTCGCATCATACGATATCCCGTGCGGACCTCACCGTGAAGATTCCCATGAGCCACGGTGTGGACAGCCTCAACGTGGCGGCTTCGAGCGCCGTGGCTTTCTATTCAACCGCAATTCGCTGAAAAGTCTTGAAAAAGTTCGAGACTCGCGGGGCGAATGCCTTGCAAGTTGCAGAAAATATGCAATTATTGTGTGCGTAGGCGGTTTGCGAAGAAGCATTCCGAACGAAGTTGTGCGGTGTCGATATGACGCTCTAAGAGAGGAGTTCTCATGGCGAAGAATCCGAAAATTCTTTCCATCGTACTTGCAGGTGGCGAAGGCACGCGTCTAATGCCCCTGACCCGGGATAGGGCCAAGCCGGCCGTTCCGTTTGGCGGCGTGTTCCGTCTGATCGATTTCCCGTTGAGCAATCTGGTCAATTCCGGTTACATGCAGACCGTCGTGCTCACCCAGTACAAGTCACATTCGCTTGACCGCCATATTTCGACGGTGTGGCGCTTCTCGCCGCTTCTGGGCAACTACGTCTCCCCTGTGCCGGCTCAGCAGCGACTTGGCAAGCACTGGTATCTGGGTTCCGCTGACGCCATCTACCAGACCATCAACATCATCGAGGACGTACAGCCGGACATCGTGGTCATCGTCGGCGCCGATCACGTGTACCGCATGGACTTCCAGCAGATGGTGCAGCAGCATATCGATTCCGGCGCGGAGTTCACCGTGGCCGGCATCCGTCAGCCAATCAGCCAATCCAACCAGTTCGGCGTGATCGAGGTCGACCCGGAGCATCCGAATATGATCAAGAGCTTCCAGGAGAAGCCGCAGACCACCACCGGTCTGCCGGATGACCCGAATTCCATCCTCGCTTCCATGGGCAACTACGTAGCCAATACCGATGCTCTGTTCGAGGCCCTGTCGCTTGACGAGAAGGCCGAGGACACCAAGCATGACATGGGCGGTGACATCGCCCCGTACTTCGCGACACCAATTTCCTTCGATGAATATGATTTCAATTCCAATGAGATTCCGGGGGCCACGCCGACCGATCACGCCTACTGGCGCGATGTGGGTACGTTGAGGCAGTTCTACGATGCACATATGGACCTGATTTCCTATGTGCCCGAATTCAACCTGTACAACACCGAATGGCCGATTTATACGCTGTCCGGCAACCTGCCGCCGGCGAAGTTCGTCCATGCCGGCCGCGATCGTCTGGGTCACGCCACCGACTCGATTGTCTCCCCGGGCGTCATCGTCTCCGGTGGCGAGGTGCATCATTCCGTACTGTCGCCGAATGTGCGCATCCACTCGTGGTCGCAGGTCGTCGACTCGATTCTGTTCGACAATGTGACCATCAACCGTCGTGCACGTGTATACAAGGCCATTCTCGACAAGAACGTCGTGCTGACCGAGAATTCGACCGTCGGCATCGATACCGAGCATGATCTGGCCCGTGGCTTCACGGTCACGCCGGACGGCATCACCGTGGTTCCGAAGGGTACCGTCGTCGACGACTGACGCTCCGCAACACGAACAAAAAGGCGTGTTCCCGAACCAATCGGGAGCACGCCTTTCTTCATCTGCACAAACCATTGCATCATGGCACAGGCCACAACGCAATCACGTTGTTCCGAAAATCACCGGCGAACAATCAGTATTTCGGCAGATTATCGAAGCTGAAACCGATGGCCGCCAGCTGCTCGCGGCCCTCCGGCGTAATCTTCTCCATGGTCCAGCGAGGCTGCCAGGTCCAATCGATGCGGAATTCCTCGACCAGACCTGCCAAGGTGCTGGCGCATTCGTCTTCAATCAGATCGGTCAATGGACATGCCGGCGTAGTCAGCGTCATGGTGATGATGGCACGACCAAGTTCATCGATTTCGATGCCATAGACCAATCCCAGATCGATCACATCGATACCGAGTTCCGGGTCGATGACCTGGTGCAGGGCCTCCTTCACATCGGCTGCGGTCGCGCGGCCGATCTCGTCGAAGGCCTTCAGCGAGATTCCGTCATCCTGCCCGTCTTCACAGCCGCAAGCTCCGGCATGGTCACCGCATCCGCAGGCATCCTGCCGCGGGGTCTCCTTACGTTCGACTTCCACCGGCTTGCCATCCTTGAATCCTTTGGCCAGATTAGGGTTAAGCATGACGCGACGCGCAGCGTCTTCGTCATTGTCCAAAGCCTTGGCCACGGAATCAAACACGGAGGCCTGCGGCTCGGGCACCAGGTTTTCGCTCATTGTCGCTCCATTACACTCACGGATAATGCTGTTGAGTAGATTATCGCTTCGGGGGCGGGTTTGTCATCGGCGTTTCGTTCATCGCCGAACACAGCCCCACCGGGGACGCCGACGTGCCGCCGTATCAGCTCTTGGCCGCCAAAGCCTTGGCCACGGAATCCTTCATGCCTTCCCAGCCGAGCAATGCGCATTTGATGCGCATCGGATACTTGGAAACACCTTGGAACACGATGCCGTCTTCCAATTCCTCCTCGGCATGCTCATCGTCAAGACCTTTGCCCCGTGACTCCATCAACCGATGAAAGGTATCAGCCAGATGCATGGCTTCGTCGACGCTTTTGCCTTCGACGAGGTCGACCATTACCGACAGGCTGGCCTGCGAAATGGAGCAGCCATGGCCGTCCCATACCAGACGCTCAATAGTGTGAGGTTCGTTGTCGGAAACCTCGACATGCACGGTCGCTTCGTCGCCGCAGGTCGGATTGAACTGGTGGGATTCGCCGGGCGTGCAGTACTCGTGACTCGCCTGTACGATGGCATCCCTTGCCTGCGAGGCGTTTTCCGACGCCAGATCAGGCGCAAAACGCTCCTTGCCGTGCGGATCACGGGCCGCCTCAAGAATGACTTCCTGATACATCTGCTCGAGATCGTCGCCGGACATTGCAAATTCATTCATACTGGTTTACTTAACTCCAAAGAACGGACGGACCTGTTTCACCGTTTCGATAAGCGCCTGCGCATCCTCAACGGCATTGTAGATGCCGCTGGACGCACGGTTGGAAGCATACACGCCGAAATGCCGGTGCACCGGCTGCGCGCAGTGGTGGCCGACGCGGATGGCGATGCCCTGCGCATCGATGAACTGGCCGACATCATGGGGATGCACGCCCTCCACCTCGAACGCGATCGTGCCGATGCGACGCTCATTGCTGCGCGGTCCAAGAATGCGGACACCTTCGATGTCGCCAAGCGCGAGCAGTTCGTCGGTGATGGTCCTTTCATGCGCTTCGAGATTCTCCATGCCGATGGCCATCAGCCAATCAGCGGCCACGCCCGCGGCCACGACTTGGGCGACCGGCTGGGTACCGGCCTCAAAACGTGCCGGAGGTTCCATGTACCGCGCTTCCTGGTCCATCCATGCGAGTTCTACCATGGATCCGCCGAAATTCGCCGGCGGCAGGGCTTCGAGCATGTCCCGCTTGCCATAGAGAAAGCCGACACCGGTCGGACCGTACATCTTGTGCGCGCTCCACGCGGCGAAATCGACATCCAGAGCATGGAAATCGACTTTCAGATGCGGTACGGACTGGCATGCGTCAAGTATGAACACCGCGCCCACCTCATGCGCACGCCTGATGATGGGTGCGATATCGGTGATGGCACCGGTGGTGTTCCCCACATGCGTGACGGCGACGATTTTCGTGCGTTCGGTAATCACCTCGTCGGCGCTATCGGAACGGATACGACCCTCATCGTCCAAATCGAACCACTTCAGGCTGGCTCCGGTGCGGGCCGCCAGTTCCTGGAATGGCAGCAACACCGAATGATGCTCGGCTTTGGACACCACGATCTCGTCACCCGGCTTGAGGGCGAAGCGTTTGGCTGCCGCTCCTCCACGACCGAGCGAGGCATTGCCGAAGGCCGTGGCCAGCAGATTCAGCCCTGCGGTCGCGCCGGAGGTGACGACGACCTCCTCCTCGCCTTCCGCCGCATTGGCGCCGACCAGCCGGGCCATCTTGGCGCGGGCCTCCTCGAACGCCATGGTGCTGCGCGCGGCAAGTTCGTGGGCACCGCGGTGCACGCCGGCGTTGATCGTCCTATAGAATTCCGCCTCCGCGTCAATCACGCACTGCGGTTTCTGCGAGGTCGCGGCGGAGTCCAGATACACCAACGGATGCCCGTGAATCTGCTGGTCCAGAATCGGGAATTCCTCACGGATCGATACAAAATCCGTCATGCCAGCGCGCTTTCGGAATCGGCGCCTTCCGGCAGATATGCGTCGTAGCCCTTCTCTTCGAGTTCATCGGCAAGTTCCGGACCACCCGTCTTGACGAAATGTCCCGCGGCGAACACATGTACGATGTCAGGCTTGATGTACTTAAGGATTCGGGTGTAGTGCGTCACCATGAGAATGCCGAACTGATTGGCCTCTTTGGCGCGGTTCACCCCTTCTGAGACAATGCGCAACGCATCGACGTCAAGGCCCGAGTCGGTTTCATCAAGGATGGCGAACTTAGGCTTGAGCAGTTCGAGCTGCAGCACCTCGGCACGCTTCTTCTCGCCACCGGAGAAGCCTTCGTTCACGGAGCGGGTGGCGAATTTCGGATCCATTCTCAGACGCTTCATGGCTTCGGTCAGTTCCTTGGTCCACGTGCGAATGGCCGGTGCCTTGCCGTCGACTTCGGTCTTGGCGGTACGCAGGAAGTTGGTCATGGACACACCCGGAACCTCGACCGGATACTGCATGGCGAGGAAGATGCCGGCCTTGGCGCGCTCGTCCGGAGTCATCTTGAGGATGTCCTCTCCGTCGAGCAAGACCTGACCGTTATAGACGCTGTACTTCGGATGGCCGGCCAGCGTATAGGCCAGCGTGGATTTGCCGGAACCGTTGGGGCCCATGATGGCATGGGTCTCACCGGAGTTGACGGTCAGGTTCACGCCTTTGAGGATCGGCTTGATGCCATCCTTGGTTTCGACGTGCGCATAGAGATCCTTGATTTCAAGAGTTGACATGTTATGCTCCTACGATTCCTTACTTCTCTTCCAATACCTGCGCCATCGCGTCGCTTTCGCCGCGTGTCAGACGCCTGTCGATGACGGTCATCAGATGCTCGGAGATGGCGGGAATGCCGATCTCCTCGACGAGTTCGCCAAAGAAGCCGCGAACCACGAGCTTGCGTGCCTCGACCTCCGGAATGCCGCGGGATTGCAGGTAGAACAGCTCCTCATCGTCGAACCGTCCGACGGACGATGCATGGCCCGCGCCGATGATATTGCCATTCTCGATTTCGAGGTTCGGTTCCGAATCGGCGATCGCGCCCGGCGTAAGCACCAGATTGCGATTGAGCTCATAGGAATCGGTGCCCGGCGCGGTCGGCGCGATCAGGGCATTGCCCACCCATGTGGAGTGCGCATCCTTGCCGTCAAGCGCACCTTTATAGACCACACGGCTTCTGCATTCGGGATGGTTGTGCACGATCATGGTGCGATGTTCGATGTGTTCGCCCGGATCCACGAAGTAGATGCCGAGCATGTTGAGATCACCCTGCTCGCCGCCGAAGTCCTGATCCATGCGGATGCGGACCACGTCGCCGCCGAGCGTCACCACGGAATGACGCAACGAGGCGCCCTCCCCCATGTGAATGCGCTGATTGCCGACCTGCTTGGAACCCTTGTTCCACTCCTGAATGAACGTGGTGGAGATGTGCGAATCCCTGCCGGTGGAGATTTCCACGCCTTCGGCGATGCGGGCGTCGCCGTCATGTTCCACGACCACATCGGCATGCGCATGGTCCGCGGCGATGATGACCAGATGGAAGGCGTCCATATCAAAGCCATTGCCGTGCACTTTGACCAATACCGGCTGTTCGATCTCACCTTCGAGCTTCAGCACCGTCGCCTGCTTGCCGGAATTCCACTCCACGGCGGAGACGCGGTCATTCGGCTTGGAGACGATGCCGGTACCGGCATCGCCCAATGCGACCCGCTCGAAGGTCGCGCCATCGGCCAATGGCGCTCCGTCAATCATGCTGACGGAGATTTCGGTATCGCCGGAAGGCCGGAACGTGTCGAAGAATTCCTCGACACGTTCAACCGGCGTATAACGCCAATCCTCCTGGGTGCGATCGGGCTTGGCGAAGGCCTCCACGTCGAAGGAGCGCGGCGCGCGGTCGGCCGAGGACGGCATGGCCGCCGGATTCGCATACGAATCGTTCGGATCCGCGACGGGAATGTTGATTTCCTGAGTTTGTGCCATGGTGATCAGCCCACCGATCCTTCCATCTGCAGTTCCACCAGTCGATTCAGCTCGAGTGCGTATTCCATCGGCAGCTCGCGGCTGATCGGCTCCACGAAGCCACGCACGATCATGCCCATGGCCTCGTCTTCGGAAAGACCACGGCTCATCAGATAGAACAACTGGTCTTCGGAGACCTTGGAGACGGTTGCCTCATGCGCCATGGACACGTCATCCTCACGTACGTCCACATGTGGGTAGGTGTCGGAACGGCTGAATTCGTCGACCAGCAATGCATCGCACACGGTCGAGTTCGAGGAGCCCTCCGCGCCCTTGACGATCTTGACCAGCCCACGGTAGGCGGAACGGCCGCCGCCGCGGGAAATCGACTTGGCTACGATGGTGGAGCTGGTATGCGGGGCGAGATGGATCATCTTCGCGCCGGTATCCTGATATTGCCCCTTGCCGGCGAATCCCAGGGACATGGTGCTGGCCTTGGCGTACGGTTCGGCGAGGATGCAGGCCGGATATTTCATGGTGGCCTTGGAGCCGATGTTGCCGTCAACCCACTCCATAGTGCCTCCCTCACGTACGTAGGCACGCTGGGTCACCAGATTGTACACGTTGTTCGACCAATTCTGCACGGTGGTGTAGCGCACGCGGGCATGCGGCTCCACGAAGATCTCCACCACACCGGAATGCAACGAGTCGGTGGAGTAGATCGGAGCGGTGCAGCCTTCCACGTAATGCACATAGGAGCCTTCGTCGGCGATGATGAGCGTACGCTCGAACTGGCCCATATTCGGCGTGTTAATGCGGAAATAAGCCTGCAGCGGGATGTCGACATGCACACCCTTGGGCACGTATACGAACGATCCGCCCGACCATGCGGCGGTGTTCAGCGCCGAGAACTTGTTGTCGTTGCTCGGAATGCATTTGCCGAAGTATTTCCTGACGATTTCCGGATACCGCTGCACGGCGGTGTCGGTGTCGACGAAGATCACGCCCTGATCCGAAAGCTCCTTCTGGATCGAGTTGTAGATGACTTCGGATTCGTACTGTGCGGCGACGCCGGAAACAAGGCGGCTCTTTTCGGCTTCCGGAATGCCCAGCTTGTCATAGGTGCTGCGGATTTCCTCAGGCAGCTCGTCCCAGGTTGTGGCCTGCTTGTCGATCGGCTTGACGTAGTACTTGAAATCGTCCGCGTCGAAATCCTTCAGATCGACGCCCCATTGCGGCATCGGACGATTGATGAAGTCACGATACCCCTCAAGTCGCTTCTCCAACATCCATTCCGGCTCGTTTTTATCGGCGGAAATGGCACGTACCACGTTCTCGTCGATGCCTTTCTTCGCCGCCTCGCCCGCGAAGTCCGTATCATGCCAGCCATAGGTGTAGTCACCGAACTGCTGGATGATTTCATCATCCTGTTTGATCTTGTCTTCGTTCACACGCGAACGATCAGCCACATACTGACTCATCTCCACGTCAGCCGCGGCGTTAGGCGCTTGGTTTTCTGCCACCGTACGCTGCCTCCATTCACTGATTAGTACCTATGACAACCTAACAGAATGCATGGCTAAATACCAGTGACCCATTCGAAATTCGGCTTCCGACCAACGTGATGTATATAACAAAATGGGGAGCCGATTTATCGACTCCCCCGAATGCCTTCACTTAGCGTGCCTGCTGGTGGTCAAGTGCGGCCTTGACCAAACCCGCGAACAGCGGATGCGGCTTGGTCGGGCGGGACTTGAACTCCGGATGGGCCTGAGTGGCCACGAAGAACGGATGCACCTCACGAGGCAGTTCCACGAATTCGGTGAGCTCACCGTCGGGGCTTTGGCCTGAAATACGCAGTCCGGCTTCGCGTAGACGGTCCTTGTAGGCCACGTTCACTTCGTAACGATGACGATGACGCTCGGTGACATGCGTGGTGCCGTACAGTTCGGCAACGATGGAACCTTCCTCCAGCTCGGCCGGATAGGAGCCCAGACGCATGGTGTGACCCATGTCGCCGTTACCGGCTACGATATCCTTCTGCTCCTCCATGGTGGCGATGACCGGATTTGCGCAGTCCGGCTCGAATTCGGAAGAATTCGCATCCTCGATGCCGAGTACGTCACGGGCG
>OGEJ01000640.1_pt1 | contig 11612 bp, 6 predicted proteins | sample 1570701 | NCBI WGS metagenome assembly OGEJ01 (sample SAMEA2582140, study PRJEB24529) | metagenome | biome: Human gut stool | place: China | collected 2011
ACGATGTAGGTGGTGTAGGCGTCGAGCCTCGTGCCTTCCGCCGGGTCCTGGTCCTTGACCAGATAGTAACCGGCTGGGACGGATGCGGTGGCGTTACTGGCGACGGTCGCGTACGCATTACTGTTAAAGTTCGCGTAAGCTTTCAGGGCGTCGGCCTTCTTCTGGTCCGTGCCCGTGACGGCGGAGACTTGGGTCAGAGTGGTATCGTCGACGGCCGTCCCGGCGGTGCCGGTGCCGTTCTGGCCCCACTTGACGTCGGTCAGCTTGCCGCCGGACGGGGTGCCGGTGAAGATCTGATAGATCTCATAGGTGTGTCCGGTGCCCGTGACCGTCAGATTATAGGTGGCCTCATCTGCGAACGCAGTACCCGCGCCCATGAAACCAGCGACTGCCATGGCAACGGTGGCGAGCACCGCAACCAGAGCGTTGATTGCCCTCTTCATAATTAATCCCTTATCTATTGGAAATTGTTCTTCACTTCGGTACGGCTGCTGGACTGGATGCCCAGCAGCCATAAAACTGTTTGTTTTCGGCCTTGCCTGGTTGGAGGGTTTTGCCCTTGACCAAGCAAAGCCTTGGGTGATGTGCGAATTGGAGTATGCCCAAAGGTCCGCATGCCTTCAGGCCCGGAATGGTTATGGAGTGCCCTTCCAGAGCCTTACTAGTCGCTTCACTTCTGGGAAACCTTGCTACGCTTGGCGTTCTTGAGCGATTCGGCCAGCCCGAAGCTCGCCACCAACACCGTCAGCACGCCACCGCCAATGAACCAGGCATCGCCCATTCCGCCGGTCGAGGGGAGTTCCACTAATTTGGTGTTGGTGAAATACTCGTTGACTATGCCCATAATTTCAGCATCAGCGGGGAAATTTGCCGGCTTCTTGACGGGCCATTTACTCGTATCGTCATCCTTCATATAGAAGTAGAATGCCTTATCGGTTTTTTCATAACCCTCACGCGGTTCGACTTCCACAAGCTTGTACGCCACGTTGTTGTCCACCGATGCCGTATTTCCAGAGCAGGAATTGGACGTAGCGCAGTTACTTTTGTTGGCACTGATGGTAAGCAAACCGTTCTTATCCGTAACGAGATACTCGACCTCGCCATCCTTGGTCTTTGGACAAGCAAGCACATACTCGTTCTCGTCCGGACTCCACTGATACAGCGCGAACTTCACTCCAGACAGGGTGATGCTGTAATCGTTCTTATCCACTTTATGGAAGTTCAGCTGATCGGTGTCGGCACCGGCTTGGGATTCATTAATCTCAACCGTCGACTCAGTGCCCGAGGAGGAAATTCCTTCCATGGATGCGCTGTTCCTGATGACGTTGTTATGGTTGCCCAGCTTGCCGGCATAACGATACCGATACGTAACAATCAACGGGGTCTTATCAGGAAGCGTGAATGTCAAGACATTCTTGCGATTGCTATCACCGGAGTGTTCGTATGTATACGTGTATTGATTCAGTGGTAGCTCTTCACCCTTGCACTGCACACCTTGGCATGCGCTTCCGTCGGCATTCGTCACGGACGAGTCATACCGATAGACATTCACGTCCTTCAGCGACACCGTAAGGTCATTGTTCGCATCGTGGGTATAGGTCATGGTGTCCGTCAACGTGATGTTGTCGGATTGCGAATCCAGATCATTACCATAGGGATTGACCACAACCGCATACGGAAGAATGTTGGTCTTCTTCTCTTCCTCGGTTTGAGTGGAAGACTTACGTACCGCATTCCAGTTGTCGTTCTTGGAGATGGTTTGGGTTTGCGTTGCCGTAGTGCCTTCGTCGCTACTGCCGTCGTTCAAGTTAACGGTATTCTTGAACACCTGGGCCTTCTTCCAGCTCGTGGTCAAATCCAACTTTTTGGAGTCAAAGCCAGCACGCACAGTCAACTCGAAAGACAGGTTGCCCACATGATACGTGTATGTGTTCAAAGCCTTCAACACGTCTTCAGACACTATGATGGATAGCTGGTTCCCGTTACGCGAAACACTGAAACTCAATGACATGTCAGAGTAGTAGATACCATTTATCCAGACATTAGGGTGCCATTGATACGTGGTAGTACTCGTCTGACCATCGTCAGGTATCGAAAGCGAAATCGCATCACCGACAGACGAGCCATACATATCTTTCATTTGCAACAACAGTCCCGCGTTATCGGTATCCGTGCCATTGAGCAGAATCACGTTTTCAGGCAACGTTTCGGTAATGGTCAGACCGCTGGTGTAGTCATCCACAGAAGTGAAATTTGCCTGCTGGACCTTGATGTTCCACTCCATGTATGGAGCGTTACACGTCGTATCACCTTCTACACCGGTAGCCGTCGAATGCCCGGCCTGACACTTCAGCTCATGATATGCATGTTCCGTATTGTCCTTCGAAGAATCCAAGGAGTCCGTTTTGGAAATGGTCCAGTTCGACGTTTCCGGAGTGTAGACCAAATTACCGTGCTGTTCCGCTCCGTCATTAACCTTGCCACCGTTCTGGTAGTACTGGCTGCCAGTTCCAACCACCACGCCAGTCGTATCGTAGGTGAATGAAATCGACTGCGTAAGCGCTTGCGAGCAAGTGATGGTGAATCCAGTCACATAGTCACCGTCCGGTACACTGCCGTTCTGCTCCGAGCTCTTTCCAGTGATAGGGCTCGTTGTGAAAGTGACTGTAACGTTTTCTTCTTTCACACCGGCCGACGTAAGCGCGCCCTTAATTGCCTTCTTCACAGCTTCTTGCTGTTTCTCAGACATGTATTGGTTGAAATTCCACTGATTCGAGAAGGTATCCGTATAGGTCCAGTTTGCCGGAATAGCCGTCAGCCCGACCGGAGGCGCAATGGTCACGGTCCAATTGTTGGTAGTGCGGTTCGGATTATTTTCCACCACGGTTGCGGAGTTACCCTGCTTAGTCACTGGATTATAAGACACTCCTTTATCTCCGGAGTCCTTATCACTCTTACCGTTCTCCTTGTTCGGAGGAGTCAGAATGGCCTTATTTGTCACTTTCAAAGAATCAGTTGGAGCTGTCGTGTAATACGTGACCGTATAGTTCTTTGCACTTCCCGCAGGGAATGTGTATGGAAGATTGATGGATTGGCTAGTGGAACCATCGGATAGCGTAATATCTTCAACGTTGACGTCAGTGTTTTTTACGACATCCTTCAGAGTCCATCCATCCAATGAGCCAGCGCCGGCATCGACGGTAACCGTCCACTTGATCCTGCCATCAGACTGGATTTCGCCGTTTTTTACAGGATTGGACGGAGTCTTGTCCCATTGAACCTCACTGGAAGGCTCCTTCTTAAGTTCAGTACCTTCCTTGTCGGTTGTGGTGACGGTGGCCTTATTACTGCCTTTCGTGATGCCATCGGTAAGTGATGAAGCCTTGCCAGTGTAAGTGATGACGTACTTGTCTCCCGCATTCATTGCGGGGCATTCCACCGTAAAGTTGGCTGCTCCTGCTGCCGGAGCAGAACCGCATGATGAGGTGATGTCATTGCCGTTCTTGTCCGTCACCTTGAAGCTGCCTGCGACATAGGCATTATTCGTCATGACATCGTTGATCTTCACCGTGTCATTCGGATTCGTGCCTTTAGTGGTGCTAACTTGAATCGTCCACTGGACGGTTCCATCCTCGTTGTTCACGGAACCGGATTTCCATGCGTTCAGATCGCCTGTGTTGTCGAAATGAATGGTGATCTCGCTATTCTCACCGAACTTCCATGAAGAACCATCACCTTTGGTGATGCCTTCAATTGTGGAATTAAATTTGACATAACCACCAGTGATGGCACCTGTCTGGTTGTGTTTTACGGTGTCTTCATTGAACGTAAGGGTGATCAATCCATCTTTGGTGATGGTATATGTGCCCATATCCGTGCCGTTGTTATCGATTGTTCCAGACATCACCGTTTCGCCATCTTTGAAACCGCTAATCTGAATATCATTGGGAACCTGATAGGTAAGGGTAGGATTATTCGTCGTCAGTGCTCCAATAGGCAATTCAAATGCCAAGTTGAACTGCAACTGCAGATTCTTGTTATTGGGATCCAGCTTGTCGGTGGAGCTGACCTCCTGCCAGTTCTCGTCATTACTGCTACGTTGCTTCAGTGTGGCGCCGGTTACGTACTGATACAACGTGCCACTGGCCCGCTCGGCATCGTCGGCCCAAGCGGACTGGTGGGACGCAACGCCGCTGACTACGACCATGGCGAGGAGGGTGGCGACGGCGACGAAGGCGGCTACCATCCTGCGCCAAGCCGCACTATGTAAGGTCATGTTTGAATTGCCCCTCATGAAAGCCCCTATACCTAAAGTCTTCTAAATCTTGGTCTGCCGTTCGACTCTAGTTAAGGCATGAGGCGGATTCGCCCCCTCAGTAATCCTCACAGTCCCCCCACTAGGATAGAGGGTCTTTGGAATTGCAATGAAAACGCATTCCCCCGTCGTATGGGTATGACCTACTCGGGAATTCGATGGATACACAACTTTTGCATGCTCATTTATGGCGCCATCGCCGTCGCATGCAACTATCCGACAATGTCTAGGGTAACACCCTCTTTCGTGGAACGCAACGAAAATCACAGGCATTTTCAATGAAATTGAAATTATTCTCCCGCCGTCAATGGTTCTACTCAGTCAGGCGGGGGTAGACGAGTCCATGAATCGCCCAATGTAGGGGTGAAAAACACGCACAGGAACGGATTGGTTTACAGATTGGCGCACGGGGGAATACGGCGTGTCAGAAATTAATAGGCACAGAGGTAACCCCTACCAATAGTCCACACCAACGTGATCCTTAATGGACAGACCACCGCAAGGTTAATCGCTCCATCTCATTACACGAATCGCCAGCCAGATTAATTCGACCGCGATTCGACCGTTATTATTCGCATTTTAACCGCGATTCGACCGATTCGACCGTTATTTAACCGCAATTCGACCGCGATTCGCGGAACCACGCCACGCACGACCCGGCAGGAAGGGACGATTCCCGAATCATGCGCGACGGGCCTCGCCATCACCAGAACCGACATGACCCGCAAACCCCGGAAACGGCCATTCCCCGACAATCATAAGCAAGCCAGACTCCGAATCAAACGACCACACAGCGCACAACCCGCCAGAAACCACCACAACCAGAATCGTGCGCACAACACAATCTAGGACAATCATCATCAAGCGCGCACCCATCTGCCAGCTCCCGATAGCCCCACCCCAACAAACCACACCAAGAAAACCATCCGCCCAAATCAGCATCACCAAACAGAACCACCAAACAGGAAAGCAGGTATAGAAAAACGGGCACGGAACAGCAAAGGAGCGGAAGGCGTATACGGGAAAAGGTATGGAAAAGGCCAGTATTCCAAGAAATACCGGCCTTTGAAGAATCTACGGAAAAGGTGCGAATCAGTCGAAATCGGCACCCAAGGCTTCCAGCTTGCCGCGGAAGTCAGCATAGCCACGGTCAATCAGGGAAATACCCTGCACGTTCGAAGGACCCTGAGCGGTCAGCGCCGCAATCAGATGGCTGAAGCCACCACGCAGATCCGGCACGTCGATGTCGCGACCAGTCAGCGGAGTCGGTCCGAAAATCACCGCGGAATGCTTGTAGTTGCGCTGCTGGAAACGGCACGGCAGAGAACCGAGGCATTCACGATACAGCTGAATCGTGGCACCCATCTGCACTAACGGCTTGGTGAAGCCGAAACGATTCTCATACACGGTCTCATGCACGATCGAAAGGCCCTTCGCCTGGGTGAGAGCCACCACCAGCGGCTGCTGCCAGTCGGTCATGAAGCCCGGATGCACGTCAGTCTCAATGGCGACCGGCTTCAGATCCCCACCCGGATGCCAGAACCGAATGCCCCTGTCGGTGATATCGAATTCGCCGCCGATCTTACGGAACACGTTCAGGAAGGTCATCATCTCCGGCTGAGTGGCACCCTTGACGAAAATGTCACCGTGCGTGGCCAATGCGGCCGACGCCCAAGAAGCGGCCTCGATGCGGTCAGTCAGCGAAGTATGCGTATAGCCCTTGAGCTCCTTGACGCCTTCGATGCGGAAGGTACGGTCAACATCCACTGAAATGATGGCGCCCATCTTCTGCAACACGCACACCAAATCCATGATTTCCGGTTCGGTGGCGGCACCGGAAAGCTCGGTCTTGCCTTCGGCAAGCACGGCGGCGAGCAACGTCTGTTCGGTCGCGCCCACGGACGGGTACGGCAGATGAATCTTCGCCCCATGCAGACCATCCGGAGCGGTGATGTGAATACCGTCCTTATGCTCCTTGTCCACGTTCGCGCCCAGCTTACGCAAGGTCTCCAGATGGAAGTCAATCGGACGGCCGCCAATGTTGCATCCGCCGAGCGCCGGAATGAACGCTTCACCCAAGCGGTGCAGCAACGGACCGGAGAACAGGATCGGAATGCGGGAGGATCCGGAAAGGGTATCCACATCGGCCACGTCGGCAAGCTGCACCTTGGTGGCGTCGATGGTCACAATGCCCTTGGCACCATCCACATCCACATCCACGCCATGCAGACGGAGCAGGTCGGACACTACATGTACGTCACGAATCTCCGGCACGTTCTTCAACACGGATTTGCCAGGAGCGAGCAATGCGGCCACCATGGCCTTGCTCACGAAGTTCTTCGCGCCGCGTACCTTAATGGTGCCGTTCAGCGGCTTGCCGCCTACGACGTGCAGAATGTCGTCCTTGTTTTCAGACACGTTCTACCTCTTTCGTTTCCCTCGAACTCCAAACTTGAAACACACTATCCTTCAGTTTGCCATACGGACTGTAGCAAGCTCGTGAAATCACGCGTTCGGCGCAGTGTCTCCCCGTTTTGTTCGGTTTTCAGATGCTGCTTGCAATGTCACGGGCCAGATTCGCGTTCCACATGGCACCGGTCGCGCTCATCACGGCATTCGCACCGGCCTCACGATACGCCCGGTAGTCTTCGGGGCGAACCACGCCGCCCACACCCACGATGGTGAAATCGAGACCCAGCTTTTCACGGATCGCATGCAGACGGCCCACCATGTCGAGACCGGCGCCGCGAATGGCATTGCCGCACACGCCGGAACGGTCACGGCCAACTCCCGGCAATGCCTGATTGCCGTTAGCATCGACCAATTTCGCCGAAATCGTGTTGATGGTGGAGAAACCCTGCACGGTACCGTGTGCGGCGGTTTCCTTCACCATGATCTCCAAGTCGGCATCATTCGGAATATAGGCGAGTTTGACGACGAGCGGACGGTCGCCGATCTCATTTTTCACGGCCTCCGTAATGCGACCTACCAAATGCGGATCGTGGCACAGCAAACGATTGTGGCCCTCGTTCGGGCAGCTCGTGTTCATCTCCATCAATCCAGCGCCGGTTTCGCAGACAAGACGCGCGGTGGTGACATGATCGGCAATGTAATCATCCTGATCCATGCCGTCCACGCGCGAACCCTGGAAGCTCGGCACCAGCAGTTGACCGCTGCCGGCGGCCTCGATCGCCTTCTTCATATCCGGCTGCCATTCATCCGGGTCTCGTGAAGGAACGCCGAAACTGTTGGAAATCGAAATCGGCAGCTCGTAACGGGTGTCGGCCAGCACACCCTCATCCAGCTCGGCGCTGCCGGGGATCAGCGATCCGTCGGCATTTTTCGGATGCACGGCGAGCACGTTCGGAAAGGCGTTGCAGCCCCACGCACGCGAGAGCACGGTCTTGTAAACGGCCAGATCGAAGCCCATGCGGAAGGCGGCGGTCGTGAACCTCTCATTGAGCAGCGGCCCGGCGGGGATGCCGAACGGCAGGTTCACGTGGAAGCCGAGGAAATCCTCACCCGAAGCGGTCTGGACGGGTACGGAAGACTGTGCGGCCGAAGGACCGCAATCCTCCTGCAGCACTTTGGCGAACGCACCGAACGGCCCTTGCAGATAATTGTCTTCATACGTGCGATTGACGTCATAGAACGGCGCGAATCCTTGGCTCATATCTCTCCCCGAATGCTCTTTCGAATGCGCGGCAAAACATAACCACCTTACCGCGCGGGACGGTCCAAGCCAGACTCGGTCTCATTCGCACCGCAAACGTCGTCGCAGGGAATTCAGGAAATCGGAAATCATATTCCTTTGGGAATGGAGATGATGACCGTGGTGCCCCTGCCTGGCTGGCTGGACACGGCGAGGGTGCCATGCGACATCAGCCGCAAACGTTCACGCACGTTCGTAAGGCCGACATGGCTGCGGCCATCGCCCTCCGGCCGGTCGACGCTTTCGGCGGTCTGCAGGATGCTGCCGGTCAGACCGTACAACGTGCGCTCATCCATGCCGACGCCATTGTCAGCGATTTCAATACGCACCACGCCCTGCCTTTCGCGAGCGCTCAACCTGACGAAGCCGCCGTTCTCCTTCTTGCCGATGCCATGTTTGATCGCGTTCTCGATGATCGGCTGCACGGTCAGGGCGGGAAGCCGGAAATCCGTGGTGTCGATGTCATACATCACGGCCAGTTTGTCGCCGAACCGCATCTGCTCCAACGAGACGTACCGTTTGACATGCTGCAGTTCCATTGCGAACGGGACCGGTTCCGTTCGGGCCACGGCGTCTGTATTGTCGCGCATGTATGCGGAGAACAGGCCGAGCGCCTCTTTGGCTTTGTCCACATCCGTGTCGCACATGGCCTGGATGGTGGCAAGTACGTTGCAGACGAAATGCGGATTGATCTGACTGACCATGATCTGCACGCGTGCGGCATGTTGCAACGCTTTGAGCTCTTTGTCGTTTGCCAGCAGCTGGCCGAAGTGGCTGCGGGATTTGTACCATGAGATGCACAGTCCCAGCAGTACGGAAACCGCCATGTTGAATAGGTTCGAGACAAGTGATGGACCGGATTCGGCGAGCGCAATCGCGTATAGCGCGGCCAGGCCGAAGGCATATGCGATGAGATTGTCGATTGGGCGGCTGTCGAACAACGAGCCGACGCACAGCAGCGCCATGCAGGTCATGACGGCAATTGAACCGGGAGCGGCGATGAAGTCGTAAAAGCCGGCCAGGACGACTAGGGTCACCGAAAACACCGCCGTCTGCGCATATGAGTGGAACAGTACGTTTTTGGTGTCGTCAAGCCGGTTATTGATGACGAGAATGATCGTAACGATGACGCTGGCAATGACGAACGGCCATAGATTGATCCACTCGCAGCCCACCAGTGCCAGGCGGGTGATGCACATGACCATCAGGAACAGCTGACAGAACATGCAGCATCGACGCACCATGTCGAGGTTGTCGCATGCGAGCCTACGGATGTAATGGGGGCTGTTGATTTCGGGGTAGCCGAATGTGTACCAGTACGTCAACGCACGTCGAATATGATTCATGCTTTTGCTCCGAGCTCTTTCGGGGGATACCCCCTGTTTATGAAGTATGTCAGATGGCACGGATGTGATGCGAGGCCCCCTCCACCTTCCGAGGGCGTCTGCCGGAGGTGCCTTCCGGACCACCTTCCGATTGTGGGTTAGAGTGTGAGCATGTATGTGATTGCGGCGGACGACGAACCTTTGATCCTCAACAGCATGACTACTGCACGCAGTGTTTCCCGACGCACAGGTCAGAGGGTTCGGCACCGCCCAGGAAGTCGAATCGTTTGCGCGCGAGGCGGTCGCCTCCTGCGCGAATATCGCCTATGCGTTTCTGGACCTGCGATTGCGGGGCGAGAACGGACTGCGGTTGGCGAAGGCGATCAAAGATATCAGTCCGCATACGAAAATCGTGTTTTCAACGGCTTATGCCGATTATTCCTTCGGATTGCGGGGCGATGGCAACACCGGATTCGTCATGAAACCCGCCACGGAGGACGATATTCGTGATTGTGTGGCTGTACTTGATGATGTGTTGCGGCGCGAACCGTCGTATCGCGGCGAGTTTCCGACCGATGCCGCGAATGGCAGGCACGAGCAGCTGATGATTCGCACATTCGGCGATTTTGAAGCGTTTCATCATCATGAACCGCTTCCGTGGGAGTCCCAGGAGGCCAAGGATCTGTTGGCCTTGCTGATTCATGCGCGAACCGCACCGCTTACCGACGCACGGATCGCGGATGCATTATGGCCGGTTGATGCCGATTCCACGGATGCGCGCGATGCAGGCGCCACTCGCATGGAACGGCAATCAGGTTATGCAGGCCGCCCCAAGCATGCGTTCGCGTTATCACTGCGGATTCGTGGCCTTGTCAAGTCGCTGCGGCGCACATTGCAGACGGTGCACCCGCAGGCCGGCAAGCTGATTTGCCACTCTCATAACGCCACCAGTGTTTCGACGGATCCGATTGATGGCTTGACCGTGCATTGCGATCTGTTCGACATGTTGCATGGCAGTGCCTACGCCGTCAACACCTACTATGGTGAATACCTGCCCACCTATCCGTGGGCCGGTTTTCCCACCGCCGACCTCGATCCGGACCTGTGACTCGCGGTCTGTGACCCATGGCCTCAGCCCGGACCCGTAGGTCATGCGGCCTTGTCGGAGACAATCTGGTATTTGCGACCGCGCCCTACTCCTACGGGTTCGATGACGCCTTCACCCACCATGGAACCCAGAATCTCACGGGTACGGGTAAGCCCCAAACCGAGCACCTTCGCCAATTGCGAGGTAGGCAGTGGGCCGCCAGCCGTCAATGCCCGTGTGATTTTCTCCACGTTGGATTGTGGTTCCATGGGCTGCGCCTCCAAGGATGCCCCACCCAGATTGAACCGTATTGAGGATCGCTGACCGCCCCCGGCATCTTCTTCGACTTCAGCCATCCGACGGCCGTTCGGGGCATATGTCGCATTTGCTCCCGTTGCAGTGATAGGAGTGGCGGTGCCTGCGGATGCGATGGCCATTGAACCCGCAGGAATCGAAGAACCCGAAACCGCAAAGTCCGAAACCACAGAACCCGAAGGAGTTGAGATTCCGCCGTCCTCAACGGCACCATGATCCTGGATCTTGCGTGGATACAACGTAAGCGTCACCCTGTCCGGATGCTCGCCAACCTCCAACTCGGGGTATGCGGTTCCCGCGAAATCGCAACCAGCCCGCATAACATCAAAACCGTTGCCAGCCTTCTCCCCTATGCCGATAAGGTTGAACATTTTCATCAGTATGGGATTGCGGGCATCGGAAATGCCTCCGTGTATCACCTCATCCGCCAACGATCTTCCTGTCCAAGGGGCGCAGATCGCTGTTCGCAACATGGCATGAACCGTTTCCGAGTCGCACAGATAATCACCATCGCCATTACGCCGGTATGAGCCCCTCAACGGATTGGGACCGACATACACAGGAATGCGTTCTCTCGATGCACGGGGAATGTCAATGGACACGATATCCCCTTGCCCGGTATGACGAACCACCACATCGTTCTCGCTCAGCACCACCGAACTGATTGTCGAGGAATCATGCACCGCGTTCCAGAAATCCTGCACCAGTTTGTGGGCATCGTCGACTCCGGTGATGTGCAGGGAATGATCGGAGCGCTCGGAGACGCCGAGCAGAATCATGCCGCCTTCCGTATTGGCGAATGCACTGTACGTCTCCCATATACCACACCGCACTACCAGCCGGCCACCGCGGCTAAAT
>OGEJ01000645.1_pt1 | contig 11529 bp, 8 predicted proteins | sample 1570701 | NCBI WGS metagenome assembly OGEJ01 (sample SAMEA2582140, study PRJEB24529) | metagenome | biome: Human gut stool | place: China | collected 2011
CTTGATCTGTGGCGGCATCTTTTTCCAGGAACCGGACACAATTTCGGCGCGTCCATCCGCCATCAGGACCGCTGTACGGGCCGCAGTAGCAATCCCGCTTGCCTTCGCCAGGGCGCCGATCATGCGCTCCTCCGCCAGGGCCACCTGCTTGGCCGCCGCAACCAGAGTGCCGATGCGCTCCCCGTGCATCAGTTCCTCTCCATCCGCCTTGCAGAGCTCCAGTTCGATACCCAGCTCATCCGCCTGGGCCTTTGCAGCTTCCGTGCCGGCCAATACGCCGGCGCGCTCTGCGGTCAGAGCTGCCCGGAACCGTCTTCCGTATATGCTCCGAAAAAGATCATCCCGGATATCTCTCATATCCCTCTCCTTTTCGTTATTGCCGAACCATGTTCGTAATGATAGCTATTTTTGAAGGGAACCGTTCGTTCCCTTCAAAATATTCATGCTACTTGTTATTTAATGTACCCGAGGCGCTCCGATGTCTGCTTAGCATAATATAGGACATCCCGAACGGCCTGCTCCCAATCCAGATCCCACATTCTTCCGTATGGAAAGGACATCGAAATCGCCATCTGAGGCTGGCGCTTGTGATTGAAAATCGGAGCTGCGATACAGTGAAGGCCGGGCTCGATCTCTTCATCGTCTACCGCATAACCCCGCTCCCGTACCTGCTCCAGCTCCTTCAGCAGCCCATCTCCTGTCGTAATGGTATGCTCTGTCATCTTTATCAGGGGCCTGGACAGGACATATTTTTCCATATACTCCTCGGGCAGAAAAGCCAAAATCGCTTTGCCTACGCCCGTGCAATACATGGGGGCCCGCTTCCCAATCTGTGAGTAGACAACAACCGAGCTGTTGTTATCCACTTTGTCAATGTAGATGATCTCTCCCTCAGAATGGGTAGCCAGGTGGACCGTGGTTCGGTATTTGTCCGCCAGCAGCTGGCAATAGGGCCGCGCCTCCATGCGGACATCCATGCGGGACTGAACAAGATTTCCCAGCTCAAAAAGCTTGAGACCCAGGCGGTATTTTTTGTTCTCTGTCTGTTCCAAGTATCCAAAAGCCGTCAATGTATTGACCAGTCCGTATGTCGTACTCTTGGATAGATCCATCCGTTCTGCAATTTCAGAGATACCTAGTTCCGTATCATTTGCGAAGCAGGAGATCATTGTAAGGGCACGTGCGACCGATTGTACAATTACGCCTCTCTTTTCTTTCCCTTCCATTGTCTATCACGTCTCTTTCTGCTTCTGATTATAGGTCCACCGCATTTCCTTGTCAACATTTTTCGTTATTACAAAACGATATTTGTTTATATAAAACAATTATCCGCCTGCATTTTTTACCGACCGATAAAAAAAACTGGCTTTCCCGCCCACTGCCCATTGCTGCCCCGACTTTGTATCGCTGAAATACACACTGGTTTCCATCTCTGCCTAACCCGTCGAAATCTTGTGTTCAGGCGCGTGCAATGCCCTGCTCTCTGGCCTCCTGTGCGACGGCATGGGCCACGGTGTCGGCCACGGACTTGTCCAGGGCGGAGGGCAAGATGTAGTCGGCGCTGAGCTGCTCGTCGGTCACCAGGGCCGCCAGGGCTCTGGCCGCGCGGATTTTCATCCCCTCGGTGATCTCCCGGGCCCGCACGGCCAGCGCGCCCTTGAAGATGCCGGGGAAGACCATGACGTTGTTGATCTGGTTGGGAAAATCGCTGCGCCCGGTGCCCACCACCGCCGCGCCGCCCCGCTTCGCCTCGTCCGGCATGATCTCCGGGGTGGGGTTGGCCATGGCGAACACGATGCCGTCCTTCATGGTGGACACCATCTCCGCCGTCACCAGGTTGGGCCGGGACACGCCCACGAAGGCGTCCGCCCCCCGCAGGGCGTCGGCCAGAGCGCCGTGCTCGTGATTCCGGTTGGAGATGTGGGAGATCTCCTCCTGTCCGGCGTTGAGCCCCTCATCCCCCTCGCAGATGATGCCGTTGATGTCGCACATGACGATATTGCCGAAGCCCATGGAGATGAGCAGCTTGCCGATGGCGATGCCGGCGGCGCCGGCCCCGTTGATGACGATCTTCATCTGCCCCATCTGCTTGCCGGTCACCCGCATGGCGTTGAGCAGGGCGGCGGCCACCACGATGGCGGTGCCGTGCTGGTCGTCGTGGAACACGGGGATGTCGCACACCTCCTTCAGGCGGCGCTCCACCTCGAAGCAGCGGGGGGCGGCGATGTCCTCCAGGTTGATGCCGCCGAAGCTCTTGGAGATCAGGGCGATGGTCTCCACCAGCTTGTCCACGTCCTTGGTGTCCACACAGATGGGGAAGGCGTCCACCCCGCCGAACTCCTTGAAGAGGGCGCACTTGCCCTCCATCACCGGCATACCGGCGGCCGGGCCGATGTCCCCCAGGCCCAGCACCGCGGAGCCGTCGGTGATCACCGCCACCAGATTGCTCCGGCGGGTGAGGGTAAAGGACTTCTCATAGTCCTTGGCGATCTCCCGGCAGGGCTCGGCCACGCCGGGGGTATACAGAAGGGACAGGTCGTCCCGGGTCTCGATGTGCCTGCGGGCCACCACTTCGATCTTCCCCCGCAGTTCCTCGTGCAGCTTGAGGGATTCCTGATTGACGTCCATAGTACGTTTTTCTTCCTTTCTGCGGCCCGCTCAGACCATCTCTTCGGGGTGGAACACCTCGTCGAACCGCTCGGCGGTGAGGAAGCCCAGGCTGACGCAGGCCTCCTTGAGAGAGATGTGCTCGGCGTGGGCCTTCTTGGCGGTCTTGGCCGCGTTGTCATAGCCAATGTAGGGGTTGAGGGCGGTGACCAGCATGAGGGAGTTGTGCAGGTTGTGGCGGCACTTCTCCCGGTTGGCCGTGATGCCCACGGCGCAGTGGTCGTTAAAGGAGCGGATGCAGTCGGTGAGCAGCCGCGCGGACTGGAGGAAGTTGTAGATGCACACCGGCATGAACACGTTCAGCTCGAAGTTGCCCTGGGAGGCCGCCAGGCCCACCACCACGTCGTTGCCCATCACCTGTACCGCCACCATGGTTACCGCCTCGCACTGGGTGGGGTTGACCTTGCCGGGCATGATGGAGGAGCCTGGCTCGTTCTCCGGGATATGGATCTCCCCCAGGCCGCACCGGGGGCCGGAGGCCAGCCAGCGCACGTCGTTGGCGATTTTCATCAGATCCGCCGCCAGGGCCTTGAGCGCCCCGTGGGCGAACACCAGCTCGTCCTTGCTGGTGAGGGCGTGGAACTTGTTGGGGGCCGTGACAAAGGCCTTGCCCGTCAGCTCCGATACCGCCTCGGCCACGGCCGTGTCAAAGCCTTTGGGGGCGTTGAGCCCGGTGCCCACGGCGGTCCCACCCAGGGCCAGCTCCCGCAGGCCGGGCAGCGCCAGCTCCACCATCGCCCTGTCCTTCTCCAGGCTGGTCCGCCAGCCGCTGATCTCCTGGGCCAGGGTAATGGGCACCGCGTCCTGCAGGTGGGTGCGCCCGCTCTTCACCACGTCCCCGTTCTCCCCCTCCAGCCGTCGGAAGGTCTCCACCAGCCCGTCAATGGCCGGCAGCAGCTTGTCCTCCAGCGCCACCGCCGCCGCAATGTGCATGGCCGTGGGGAAGGTGTCGTTGGAGCTCTGGGACATGTTTACGTGGTCGTTGGGGTGGAGCAGCTTCTTCCCCGCCAGCTCGTTGCCCCGGTTGGCCACCACCTCGTTCACGTTCATGTTGGACTGGGTGCCGCTGCCCGTCTGCCACACCACCAGCGGGAAGTGCCCGTCCAGCTTCCCCGCCACCACCTCGTCGCAGGCCCGGCTGATCAGGCCCAGCCTTTCATCGTCCAGCTTCCCCAGCCTGTGGTTGGCCAGCGCCGCCGCCTTCTTCAGAATCCCGAAGGCTCGCACAATCTCCTCCGGCATCCTCTCCGTGCCAATCTGGAAGTTCTGATAGCTCCGCTGGGTCTGCGCACCCCAGTAGCGGTCCGCAGGAACCTCCATCTCCCCCATTGAATCCCATTCCATCCGGTAGTCCATATGTGGCTCTCCTTTCCTTATTCGCTCACTTTAGATTATACGGGATGTGTCAAATCCCCCGGCCCAGAACGAGCCGGGGGATTCGGGTCATCGGAGAATGGGAACGGTCTGGCGCATGAGATTGGTAACGGCATCATCCTTCAGCTTCCAGAGGGTCCTGCATAACACACGCGCCTGCTCCTCACCCAATACCGGGCGGGTACAGCGCAGGAATTTCTCCTCCAGCGCCTGATCCGAAATGGGATCTGTCCGGTGTCCCACGGGATAAATGCGCTCTGTATGGTACTCTGTGCCATCCAATAGGGTGACGGATACGAAGGCAGGTCCTACTCCCATATCCACCGGGAGCGCATCATACCGCTCCGCATGGCAAAGATGAGTGGCTTTTATAATCCGTTGGATATCGGGCCGGAAGATAATCTTCTCTGTATAATTGTCCGGCATGTTGTCCAACCCGCTCAAATAGAGGGCCACCTGAAACCCAACGCTGAACTTGGCCTCATCTCCGGTTCTGGGTTCGGGCGTCACCAGCTCACGCAGAGCGGCCGCACTCAGTTCCACCCGGATGGAGGCGATGTCCTCTGGTTGAAAATGATGTACTTGCGCCAAATCAACAAAGGCATCCACTGCACGGTGGGTACTGCTACAGGAGGGATACTGTTTAATCGCAAACCCGGGGGTGCAGACATCGTATCGGTTTCCCAGGGTCTTGTACCAGTCTGAACCAAACGGGTCAAAGCGAAGCCCGGAATACTCGTAGAGGTAGCCCTCCCGGCCGTCCAGGGCGGAGGAGGAGGCGGTACAGCCTTCCCGGGCCAGACAGGCCGCCAGAAGTCCATCCGCAGCCGCCTTGCCGATATGAAGCGACTTGGTGTCCGTCCCGAAGTTCTCCCGCACACCAGCCGCCATGGAGGCGGCAATTCCCAGGCAGTTTACAAGTTCCTTTTCCTTCAATTTCAAAAGATACGCGGCGCCCGCGGCGGCTCCAACAATACCGGTAACACTGCTGGCATGCCATCCCCGCTCGTGGAGGGCGTGAGCGCAAAGACGCCCCAGCTTGCACTCCACCTCGGTGGCTACGGCGAATGCACGTATCAGTTCTTCGCCAGGGCTGTTCAATTCTTCCCCCAGTGCCAGCAGAGCGGGCAGCACAGCCACGGTGGGGTGCCCCAGATTGGAGCTGGAGGTGTCATCCAACTCCAGCTCGTGGCCGCTGATACCGTTCAGGAACGCCGCATCTCGCGCGGAAAAGCCTCCGCCAATCCCCGCCAGAGTGGCTTTCCCGGCCCGCGGAATAACCCGCGCAGCTTTTTCTACCACCCCGGTACGGCTGCCAAGGACCATAGCCCCCACAGTATCCAGAATAGAGCGGGTGCAGAGGTAGACCTCCTCCTCGCCCAGCGGTACCGGATGTTGAATAAAGTGTGCAAAGGCTTCTGACACCGTCATGACTCCTCCTCCCTAATTAATGCATCGGTCAGCTCCTCCAATCGGCTGGAGGCCCGCTTCAGTCGATCCCCTCGGGCCTTCCATTGACTGTCCAGCTCCTTCAGCCGTCCCCCTCCCCACTGGATCATTTCAGCCACACGTGCAGGACTGGGGCCTCCGATAAGGCTGCGGCGTTCCACATTCTGGACAGGATCCAGAGCGGCACGCAGCAGTTCCTCCGGCATGTCCACTTCTACCCCAAGCGCCTCCAGGCCCGCCCGGTGCAGGAGGTCCCGGCCAATTGCCTCACAGGGGATATGCTCCTCATGGGCCAGAAGCACCAGCCTGCCGACCAGCTTCTTGGCGGCCGCAAAGGACAGGCCCTGGCTGCGTACCAGCTCGTCTGCCAGCTCGGTCATGGTGGAAAAGCCTTTGCGGGTCATATCCAAAGCGCGCTCCCGATCCACCTCCAAAGTGCGTACAATCCCCTCCAGGAGATAGGCGCTGTCCATAACTCTCTGCGCGATTTCATAGTACAGGCTGACCACAAAGCCGGGCTCCCGCCCATTGCCTGGCGTATAGGCTTTCATGGTGTTGAACATCGTACTCAGGGCGCCATAGCTCCATTCCCCGGAATAGCGAAGTGTTTCCAGGGCCACGGGGTTGCGTTTTTGGGGCATGATGGTGCTGTAGGAGCAGTACTTCAAATTCAGGCGCGAGATGCCCACCTCTCCCATGTTCCACAACAGCAGGCTCTCCGCCATTCGGCCCACATTCTGGATAAAAATACACATGGCGCTGGCCGCCTCATAGGCGAAATCCAGGCTGGACGTGGCGTTCATAGAGTTCAGAAGCAGGCCGTCAAAGCCCAGCAGCTCGGCAACCCGCTCCCGGTTGATGGGAAAACCAGTCGTGGCGATGGCCGCGCCCCCCATAGGGCTCAGGTTGGTGTGGTCGTAGGCTGCCAGCAGGCGCTCCAGATCGCGGGCAAAGTTTTCGAACGCACACAGATAGAAGTGCCCAAGTGTAACCGGCTGCGCATGCTGGGAGTGGTGTGTATAGCCCGGTATAATGGTATTTTTGTGCTCCTCTGCCTTTCGGAGCAGGGTATCCATCAGGAAGGAAACCGCTTCACACATATCCAGCAGTGTCTTTCTGGTATACATGCGCTCAATGGTCAAGTTCATATCATTGCGGGAACGGCCGGTGTGGAACTTTCCGCCTACTTCTATCCCCAGTTCCTCAATCAGCCATTCCTCCAGATTGGAGAAGAGATCCGTTAGGCCCGGCCGGCGGCCTGTAGCATCCGGTCCCGCGGCCAGGAGCTTACGCAGAGCCGCAGAAATGGCTCTGGCCTCCTTGTGTGTCAGTATGCCCTGCTCCCAAAGCATGCGGACGTGGGCAAAATGGTTTTCCATCTGCATGGGGAAGGAAAGCTTGTCCTCCTGAATGGTGTCCTCCGTATGACGGTTCAGAATGACCATATCCCGGCCGTCATATTTGCTGCGCTCCGCTTCTGTCATATCGCAATCATACTCCTTTTTCTCATGCGTTGTTACTTGGACTCCGCGGCCTTCACTCCCCACAGCCTGCAGGAGAGGAGGTAAAATACGATCAGCAGAGCCAGGGCGACCACCAGCATAATCCAGATATTTGCATTGGTGAAGCCCAGAATCAGGTAGGCCACAAAGCTGGCCAGCGCCGCGATTCCCGCATAGGGGAGTTGGGTACGGGTGTGCTCCAGCAGATCACATCCGGCAGCCATTGCGGACATCACCGTCGTATCGGAAATGGGCGAGCAGTGGTCGCCAAACAGGCAGCCGGACAGCACCGCGCCAATTGTCATGGGGATGGACACCCCAAAACCGACGGCCATATTGATGCCGATCGGAAGCAGGATCGCCATGGCCCCCCACGAAGTACCTGTGGCAAAGGAGATAATGACGCCCACCAGGAACAGCAGGGCGGGTACCACATGCGGAGTGATCAGCCCCATCGTGGAATCCGCAATAAACTGGGAGGTGCCAAGATCCTTGCAGACAGAGCCCACGCCCCAGGCCAGGACCACGACGACCAGGACGGAGCCCATCTTTTGAATACCGCCGATGAACACGTCGAAGGTTTCCTTAAAGCTCATCAACTTCTGGGCCGTAATCATAATCATACATACGATAGAGGCCAGCAGGTAACCGGAGGTCAGGGCAATGCGGATTTTGGAGCCGGGAATGTTCTGGAACGGGAACCCCCAACTGACAAACATCACTAGGATGGTCCCCAACAGGATCACCAGGGGCAGGATCATATTCCAGGGAGACACCTTCTTGTCATCGGATACCAGGATGGCCTCGTCGTCCGCGATGTTCTGCGGCAGTCCCAGACGCGCCTGCTCCTCCGCCTTGGCCATGAATCCAAAGTCGTGTCTGCCAAACGCCACAATTGGAATCAGGAAAAGCGCAAGAATGGAGTAAAATTGATAGGGAATCGCCGCCATGAAGGTGGAGGCGTCAGAGCCGTTGATGCCGAGCGTTTCAAACTCGGTCGCAATAATGCTCATGATATAGACGCCCCAGCCGGTGATGGGAATCAGAATACAGACTGGCGAGGAGGTGGAGTCCAAAATATAGGACAGCTTTGCCCTGGATGCCTTGAGGCGGTCAAAGATGGGGCGGAACATGGGCCCCAGAATGAGGCTGTTGCCAGAGTCGGAAAAGAAGATGACCAGCCCGCCCAGCCAGGCCGCCAGCTGCGCTTTTACTTTGCTGTTGACGCTGTTTGCCACGGCCTTTGCAAATGCCCGTGCCCCGCCGGATTTCTCGATCAGGGCTACAAAGCCGCCCACGGTCGCCATCATTACGATCGTCTGGGGATTGTTGTCTGTCGCCAGATCGACAAACAGATAGTCGCTGAACAGGTGCTGCAGGGAGAGCCAGGGGTTGGCGCCCACTTGGATCATGATGCCGAGGAACAGGCTGATTGCCAGGGAGAGCACTACGTTGCGGGTGGCAAAGGCCAGCACGACTGCCACAACAGCCGGAATGAGAGACAGCCAGCCATAATTGATGACTTCTTCCATAAGAACCTCCTATTCTTCACGTATGATGGTTCAGGCTTCCATAATGCACCGGGTTACCTCCTTCTTTCTTTTAATAATGCAAACCGTGTGCCAAATAAATTTACATTATCAGGGAAATTAACAGCATCTTTCTCATATTAAAATCACAGGGGAGCAAAAAATCAATGTTATAAGAGCGACAGGCGACGAATTTTCGTCGCCTGTCGCTCTCAATCATGGGTTATATACGGTTCAACGTCGCCTTATTGACAATTATTCGTCTTAAATGACGATTTTTTGTCATTCGCTCATTAACCCATACTTACGAATCTTATACTGCAGCGTGGTTCTCGGGATCTGCAGAAGTGCCGCCGCCTCCACAATTTTGCCGCCACAGGACATCAATGCCTGCAAAATCAGTTTTTTCTCATACAAGCCCATAGTTTCCGGCAGTGAAAGCGTTGGCTCCGTATTCTTCTGATGAATTTCCGGAGGCTCCCTCATGGTCAAATAAGCGGGCAGGTGCTCCAGAGAGAGCACGCTTCCCTCTCCCAAAACATTGAGTGCCGCTTCAATGGCATGCTCCAACTCCCGCACATTGCCGTGCCATCTGCAATTGCTCAGAAAAAGGATCGTCTCCTGGGCCATCTGGGGGACCGGCCGGCCTAACACCCTGCTGTACTTATAAAGGAAATACTCGGACAGCAACGGGATATCGTCCGGCCGCTGGTTCAGGGGTGGAATCGCCAATGTCACGGTGTTGAGGCGATACAGCAGATCGGGACGCAATTCTCCATTCCGCACCAACTCATCGGGTGGACAGTTGGAGGAGGAGACGATACGAACGTCAACGGCAATAGGCTGTGTACTTCCCAACGGCATGACCTGTTTTTCCTGAAGCACTCTCAGCAGCTTTGCCTGGAGATTGAGCGGCATGGAGTTAATCTCGTCCAAATACAGAGTTCCCCCATCCGCCTCCTGAAAAAGGCCTTTTCGGTTTTCCGCCCCGGTAAAGGCCCCCTTTCGGGAGCCAAAAAGCAGTCCTTCCAAAATACTCTCGGGCAGAGCGGCGCAGTTTACCGCCACAAAAGGCTTGGCCTTCCGATAGCTGGCATTGTGGAGCGAGGACGCTACCAACTCCTTGCCGGTTCCCGTCTCTCCACAAATCAATACAGAGGATGTGCTGTTGGCTACCTTTCCAATCGTCTCCTTTAAACGGAGCATCCCTGAATTTTGGGTTATGATATCGGTCAAGCTGTAGCGGGCCGCGGCACTGCGGGGGGCAGGCGGAGTCTGACTGGGCGGTACGGGGTGAATACGATTGTCAATATGTGTGATGTCTCGTGAAATTTCCACGGCACCTACAATTTTGCCCCGAAAAATAATCGGAAAATTCAGATTGTTGCATACCGTTTTCCTGCCCTGGAGATTCCATGCCTCCTGATTTTCAATGTATATAATTTTTCCGGTATGAAGAACCTGCAGCAGCGTGCTGTCTTCCGGACTTAAAGAGGGGAAGAGCTCCAGCAAGTTCTTGCCCAGCGCCCACTGATTATGAGCCAGATTCTCTTCATCCGTATAGCGTGGATTAAACCTCTGCTTTGCAATAATTCTCCCCGTGCTGTCAATGACGGTGACAGAATCCACATAGTTCAAATTTTCACTCAGCCATCGCATGGCGATTTCCTTGGTGTCCACGCCTTCAGCCTCCTCTGCTTTGCAAATAAACAGTTCTGCTCCTTTCCCGCTATCATAGCATAGACCCAACACAGCGGCAAGCCTCACGCCTGCACTTCTGTCAACTTTACCTATTCCACCGATGGTATGTCAGCCATGAGACCATACAAGTACCGGTATGGTTGGCCGCGGAGGCGCTTTTGGACTCCGGATGCGTCGCGCATATGTGGGAATCTGAAAAGGAAAAGAAACCCCGCCGGAACCCAAGGATTCCGGCGGGGTTCTGGTCTCAACGAAAACCCACTCACTGACAGGCGCTATTCTCCAGCTCGATAATGGCACCGCGGTCCGCAGAGCTGACGTGGGCGGCGTATTTGGCCAGAGCCGGGCCGCGTGGCTTGACCAGAGGCTTCCAGACGGCCCGGCGGCGCTCAAGCTCCTCCGGGGAGACCTTCAGCTCAAGGCGGCGGGCCGCGATGTCAATGAAAATTTCATCGCCGTCCTCCACCAGGGCGATGGGGCCGCCAGCGGCCGCCTCCGGGGAGATATGCCCGATGCAGGGGCCATGCGTGGCGCCGGAGAAGCGCCCGTCGGTGACCAGGGCGCAGTCCTCGTCCATACCCCGGCCCATGATGAGGGCGGTGGTGGAGAGCATCTCCCGCATGCCGGGCCCCCCCTTGGGGCCCTCATACCGGATGACCAGGACGGTGCCCTTCTCAATGGTCCCGGCGCTCACCGCCGCGTCCGCCTCCTCCATGGAATTGAACACCCGCGCCCGGCCGGAGAACCGGTACATGGAGGGCTTGACACCCGACTGCTTTACCACAGCCCCGTCGGGGGCCAGGCTTCCGCAGAGCACGGCAATGCCGCCCTCCGGCTTCTGGGGGTGCTCCATGGTGCGGATCACGTCGTTCTCCACAGGCTCCACGGCGTCCAGCATCTGACCCAGGGTCTTTCCTGCGACGGTCATCACGTCCCGGTGGAGCTTGGGCTCCACGTTTTTCAGCACCGCCGGAATGCCGCCGCAGGCGTCCATGGAGACGATGGGGTATTTGCCGGAGGGCTGGAGGTTACATACGAAGGGCACCTCCCGGCTGATGCGGTCGAAGTCGTCCAGTGTCAGCTCCACGCCGGCCTCGTGAGCGATGGCCAGCAGGTGGAGCACCAGATTGGTGGAGGAGCCGGTGGCCATGGCCCCCGCCACGCCGTTGAGCAAAGCCTCCCGCGTGAGGATTTGCCGGGGGGTGATGCCCCGGCGCAGCAGCTCCATGACCTGCCGGCCGGACTGCTTGGTATTCTCGATACACGTGGGAGTGTGTACAGTCACCGCTTGTCGTACTTAAACAATA
>OGEJ01000652.1_pt1 | contig 11493 bp, 12 predicted proteins | sample 1570701 | NCBI WGS metagenome assembly OGEJ01 (sample SAMEA2582140, study PRJEB24529) | metagenome | biome: Human gut stool | place: China | collected 2011
AGTATGGTGACTTGGATGTCTGTGTTGCAGGGGGTACAGAGAGCTGTATCTGTCCGACCGGAATTGCAGGATTTACTGCGTTGACAGCACTGTCTACAAATGAAGATCCGATGACAGCTTCCCGCCCGTTTGATCAGGACAGGGATGGATTTGTCCTCGGAGAAGGAGCCGGGATCGTGGTTCTGGAAGAACTTGAACACGCAAAAGCGAGAGGTGCGAAAATTTACGCAGAACTCGCAGGATATGGCTCTACAGGAGATGCTTATCATATCACATCCCCGGCAGAGAACGGAGAAGGAGCCGGAATGGCAATGAAGCTTGCAATGAAAGAGGCAGGTGTGACACCGGATGAGGTAGATTATATCAATGCTCATGGAACAAGTACACATCACAATGACCTCTTTGAGACACGCGCAATCTATTATGCATTAGGAGATGCGGTCGAAAATGTTGTTGTCAACTCAACAAAATCTATGATCGGTCATCTTCTTGGAGCAGCAGGGGCAGTAGAATTTGTTGTCTGTGTAAAAAGTATTCTGGATAATTTTATCCATCAGACAGTTGGTACAAAGAATGTAGATCCTGAATGTGGATTAAACTATGCAGTAGGTGCACCGGTAGAGAAAGAAGTGAACTGTGTAATTTCTAATTCTCTTGGTTTTGGTGGACACAATGTGTCTCTTCTTGTAAAACGTTTCGAAGAGTAAGGAGAAGCGAAGATGAAGATGGAAGAAATATTGAAGCTGATCGAAGCAGTATCTGCTTCTACGCTCACAGAATTTAAATATGAAGAAAACGGAACAAAGCTGAATCTGAAAAAGGAACAGCAGAAGGTAGAAATCGTTCAGAATGCGGCTTCTATTCCGCTGAAAGGAATTTCCGGTGGTGATTTCCAGGCAACTGTTCTTCCACAGAACATGGCTGTATCCGGAAGTTCTGAGAATGCAGATCCGAAAGAAAATCTTGAAAAAGAACCAGAAGGCAAGCTGATCATTTCACCTTTGGTTGGAACTTTCTACGCTGCACCGGCAGAGGATGCACCGAGTTTTGTTAAGGTTGGTGACAAGGTCGAAGTCGGACAGGTTGTCGGAATCATAGAAGCGATGAAACTTATGAATGAGATTGAGAGTGAATGTGCCGGTACAGTTGCAGAAGTTCTTGTAGAAAACGGAGAACCGGTAGAATACGGTCAGCCGCTTTTTAGAATTGTTTAAGAAAGGGATTCAGATATGAATAGTTTAAATGTAGAACAGATTCAGGAAATCATTCCGCACAGACATCCATTTCTTTTGATTGATAAGATTGAAGATTATGTTCCGGGAGAATATGCAATTGGATACAAGGGTGTTTCTTATCATGAAGATTTCTTCCGTGGACATTTCCCACAGAAAGCAGTAATGCCGGGAGTTCTGATCCTTGAGGCGCTTGCTCAGACAGGAGCTGTGGCAATCTTAAGTGTACCGGAGAATCAGGGAAAGATCGCATTCTTCGGTGGTGTACAAAAATGTCGCTTCAAAGGAATGGTATTTCCGGGAGATCAGTTGAAATTAGAGACGAAGATCATTAAAAGAAAAGGACCGGTAGGTGTAGGAGAAGCTGTGGCAACCGTTGACGGAAAGGTCGTTGTTACGGCAGAACTTACATTTATGGTTGGAGAATAAAAAAATCAGGAGCAGAAGAAATGATAGAGAAGATTTTAATTGCGAACAGAGGGGAGATTGCAGTCCGGGTGATCCGCGCCTGCAGAGAAATGGGAATCCGTACGGTTGCTGTTTACTCTGAGGCAGATAAAGATGCGCTGCATACCCAGCTCGCAGATGAAGCAGTCTGTATAGGTCCTGCTCCATCCGCAGAAAGTTATCTGAATATGCAGAATATCATCAGTGCGACACTTGTGTCCGGCGCAGATGCAATCCATCCGGGATTCGGATTCCTTTCTGAAAACAGCAAATTTGCAGAACTGTGTGAACAGTGCAAGATCACATATATCGGACCAGATTCAAAGGTAATCAGTGCTCTTGGAAATAAATCCGTTGCAAGAAATACGATGGTGGCAGCAGGTGTTCCGGTTATTCCGGGAAGCAAGGAGCCGGTGTATACCGTAGAAGAAGGCGAGAAGATCGCTGGTAAGATCGGTTATCCAGTCATCGTTAAGGCAGCACTTGGCGGTGGGGGAAAGGGAATGCGTGTCGCACAGACACCGGACGAGTTCCAGGCAAGTTTCCAGACAGCACAGAAAGAAGCGCAGATGGCATTCGGAGACGGAACAATGTATCTGGAACATTTTGTAGAACATCCGCGTCATATAGAATTCCAGATTCTTGCAGATAAGTATGGAAATGTGGTCCATCTTGGAGAAAGAGACTGTTCCATTCAGCGAAATCATCAGAAGATGATCGAGGAGTCTCCGTGCGAGGTGATTTCCGATGATCTTCGTGCCAGAATGGGTGAGGCAGCAGTAAAAGCGGCAAAAGCAGCCGGGTATGAAAATGCCGGAACGATTGAATTCCTTCTTGATAAAGATGGCAGATTTTATTTCATGGAAATGAATACCCGAATCCAGGTGGAACATCCGGTCACAGAGTGGGTGACTGGCGTGGATCTTGTCAAAGAGCAGATCCGTATCGCTTCCGGACTTCCGCTTTCCTGCAAGCAGGAAGATATTCATCTTACCGGTCATGCGATCGAATGCAGGATCAATGCCGAAAACCCGTCCAAAGGTTTTCGACCGTCACCGGGAACGATCACAGATATGTATTTTCCGGGTGGAAAAGGAATCCGTATTGATTCTGCCGTGTACAGTGGATATACGATCCCGCCGTACTATGATTCCATGATCGCGAAGGTGATCGTGTGGGCAAAGAACCGTACCGAAGCGATCCGTAAGATGCAGAGTGCACTTGGTGAAGTGATCATTGAGGGGATCGACACCAACGTGGACTACCAGTATGAAATCCTGGAACACCCGGATTTTCAGTCCGGGAATACGGATGTAGAGTTTATCGAACGGATGGAAAGCGAAGCGCAACAAGAGAAGAGAGTGGGTTAATTAGATATAACAGGAGTTGAGCGACCATGAAGTTGGACAACATGTTCAAAAAGACAAGAATTGTTTCCAGAATACAGAGCCATAATGCAGCCCGTGCTTCCAGACCGGAAGTGCCGGAAGGACTTCTTCGCAAATGTAACAAGTGCGGAGCGGCGATCATTGCAGAAGATGTAAAACAGGGGAATTATATCTGTCCGAAGTGTGGAGGATATTTTCGTATCCATGCATACCGAAGGATTCAGATGGTCATTGATGAGGGAACTTTTGAAGAGTGGGATCATGATCTGACTGGTGGAAATCCTGTAAACTACAAAGGTTATCCGGAAAAAGTGCAGGCACTTCAGGAGAAAACAGGACTTAAAGAAGCTGTTGTCACAGGCAGGGGCAAAATAAACGGCAGAGAGACAGTGATCGCAGTCTGCGACGGAAGATTTCTGATGGCGAGCATGGGCTGGGCTGTCGGTGAAAAGATCACCAGAGCAGTAGAGCGTGCAACGGAAGAAAAACTTCCGGTCATCATTTTTGCTTGTTCCGGCGGAGCCAGAATGCAGGAAGGCATTACATCTCTGATGCAGATGGCAAAGACATCGGCGGCACTGGAACGCCACAGTAAAGCAGGATTACTTTATGTGAGTGTTTTGACGGAACCTACGACTGGAGGTGTGACGGCAAGTTTTGCAATGCTGGGAGATATCATTCTGGCAGAACCGGGAGCACTGATCGGATTCGCAGGACCGCGTGTCATTGAGCAGACGATCCGCCAGAAACTGCCGAAGGGATTTCAGAGAGCAGAATTTCTTCTTGAGCATGGATTTGTTGATCGAATCGTAACCAGGGATGAGATGAAGGAAATACTGGGACAGATTCTGAAAATGCATGCGGTTACAGATGAGAAGAAAGAAGAATGTCCGGAAAAGAAAAAAGAGAACAGAAAAAACACATCTGCAGGAAAAGAAAATGTGTCAGCCTGGGAGCGTGTTCTGAAATCCAGGGAAAAAGAACGTCCGGTCGGTAAGGATTATATTGACAGACTGTTTACAGATTTTGTAGAATTACATGGAGACAGATATTATAAGGATGATCCGGCAGTAGTAGGCGGAATTGCGTATTTTCATGGAAAAGCAGTTACTGTGATCGCCCAGTGCAAAGGAAAGACAACGAAAGAAAATCTGGAACGGAATTTTGCAATGCCGTCTCCGGAAGGTTACAGAAAAGCACTGCGTCTGATGAAACAGGCAGAAAAATTCAACCGTCCGATCATCACATTTGTGAACACATCCGGTGCATTCTGCGGAAAAGAAGCGGAAGAACGCGGACAGGGTGAAGCAATCGCAAGAAATCTCTATGAGATGTCAGCCATCAAAGTTCCGATCCTCTGTCTGATGATCGGAGAAGGCGGAAGCGGCGGTGCGCTTGCACTGTCGGTCGGCAATGAAGTCTGGATGCTTGAAAATGCAACGTATTCGGTACTTTCGCCGGAAGGATTTGCATCGATCCTCTGGAAAGATGGAAAACGTGCAAAAGAAGCCAGCGAGGTCATGAAGATCACGGCGCATGATCTGTATGCGTTAAATATTGTGGAGCAGGTAATCCCGGAGTATGGCACGGCAGACGAAAAAGCATGTGAGTCAATCTCAAGATATATGAAAGGCCATATGAAAGAATTTTTAGAGCGTCAGAATGGCAAGACAGGAGAGCAGCTTGCCGAGGAGCGCTATGCGAGATTCCGTGCGTTCTGATAAAAAGGTTACTGGATTATTTTACAGAGGGCAGATGGAAATAAAATAAACTCTGGAATGAGGAAAAAGTATGAAAATCAAAATCAAGGGAACCGGAAGTGCGGTTCCAAAACTTCGGGTGACAAACGATGATTTAAGTAAACTGATGGACACCTCTGACGAGTGGATCAGAAGCCGTACCGGAATCGGTGCAAGACATCTTGCGGTGGAGGAGACGACGACAGGGCTTGCTGTCGCAGCAGCAAAGGAAGCGTTAAAAGATGCGGAAATGACTGCGGAAGAACTTGATCTTATCATTGCAGCAACGGTTACGGCGGATAAGTTTCTGCCGAACTTATCCTGTGAAGTGCAGAGTGCGCTTGGAGCAAAAAATGCAGTTGCATTTGATTTAAACGCTGCCTGCTCCGGATTTTTGTTTGCGTTAAATACGGTTCAGATGTATCTGGAAAATGGTGTATACAAAAAGGCACTGGTCATTGGAGCGGAAACTCTTTCAAAGATCATGGACTGGAATGACAGAAGCACCTGTGTATTGTTTGGGGACGGTGCAGGGGCGGCGGTCGTTGAGGTGGATTCCGAAACAAATTGTAAAGCAAAGCAGCCGGGTGCAGCAAACAAAAGCGGCATTCTAAGCATGGTACAGGGTTCCGACGGCGCGCGGGGGGAAGTCCTCCGCTGTGATAACCGTCCGGTCAATAATCCGTTTGCGGTCAACGATACGAAACTTTCCTATGTGTCGATGAATGGTCAGGAAGTATATAAATTTGCAGTCAAAACGGTGCCAAAGGTGATAGAAGAGGCAGTGAAAAAAGCGGGACTTGAAGTGGAGGATATTGATCTGTTCGTACTTCATCAGGCAAATCTGCGCATTATTGAGTCTGTTGCAAAAAGACTGCATCAGCCGATGGAAAAGTTTCCTACCAATCTGGAAGAGTGCGGTAATATTTCCGCGGCGAGTGTGCCGATTTTGCTTGATAATATCAATAAACATGGTATGATATGTGAAGGTAAAAAAATAGTTTTGGCAGGATTTGGAGCCGGGCTGACATGGGGCGCGACGGTTTTGGTATGGTAAGGGCAGCAGTAAACAGACTGGCTGCAGTTTACATATGTGTGAAAGGCAATCAGTACTGCCATGAATAGGAGTATATTTGAATGACGGCAGATGAAACATTAAATGAGTTATTGGTAAAATTGTTTAAAAACATTATGGAGATTGAGGGAAAATCTCTGATCACGGATGAATTTAAGGATCTTACCTATAATGATTTTCATGTAATAGAAGCGATTGGAATGTCAGAGCCAAAGAGCATGAGCACGGTGGCAAAGCTGATGAACGTTACGACCGGAACGCTGACAAAGGCGATGGACGGTCTGACCGATAAGGGATATGTTGTCAGGGAGCGCAGCAAGCAGGATAAGCGTGTTGTCTGGGTATGCCTGACCGAAAAAGGAAAGGCAGCTTATCTGCATCATGAAGAGTTTCATCACCGTATGATCGACCACATTAAGGAAGAACTTAACGCACAGGAGACAACGGTACTGATCTATTCACTGGCAAAACTGGTGGATTTTTTCCAGCAGGTATACGGGGAGAATGAAGAATCGTAGAGGGTTTGGACAAAGTTATGGATATTATATAGATATTTGTGGATGTTTTTCGGAAACGGGAGGCATCCTTTTTCTTTATAGAAGAATGCCAGGGCAGATAGTGCTTTTCAATTTTCTGATAACACAGTCATGATATATTTTCTCAAATAAATGTTGTAATTACAACATACAATCTGACCGAAATAAATTAATATGATACCAGAGACAAGGACATCAGTGTGAAAAATAAGATTTTTCACACGCAGGATTTGTGCTTGCGCACAAACTTAAGATGCGCAAAAGCAGCGCAAGAATGGAGGTTTTCATGAAACAGTTAGAATTAAACAACAGAAAAGTGGCAGTGATCGGATGCGGATTTGTAGGAGCGACATCAGCGTTTGGACTGATGCAGAGCGGATTGTTTTCTGAGATGGTTTTGATTGATGCAAATACAGAGAAAGCGGAAGGGGAGGCGATGGATATTTCCCATGGAATCCCGTTTGCAAGACCGATGAAAATTTATGCGGGCGGTTATGACGATATCATGGATGCGGCGATCATCGTGGTGACAGCCGGTGCAAACCAGAAACCGGGCGAGACGAGGCTGGATCTGGTACAGAAAAACGTCGGCATTTTTAAGAGCATCATCCCGGAGATCGCAAAGAGAGATTATCAGGGAATCCTGCTTATCGTATCAAACCCGGTCGACATTCTTACATACACCGCACACAAGTTGAGCGGAATGCCGGAAAACCGCGTGATCGGTTCAGGTACGGTGCTTGACACGGCACGCTTAAAATATGAGCTGGGAGAGCATCTTGGTGTGGACAGCCGGAGCGTGCATGCATTTATCATCGGGGAGCATGGTGACAGTGAGATCGCGGCATGGAGCAGTGCAAATGTATCGGGAATCCCGCTAAATACATTCTGCGAGATGCGCGGACATTTCAATCATGATGACTCGATGGAACGCATTGCTGCAAATGTGCGCAACAGTGCCTATGAGATCATTGCAAAGAAAAATGCGACCTATTATGGAATTGCGATGTCTGTAAAGAGGATCTGCGAGGCAATCGTGCGCGATGAAAAATCAATCCTTCCGGTTTCCGGTATGATCCATGGAATGTATGGTGTGGAGGATGTTGTCTTGAGCATGCCGGCGATCGTTGGAAAAAACGGAATTGAGAGACAGGTTCCGATTTCTTTAGATGAGGATGAGCAGAAACAGCTTCAGAAATCAGCACAGATCTTAAAGGAGATGGCAGAGCAGGTTTTGTAATTGCCTGCAAAGCGAGCAGGCTGTTATCAAATAAATATCATCATGGGAGGAAAGTTATGATAAGAGAAAAAAAAGAGCTGGCTGACAGGAATTTTAGTATTTGCATTGTTGTGTACATTACTTTTGGTGGTACCACAGGAGCATGCAATGGCAGCATCAAAAAAAGTGCCTGCATTTGACAAGACAAAGCAGATTGTTTTTGTAGGGGACGAGGATAGCTATGTGGATTCGATCAAATTTGTTAATGTTTCATCAAAAGCAAAGGTGACAAATATTAAATTTTCAAATCCGTCGGTGCTTGAGTATGCCGGTATGCATAATGTTAATCAGGGAATTGACTGCAGACCATTAAAAGCCGGAAAATGCAAGATAAGCTGTAAAGTAAAGCAGGGTGGAAAAACTTATACGTTATCCAAAAATATAACGGTAAAAAAAGCAGATCCGTTTTCTTATGTCAAATTAAATGGGAAAAATGTTCAGTAATGATCATTATCGGGATTCCAAAACTTTAAGGTATACGATGACCAAGGATAAAAAAATGAAAAATGGAGATTCTGTAAAGATCCAGAAGGAGTACACGTCTGTGAAAATTGATGTGGAAAATTCAAAGGGAGAGGTATATCGTTACTTAATTATTCTTACGCGTAAATCCGGAAAAGCTGGCATGAAAGCAGCGCCAGGTGCGCAGTCAGATCCGGAGATTTATATTACAGAGCTTGGACAGGTATATGATTATTAGTTGTTTGCAGCCGGCTTCCGTGATAAAATAGAGGGCATATTACGAAGGAAAACGGAGGAACGGTATGAGCAGAGGAATTGCGGGAAAAAATAACTGGGCATTGTTTTTACTTTTGCTGGCAGGGATCGTACTTGGAGGTTTTATCGGGAGCCTTGCGGCGGGAGTGCCGTTTTTAAGCTGGCTTAATTATGGACAGACATTTGGATTTGCAAATCCGATCGTGCTGGATCTTGGAATCCTGGTCATTACATTCGGACTCAGTATCAAGATTACGATCGCAAGCATTATTGGTGTATTAATCGCAATTATTATTTATCGGTTTTTATAAAAAATAAAAGTTTAAAATGCAGGTGCAGATTGGGCGCCTGCATTTTTTAATGCCAGATGATTGTTCATCAAAACGGACTGTGTTATAGTAATAAAAAATATCACAAGGGGGGAATTCGGGTGAAAAAATTATTATTAAAGAATGCAGTGATGCTGGCAGTCGTTATATTCTGCATTGGTTCCGTCAACTGTTATGCAGCCACCAGTACGGGGATCAATGTCAATTATCACAGCCAGAAGGAAATTAAGGATTACCTGAAAAGTAAAAAGGTAAATATTGACGCAGAGACGACCTACAGTAAGAAGGCATCGGATGTAAAGCCGTATCAGGCGGGTACGATCAGTGAGAGCAGTCAGAAATCAGCATTAAATACCATGAATGCGATCCGTTATATTGCAGGAATTGACGCAGTGGGGCTTGATTCTTCTTATACCAAAATGGAACAGGCGGCAGCTTTGGTTAACTCAGCAAATGGAACCTTATCACATTTTCCATCAAAACCGGCAGGAATGGACGACAGCCTTTATCAACTGGGGGCATCCGGTGCATCCAGTGGCAATCTTTCCTATGCAAGCTGGAAATGCGGACTTGGGTATCATCTGGTAAAATCATGGATGAATGATGGTGACGCCTACAATATAGACCGCGTCGGACACAGAAGATGGATTTTAAATCCGCCGATGGAAAAAACAGGATTTGGCTGGGTATATGGATCACATGGAACTTATGCGGCGATGTATGCATTTGACAACTGGTATGAACCGACGGATTATTATGGTGTGGCATGGCCGGCCCAGAATATGCCGGTAGAGTTTTTTGGCAGCAGTTATCCATGGAGCATCAGCATGGGGAAAGATGTGGACAAATCTGCTGTAAAAGTGACTCTCATAAGGCAGTCGGATCAGAAAAAATGGGCTTTTTCAGAAAAGAAAGCCGATGGCTATTTTAACGTGGAAAACAGTAATTATGGACAGAAAGGATGCATTATTTTCCGTCCGGAAAATCTGAGTTATCAGCCGGGAGATACATTTGAAGTAAAAATTACAGGACTTGACCAGAAAGTATCTTATACAGTGAAATTCTTTTCCATAAACAGTGCGGCAGAGTCAGATGAAAAGCAGAAAGAATCGAAGATCACGGCGAAAAACATCACAAAAACCTTCAGCACCACAACATTTTCCATCAATGCGAAAACGAATGGAAAAGGGAAGATGACGTATAAGGTTGCGGACGAAAAAATCGCCGCTGTAAGTAAAAAAGGTGTAGTTACACTTAAAAATTATGGAGAGACAAAAATTAAGATCCGTGTAGCTGCAAGTGGTAATTATAAGGCGGCTGAAAAGACGATCACGTTGACGGTAAAGCCGGTAAAAGCAAAAACGGGTTCGCTGAAATCGACTGCAAAGGGCAGTTTTGCGTTAAAGTGGAAACAGGATAAGAAGGCGACCGGCTATATCATACAATATTCTACCGATAAACGTTTTGAGAAGAATGTGAAAAGCACAACAGTTTCAAGTAACAGGACGACATCGAAGAAGATTGGAAAGCTGAAAGCCGGTAAAAAATATTATGTCAGAATCTGTTCCTATAAAAAATCCTGTGGAAAGAATATAAAAGGCGCTTACAGTGACGTAAAAACCGTAATAACAAAAAAATAGACAAGAAAACGATACTTAGATGATATAAAATTATTTGTGGAAAATGAATAATTGAACCTGAAATCCTGCAAAAAATGGCTTGTTACACTTTGAAACTTTAATAATTTAGTGAAATAAAGAAAAAAATATTGCACATGGATTCATTTTATAATAAAATAAGTGTGTCAAAACGAAACCAGCGGGAGAACCGTTAGGAGCATGCAGTGTAAAGCACATTGTATGGAGTATATACTAAATTAAGTAAGGAGAGATTGTAAAATGGGATACGTTGATGAAGTACTCGAAGTAGTAAAGAAAAAAAATGCAGATCAGCCTGAATTTTTACAGGCAGTAACAGAGGTTCTTGATTCCTTAAGACCTGTTATTGATGCAAATGAAGAGTTATACAGAAAGAATGCAATCTTAGAGAGAATTACAGAGCCGGATCGTCAGATCATGTTCCGCGTTCCATGGGTAGACGACAATGGACAGGTACAGGTAAACAGAGGATTCCGTGTACAGTTTAACAATGCGATCGGACCGTACAAGGGCGGCTTAAGACTTCATCCGTCTGTAAACCTTGGTATCATCAAATTCTTAGGATTTGAGCAGATTTTCAAAAACTCACTTACAACACTTCCAATCGGTGGTGGTAAAGGTGGTTCTGATTTCGATCCTAAGGGCAAATCAGACAGAGAGATCATGGCATTCTGCCAGAGCTTTATGACAGAGCTGTCAAAATACATCGGAGCAGACGTTGACGTACCTGCCGGAGATATCGGAACAGGCGCAAGAGAGATCGGTTTCATGTTTGGTCAGTATAAGAGAATCCGTGGTTCCTTCGAGGGAGTTCTTACAGGAAAAGGACTTACTTATGGTGGATCTCTTGCCCGTACACAGGCTACCGGATATGGTCTGTTATACCTGACAAACGCATTATGGAAAGATCACGGCATGAGTCTTGAAGGCAAGACAGCCGCAGTTTCCGGATCTGGTAACGTAGCTATCTACGCAATCGAGAAAGCACAGCAGTTAGGCGTTAAAGTTGTAACATGTTCTGATTCTACAGGCTGGATCTATGATCCGGAAGGAATCGATGTTGCATTATTAAAAGAAGTAAAAGAAGTAAAAC
>OGEJ01000657.1_pt1 | contig 11456 bp, 9 predicted proteins | sample 1570701 | NCBI WGS metagenome assembly OGEJ01 (sample SAMEA2582140, study PRJEB24529) | metagenome | biome: Human gut stool | place: China | collected 2011
GGCTCTGAACAGTTACATTAATTTTTGATTAGTATGTGGTAAAATATAGGAAATTATGTTCTTTTTGTGCTAGAATAATTACGCTGTGTAATACTGATTATGAAACAAGGAGATTTTAAATGAAAATTGTATTTTTAGATGTCAAAACAATTGGAGAGGATATTGATCTTTCCGCATATGATGAACTCGGCGAAGTTGTAAAGTACAGCTTTTCTTCACCGGAAGAAGTCCCGGCGCGTGTCACGGATGCCGATGTGATTATATTAAATAAAGTTCCGGTCAATGAGCAGACAATTGGAATTGCGAAGAATCTGAAACTTGTCTGTGTCACAGCCACAGGCACGAACAACCTGGATAAGGAATATCTTGATTCAAAAGGAATTGCCTGGAGAAATGTTGCCGGCTACTCTACAGAGACTGTCGCACAACACACATTTGCAATGCTTCTCTTTCTATTAGAAAAGCTGCGCTATTATGATGATTATGTGAAAGAAGAGCGCTATGTAAATGATGTCTCTTTCACTCATTTTGCAGAACATTTCACAGAAATCCATGGAAAAACCTGGGGGATCATTGGACGTGGAGCGATTGGCAGACGTGTCGCTGAGGTTGCGCGTGCGTTCGGAGCGAAGGTCATTTACTACTCTGCCTCCGGTGCTCCGGCGCAGGAAGGTTATGAACAGGTTGACTTTGAGACATTGCTTACGCAGTCTGATATTATTTCCGTCCACGCTCCACTCAACGAGCATACGGAAGGACTGATCAACAGCAAAGTTTGAAAAAATGAGATCTTCCTGTATTTTCCTGAATCTCGGAAGAGGACCGATCGTCGATGAGCAGGCATTATATAATGCACTGGTCAGGAATCAGATTGCCGCAGCAGGATTAGATGTCCTTTGTGAGGAACCAATGTCCGCAGATAATCCATTGGTTCAATTCAAAGACAGCAAGCGCCTGCTGATCACGCCACATATTGCCTGGGCATCTGATGGAAATTATCCACGGACAAGTCAAGGATTTTTTTGCTTAAGATCAACATTTTGTTTATCCCTACAATTTTTCTGCAATTTGCAATCAATATTTTTCTGTAAAGTTTAAAGAAAATAATTGTAAACTCCGGGTAAAGTGTTTTATAATAGCCATGTACGTAATTTTTGCAAGACGTAACATGTCAACTTAATAACTTAAGAAAAAGGAAAAAAGAAAATGGGAATTACAATGGTTTTGTCCTTGCTCAGCGGAGTTGCCCTCTTCCTGTACGGAATGGCACTCATGGGAGACAGTCTTAAGAAGGTTGCCGGTAACAAACTGGAACTTATCTTATACAAGCTCACAAACTCCCCAATCAAAGGATTGCTGCTGGGTACAGTCGTAACAGCGATCATTCAGTCGTCATCAGCTACTACTGTTATGGTCGTAGGATTCGTAAACTCCGGTATGATGAAAGTTGCTCAGGCAATCGGAATCATTATGGGTGCCAACATTGGAACAAGTATCACAGGCTGGATTTTATGTCTTTCTTACATTGATGGCTCCAGTGGCATCGCGCAGCTTCTGTCCACCGCGACAATCTCTGCGATCGTTGCGATCATCGGTATCATCTTCCGTACATTTGTAAAGAAGAAACCTTATTCCGATATCGGTGACATTATGCTTGGTTTTGCGATCCTGATGTTCGGAATGCAGACAATGAGTGGTGCGGTTTCACCTCTGAAAGAGAACCCACATTTTGTCAGCCTTCTGACAATGTTTAAGAATCCATTCATGGGTATCCTTGTTGGTATCGCATTTACTGCAGTGCTTCAGAGTGCATCTGCATCTGTCGGTATTCTTCAGGCATTATCAATCACAGGCTCTATTACATTTGCTGCCGCACTTCCTATTACAATGGGTATCGGTGTCGGAGCTGCCTGTCCTGTACTGCTTTCTTCTATCGGTACAAACAAGAACGGAAAGCGTACAGCACTTATTTACCTGCTGAATGACTTGTTCGGAATGATCTTTTGGTCTATCGTATTTTACTCAGTAAATGCTGTTGTCCACTTTACATTTATGGACATGGTCATGAGTCCTGTCAGCATTGCTTTATTGAACTCAGTATTCCGTATCGCTACGATCCTGATCCTTGCTCCATTTATCAGCAAGATTGAGAAGCTTGTCTTCTTCCTGATCAAGGATACAGACGAAGACAACGAAGAGCAGGCTGATTTTGATCTGCTCGAGGAACGTTTTCTGGATTACCCGCCGCTGGCGATCAGTCAGAGTCAGATGGCTGTTAACGGTATGGCGAAGAATGCCCGCAAGAATCTCATGCGCGCTTTCGAACTTCTGACAGACTTTAGCGACAGCAAGTTCAATAAGATCCAGGAAAAGGAAAACATGATCGACAAGTACGAGGATAAACTTGGTACTTATCTGATGCAGTTAAGTATGCATGATATGACACCTGATCAGGCGAAGCAGACCTCCAAGTTCCTTCATACGATCAGTGACTTCGAGCGACTTGGTGACCACGCAGTCAACATTTCCAGAGTTGCCCAGGAACTTCACGAAAAGTCCCGTACATTCTCTGAATCTGCTACTTATGAGCTGAATGTGCTTGAGAAGGCATTGGTTGAGATTGTTGATCTTACAGTAAATTCTTTTGTAGATGAAGATCTTGAGACTGCTGCAAAGGTTGAACCTCTGCGCGAACTGATTGGTATTCTCTGTAATGATCTGAAACTTCGTCACATTAAGAGACTTAGAAATGGTCAGTGTGATCTGAATACCGGATTTGCTTTTAATGACCTGCTTACAAACTACGAGCGTATCGCAGCGCACTGTTCTAACATTGCTGTAGCGATTCTCGAGCTTGATTCTTCTAACTTTGATATTCATGAATATACAAAGAGTGTCCGCAAGCTGAAGGATGAAACTTATCTTACAGCCTTTGAGGAATATGAGAAGAAATATGATATCAACGGATATCAGCCGGAAGCTGAAGCAGATAAGAAAATCTCTGTGAAAGCAAAGGATAAAGACAACGAGAAATCTTCCGGAAAGAAGAAAGACAAAGACAAGAAAAAAGATAAAAAGAAATAAATTCCTTTCTATTTTATTTGAAAAAGGAACAGTTCACAAAGAGCTGTTCCTTTTTTGTATGTATTCTCCTTACGTGCAATACCGAAATGTCTTATCCGTAAGAATTCTTGCAAAGATCAACCCTAACGGAAGAGCTGCAACAATCAATATTGCCGCCGCAAACCAGGAAGCTGATGTAGAAAGATTCATTGTTCCCAGATTATAAAATCCACGGTACAGATACAATCCAGGAACCATGATTACAATCGACGGAACCGTGACAGAAATTCTCGGATATCCAACCTGATTTTTAATCATAGTTGCCAGAAGTCCGGCTGTTAATGCTCCGACAAATGCTGCTGCCGCCGGAGGCAATGCCGTCAGATCAACCAGTTCCAATCGCAGTGTATTGGCAATCGCACCGATTCCTGCCGCCACTGCCGCAAGGCGCGTAGGGCTGTTGAACATAATCGAGAATCCAAACACACCACAAAAGCTTGCAAGCAGACGGAAAACAATCCATTCTGCCTGCGTCAGGTCAAGCTTCAGAAAATCCACCGGCTGTAATCCTAAGATCAACGCCATGATCCATGCAGACATTGTAGATACCAAAACAATAATCAGTGCATACATGAGTCGTTCCATGCCAGAACGCATGTCCAATTTTGCAAGGTCAATTCCACTTGTGATGAAAGGAAAACCAGGAATAATAAATAGCATTGCGCAAATATAGCCCGCCTCATGCTGAATTGAAATTGCCCACAAAAGTTCTGCTGCTTTCAAAAGTCCCGCATAAACCAGACAGGCTGCTGAAACAGATGAGGCTATGCACAAAAACAATGTAAAATGATGTTTACTCAATTTACACCTGATAAAATTTCCAATCCCTGCACCGACAAAGGCACAGAACATTTCAATCAATCCACCGCCAAGCAGAAATGTAAATCCACCGCATGCCAATGCTGCTGCCATTCCCAATGCAGTTGGAGAATAGAGTCCATGAATCTCTTCAATCTGATCTAGCAGCTTATGCAGTTCTTCTCCGGACATTTCCTGTTCTCCCTGCTCAAATTCACGGATAAAGTGCTCCAACCTGTTTAATTTTGATGTATTCACGCCCGTATTCGTCAGACACAAGGACTGCGTGAATCCGTCGTCACCGTCAAAACAGGTATACTCAATCGACATCAGACCAATATCCGCTGTACACGTTATCCCCATCTCTTCTGCCAGAGCATTCATAGAACTTCTCACTCTCCAAGCTCCGGTTCCACAGGAGAGAAGCATAATCCCCACTCTTCCGACAATTGATGCTTTCTCCGTCAAACTTGCTTGTGTTACCGGTGTTTCTTCTCCACCTTTATCTGTATATTCATGCCAGAGAATATCCATATGATTTTTTCTTATTTTCTGTGTCTGCATCTCATTCACTTCCTCTTTATTCCAGGTCAAGGCTTTCCGCTCCGGCCTTTTTCATCATCTTCTCTCTGCATGAAAGAACAATCCCATCAATCTCATCCAAATGATGAAGCATTCGTTTCTCAAATCCATGAATTGGAAGTAAAACCCCTATCTCGTCAAATCCTTTCTGACGCTTCTCACCGGTATCCTGCCCATAATAAACTTCTACTCTCGGAGCCTGTTTCTGAATCTTCTGGAAAGTATCCCAGACAACTGCATAGGCCTGTGCTTCTGTCAGTCCAAGCTTTCTGGTATCCGGTAATGCATATAACGCCATCACGCCACGCTTCTTATTCTCTTTTTTCTCCTGAATCTGCATTCCTTCTGTATAGGAACGAATCATGTCATATCCATCTGCCAGATACATTTTTGATCTCGGTGCACATTGATGTTGCCTGTACGTCTCATGGAACTTTTCATATTCATGAACTGTTACTTCCCTTCTCTTACTCTCCAGAAGCTTTCCCTCTACATCAGTCAGGAGAACCGGATTCTCTCCTGATTTTCCATGAAATTTCTTTGGAATCAGATATGCGTCCCGAAGCAGATCAAACATACTTCCTCCGCACAATTCAAGTAGCAACGCGCTGACATCTCCATTTTTATACGCCTGGAGCAAGACCTCTGCAAAATGTCTGTCGCCATCGTCATTTATCTCCTGATAATTTTCCAAATGCTCATAAAATACTTCATTTAGCCGATCACAGGCCTCTTGTGACTCAAGAACCTTAGATATAACTCCTTCTACAGCTTCTTCACGTGGTAATACTGTCTGCATACTCACACTTCCTTTGTTATTTCTTGTTTTTCGCCTGTTAAAACAGAACAAAATCCTACTTATTAATATAGAAAGCGCCGGTTCTAAAGTCAAACCGGCGCATACTGTTTTATTCACATATCTGATATATATTTTCTACATAGGAATAGATTGAATCCATAATATCTTCTTAAACAATACCTTATTTCAGAACTAACATTTTTTTGAACATCTCCGCCGCAATACTTGGCGGAAATGTATGATTCTCAACCAGACAGATTTTTCTCTCCGGAATATTCTCCTTTAGTGGAATCTGACACACCTTACTTTCCTCGATCACTGGTCTTACGAACAGCTCCGGAAGGAATCCAATGCCCAGTCCATTCATAATAAGCGGCAACACCTGATCGATCGTCTCAACTTCCGTATCCGGAGATAGAACCAGATCGTTCTCCAGGAAAAATTTGGAATAGAACTCATAGGTTGTGCTTCCCTGCCCAAGAGAAATCAACGGATTCTCAATTAAGTCTTTCAGCCTTATTGGTTTTTCTTTCCCCTGAAAAGAATGATCTCCCACTGCAATTTCCTTAAAAGACATCAAAGAAGTACTTTTCAACGGCTTCTTTGCCTGAAGCGGCGTAGTCACAACTGCAAAGTCCGCCAGTCCATTCTTGACGGACTCAACTGCCTCCGGCGTGGAATGATTCAGAAGTCTCAGCCGAACACCCGGATATTGCTTATGAAAGCGCCCCAGTATAGGAAGAAGTAAAAGATGAAGTGCAATCTCACTCGCACTGATCGTGATACTTCCGCTCTCCATGCTTCGCTCCATTGCAAGCTCCGCTTCAGCCGCATGAAGATGCTGATATGCAACAGAAACATGCTGATACAGCTTCTCTCCTTCCGCTGTAAGCGTAACTCCTCGATTAGATCTGACAAACAATTTACACCCAAGCGGAGTCTCCAGATTATTCATAAAATGAGTAATATTCGGCTGGTTGCTCATCAATACTTTCGCCGCTTTAGAAAAGCTCTTATACATTGCTACATAATAAAAAATCCGGTAATAATCATAAGTAATTTCCATAAGTCCCCCCTAAACTGACACTAATCTGTTACTCTCCACCTGCAGAGGTGGGAGTCAAACCACATCTGATAACTTATATAAAAAATGTATATCTGTCATAGCAAATATGTATTTTTATTTCTTTGTTATTTATTATATACTGAATGACGAAAAAATCAAACACATTCATTTACGAGGGGCGATATCATGATCAAGCAAAACATTAAATTTCTCACAACCGGACAATTTCTCACTTTTTCACACACTTGTAAAAATCTTTCTTCGGATGTGCGCATCCAGGATCTTGAGAACCACAATCGCGTAGATATCAATGGAAAAGAGCTTTCTGAACTTGCCACGATCCAGCTTGGTCTTCCGTTTCTCCTCGTTATTCATGGAGAAGATGAAAAAATGGCCAGAAGAATGTTGAAGAAGTATTGTGCATAAAAATTGAGTTGCCGTTTACACTCTGTATAAGCAGCAACTCAACTCTTATTACTCTCCCCAGACTTCTTCTGCAATTTCTTTCACAAGCTTTAACTTTGCCCATTGTTCCTCTTCTGTCAGTTTGTTTCCGATTTCACAGGAAGCGAACCCACACTGTGGACTGAGATAAAGTCTGTCTAATGGGATATATTTTGTAGCTTCATGAATTCTCTTGATCACAACTTCTTTCTCCTCGAGCTGAGGTATCTTCGTTGTAATTAACCCTAATACCACTTTTTTATCCGGAGATACCTTTGCAAGCGGAGCGAATCCACCGGATCTTGCATCATCATATTCAAGGAATAATGCATCCACATTTTCTTTTGCAAAGACATAATCTGCTACAGAATCATATGGTCCGCTTGTAAAAAATGTTGAATGATAATTTCCTCTGCAGATGTGGGAAGTGATTACCATATCCTCCGGTTTTCCTTCCAGTGCAAGGTTATTCACTTCAAGAAGCTCTTTTTTCACATCTTCAATATCCGTTCCAAGAAGTTTGTATCTCTGCTTTGCCGCATCTCCGACAATTGCTCCCCAGGTACAGTCGTCAAGCTGAAGATTTCTGCATCCTGCTTCATAGAACTGACGGATCACTTCCTTATAAAGCCATGATTTAGCAGGAAAAAGATCTTTGTTTGTCTCATAATATTTTCTCGTATTTTTATAGTTGACCGGAATAATCATCTGCTGGAACATCTGCGCCGGCGCCGGAATTGTATATTTTGCAACTGTGTTCTCATCCTCAAACTGTTTCAGGAATTTGAAATGTTCTACAAACGGATGCGCCTTTGCCTTTATCTTTCCTGTCAAATAAGTATCTTCCAGTGAGGCCAGCTCTCCATCAAACTGTACCCCGCTGCCGGTCTGTTCATGACCGACACCTTCAAATCCCCACATAAAATCCAGATGCCAGTAAGTTCTTCTGAACTCTCCGTCTGTGATCACATGAAATCCAAGCTCTTTCTGCTTTGCTACAACTTCTGTAACCGCTTTATCAATGATCTGATTCTTTTCTGCTTCGCTGATCTTTCCTTCCTGATAATCTGCATTCGCTTTTTTAACCTCTTCCGGTCTCAAAAAACTTCCCACAAAATCGTATCTGCATGGTGTCTGATATTTACTCATAAATTAATTCTCCTTTTATTTTTGTAAGTGATGTTTTATCGTTACTGTTCACTCCCGTGTCAATCACTTCGCTGATTGACACGGAGGATGCATGTTTTGGCTTGAATGCATCTCGCACATCGTGTGAACAGTAATGAGTTTTAAGAGGAAATGGTGAAATCAGATGGAGTCAGTCATTTGGTTTCACCATTTTTATACATTAAATTTAATTAACTATCTAACTTGTTTGTGTACAAAAAGTATTAAGAAAATGTGAAAAAATAGAAATAATATTGACTTACTTTGTGAAAAGTACTATATTTTCATTTAGTTAATTAACTAACTAATTTTCACTATTCATTCTGTGGAAAAAGTGATAGTCAGAATTTTTTTTGTAGAATGTATCAATAAATCAAGGAGGAAAAAGAACGTGAAGTGTCAGAAAGAAGATGTTCCATTGCTTGGATTGATGGGAAAGAGCATGCATTTGATAGGGAAGAGGGCACAGGAATTGTATGCAGAATACGATTTGAACAGAGCCCAGTCAGGTATCTTATTTGCCCTTCATCAGGAAGATTCCATGTCTCAGAAGGAACTTGCGAAGCGCTTGAATGTAACGCCGCCGTCAATTACATCAATGATCAAGAAGATGGAGCAGGAAGGATATATTATAAGAAAAGCGGATGAGCAGGATCAGAGGGTGATGCGTCTCACTCTTGCAAAGAAAGGAAAAGATTGCGTAGCTTATGTAATCAAGACAGCTGAGAAACTGGAAGAAATCGTGTTTGAAGGAATGACTGCGGACGAGAAGATGCTTTTTCGCCGGCTGCTCTTGCAGATTTTAGAGAATGTGGAGTAATAAATGGAATAGATTGCTGTCGCTTAGAATCAGCGGTTAGTGATAGATTATGTAACTTGAAGAGAGTTGTTGTTGCTCGCACATATTGCGAACAGTAACAGAGAATTACCAGGAAAGGAAATACGCAGATTATGAAGAATTTATTCAAATATGCTGCATCATACTGGAAAGCGATGATTGCGATCGTGCTGATTCTGGTTGTGCAGGCGTATTGTGATCTGTCCTTGCCGGCCTACACATCAGATATTGTAAATGTAGGAATCCAGCAGGGCGGTATTGAAGATGAAGTACCGAGACAGATTGCAACAGAAGAAATGGAAAAATTGCTTTTGTTTGTGTCGGAAGACGATCAACAGACAGTAATGGATGCATATACAGAAGATAATACATCTTATAAGAAAGAAGCTTATGTCCTGAAAGATTCTGTTGCGGAAGATGAACATACATTGAGAAAGCTGAAAGAGATCCTTCAGATTCCAATGATGATGACATCAGGAATTGAGTCCGGAAGTGATACAACAAAGCAGATGGAAGAGAAACTGAAAGAGCAGATGTCACAAGGAATGTCCCAGGGAATGCAACAGTCAGTGCCACTCGATGATATGTCTATGTTTGATCTTCTGAAAATGCTTCCAGCAGAGCAGAGAACAACGATGGTTGAGAAAATCGAAGAGCAGATGTCAGAGATGCCAGATACGATTCTTGATCAGGCAGCAGTGAGCTTCTGCAGGAGTGCATATAAAGACCTTGGAATGGACATGGATCAGACACAGATTCATTATCTGTTAAAAACAGGAGGTCAGATGGCTGCACTTGCTCTTCTTGGAATGGCAGCAAGTATTATGGTTGCATTTCTGGCATCAAGAGTTGGAGCAAGTGCAGGACGTGATCTGAGAAGCGGAGGGTTCCATAAGGTTGTTGGATTTTCAAACAACGAGTTCAATCACTTCTCAACAGCATCTTTGATCACGAGAAGTACGAATGATATCCAGCAGATTCAGATGCTGATCGTTATGCTGCTTCGTATGGTTCTGTATGCGCCAATCCTTGCAATCGGTGGAGTGCTGCAGGTTATGAAGACGAATGTATCCATGTCCTGGATCATCGGACTTGCGGTTATTATCATTGCATTTGTAGTTTTGTTGCTGTTCCTTGTTGTTATGCCAAAGTTCAAAGTGCTGCAGAATCTTGTTGACAAGTTGAACCTTGTAACAAGAGAGATTCTGACAGGACTTCCGGTTATACGTGCATTCAGTACAGAGAAGCATGAGGAAGAGAGATTTGATGATGCGAACCGCACACTGACGAAGACGAATCTTTTCGTTAACCGTGCAATGACATTTATGATGCCGGTGATGATGTTTGTCATGAACGGTGTATCTGTTCTGATCGTATGGACGGGAGCACACGGAATCAGTGATGGACAGATGCAGGTTGGAGATATGATGGCATTTATCCAGTATACGATGCAGATCATTATGGGATTTTTAATGCTTTGTATGATTTCAATTATGCTTCCAAGAGCAGCTGTGGCAGCAGACCGTGTTGAGGAAGTGTTGAAGAGTGAGACAATGATTCACGATCCAAAGCAAGAAAAACATTTCCCGGAAGATGGAAAAGGTGTCCTTACATTTGATCATGTATCCTTCCGCTATCCAGGTGCAGATGAAGATGTTCTGGAAGATATTACATTTACGGCGAAGCCGGGTGAGACAACAGCAATCATTGGAAGTACCGGAAGTGGTAAGTCTACACTGGTAAATCTGATTCCGCGTTTTTATGATGTGACATCCGGTGATATTACGCTGGATGGGGTGGATATCCGCGAAGTAAAACAGCATGAACTTCGAGAGAAACTTGGATATGTTCCGCAGAAGGGAGTTCTGTTCTCAGGAGATATCGCATCGAATATCATGTTTGGTAATTCACATGGAAGCGATGATGAGATGATCAAGGCGGCAGAGATTGCACAGGCAACAGAATTTATTGATACAAAACCGGAGAAATATAAGAGTCCGATCTCACAGGGAGGTTCGAATGTATCCGGTGGACAGAAGCAGAGACTTTCTATTGCAAGAGCAATTGCAAAACACCCACAGGTATTTATTTTTGACGACAGTTTTTCAGCTCTTGACTATAAGACGGATGTAACACTCCGCCGTGCGTTGGCTGAAAAGACAAGCGGAAGTACGGTGCTGATCGTTGCACAGAGAATCAGTACGATCCTGCATGCAGAGCAGATTATAGTATTGGACGAAGGTAAAGTGGCAGGCAAGGGAACACATGCCGAGCTTCTAAAAAACTGTCCGGTATACCGTGAAATCGCAGAATCCCAGCTGTCCAAGAAAGAGTTAGAAGCAGCGTTAAATGAGCAGACAGATGGAAAGGAGGATCAGATTTATGGCTAGAATGCATGGCGGTCGAAGACCGAATGAAAAAGCAAAAGACTTCAAAGGAACAATGAAAAAGCTGATCCGCTACATGGCAATTTACAAGGTACAGGTATTTTTCGTAGCCGTGTTTGCTATCTGTGGAACCATATTCAATATTGTCGGACCGAAGATTTTAGGAAAAGCAACGACGGAGATCTTCAATGGACTTGTAAGCAAAGTTTCCGGTGGAGACGGAATGGATTTCGGCAAAATCGGACAGATTCT
>OGEJ01000658.1_pt1 | contig 11449 bp, 7 predicted proteins | sample 1570701 | NCBI WGS metagenome assembly OGEJ01 (sample SAMEA2582140, study PRJEB24529) | metagenome | biome: Human gut stool | place: China | collected 2011
TTTAAAACAAAAACTGAATAGTCAGGAGAATACTCCTGTCTTTTATAAGAAAAAAGCTCTTTCCAAAGAAGATGCCATCTTTTTTGCCGGATTGATCGACCTTATGATCCAACGTCTGCAATCTTCCAACAATAACTAAAACGGGATTGCATATGATAACACATCTGCCATCATATGCAATCCCATTAAAAATAATGCTGTCTTTTATCTTCCACAGGCACGTCCGGGACAGCCCGCACAGCCTCCTGCAGAATCCGCCACGCTGACACTGCTCTCATAGATCGTTGTCAACGCACAGATTGCCTGTGCAGAAATTCCCTGTTCCGTTCCGGTAAATCCCAGTCCCTCTTCTGTGGTCGCTTTCACATTGATCTGATCTTCTGATATTTTAAGTGCTGCTGCAATATTCTTCTCCATCTGTTCGATATGCGGACGCATCTTTGGTTTCTGTGCGATGATCGTCGCATCGATATTTTCCACAATATAACCTTTTTCGGCGATCAGTCCCGCCACATGTTCCAACAGTTTCATGCTTGAAATCCCTTTATATTTCGGATCCGTATCCGGAAAATGCTTTCCGATATCTCCAAGTGCTGCTGCCCCAAGCAGTGCATCCATAATGGCATGAAGCAGTACATCTGCATCCGAGTGTCCCAAAAGTCCTAATGTATGTGGGATCTTTACCCCTCCAATGATCAGGTCCCTGCCCTCCACTAATTTATGAACATCATATCCCATTCCTACGCGCATATTTTTCTTTTCCCTTCTATTAATATTTTTACTGTGGTGGATTACACTTTGAACACGGTGTAAGTCCTCTTGCTTTTGCCTCTGATAATGTCACTTCAATATCACTTTTTCTTAAATACTGACATCCGGCAGAGCGATATTTTTCTCCCGTTTTCCTGATGTGAACGATCACATCCGAATTTCCATCCGTCTGGTCTGTCGGATTACTTACGGCTGCCTCTGTTTCTGCATTATTCTGGCTGTCAGCTGCTTTTTCACTTTTTTCTGTGTTCTGGCTCTTTTTTGCTTCCCCTGCCTGCCAGCTCTCTGATGGAGACATATTCCAGGTAAGTGTTGTCCCATCTGACGAGGCAACGATCGTTCCCTGCTCATCCGTGCGGAAAACAGCTACTCCGGCTGCACGGAGTCTGTTTAATACTTCCGCATGCGGATGTCCATAAGAATTGCCTTCCCCGGCACTGATTACCGCATACGTCGGATGTACTGCATCAAGAAATGCCTGGGATGTTGCCGTATTGCTTCCATGGTGTGCAACCTTATAGACATCCGCCGAGATATCGATGCCATTCTGCAGGATATCCTGTTCTGCTCCCTCTTCCGCATCCCCGGTAAACAAAAACCGGTGGTTTCCATTCTGTAAGAGGACGCCGACCGACCAGGAATTCATATCATTTCCATACTCTTTGTTTGGAGCAATGATCGTAAATGCTGCTCCACCGATCGTATATGTTTCCCCAACAACCGGATAAGTGGTCTTATATCCCTTATTTTTCATCGTCTGCACAACATCATCATAAGTGCGCGTGTTATTTGCAACATCCGGCATGATGATCGTCTTACAGTCAAATTTATAAAGAACGACATCCATTCCTCCGATGTGGTCTGCATCCGGGTGCGTGCCGATCACATAGTCAAGTGTCTCCACTCCCTGATGCTGCAGATAATTCTGTACAAGTGTACCTTTATCATTATTTCCCGCATCGATCAGCATAGAATGACCATCACATTTGATCAGAGTCGCATCCCCCTGTCCCACATCTATAAAATGTACTTCCAGATTACCTGCCGTCTTTGCCTGCTCCGCATCATTTTCTTCCGCGACAGTCTGACGACTTTGCTCTGTCTGACCCTGTTCTTCGTTTTCCGACGTTTCCTCCTGTTTTGAACCTTTCATAGAACCCGGTACGAATTCCATCTGATTTTCTGTATCCTGCAGCTCATCCGAATCTACAATATAGCTGCTCTGTGATCCATTTTCTTTATTTTCCGTACAGCCACTCAATAACATACAGCCGGTAAGCATACTTAGTAATAATATGAAAAATGCCAGCTTCTTATATTTTTGTTTCATAGTTCTCCTCTCCTGCATCTTTAAAAGTAAAATTGAATTCTGCCTGTATAGGATTCGTATCATAAACTTATTATATAAAAAATTTTGCCGGTATACAACAAAAGACCTCAGAATCTCTGAGGTCTTGAAGTAGCGGAAGTCCGATATATTTAGAATGTGCTACTTTTGTCTATACCGCTTAGTTTTTTTTCACGTACTAAAAGACCTCGTTCTGAATTATATCAGAACAAAGCATTTTTAGCTATCTTTCTTTTTGCACCACTCGTTAAACAATACATATTATCAAAAACAGCATGGATTTTATGGATAAGCCGCTATTCCATCATTGATAACCGCATGGATAATGTATGGAAAAATCATGGAAAAGGAAAACCTCTTTCCCACCATTTTCCCACAACATTCCCCACCCGGTTACCAACGATTCCATAAACAGCCACTTACCCACAAACTCCACCCTGCGGTTAAAGTCTGCTAGTGTCCTCTTATTTTGTTTTATTTTATAAAATAACATTTTAACACTAAAAAAGACTCCACCCCAGCATTACACCGGAATGAAGTCTTTTTGCTATCTCTCATTTTCTTTTTTCACTCTACATTCACAATCTTCCAGTTATCCCCTTTCTCCAGCGTCAGTTTATACTGCATGACCTGTGTGATCTTCAGATCCTGGTCGAGGTATTTTACATAAACTTCTGCTTTCGTCTGATCATCTTCCATATAATAGGCTTTTCCTGCCAGTCCGTCATATACATAATTCTTGCCGATCGCCGGAAGAACACCATCCTTTACATAATAGACGAGTTCTTTCGCTGATGCCTGGGGATACAGCTTGAAAAACGTATTCAAAAAATCTTCGATCTGTGTCTGGGTTTTTAAATCTATGCTCCCATCTGTTTCTTTCGCTTTTACTTCATAAGAGGATTTTCCCGGCAGCGCATACGCTGTCGGGTTTTTTACAACTAACATTTTTCCATTTTCATCTCTATGCACTGCTATCTGATACACATTGCTCTGCTCCGTGGTCTGTTCACCTTCCGATATCCGCTGCTTTACACAATACGTTACTTCGTACTCTGTATCCGCAAGATCCTTCACAGACCAGATATCTACGGATTCAACCTCTACTGCAGTCGGGCAGTCTGTCGTTATCATTCCATGATCCATAAGCTGCAGTGTTTCCGGAAGATACTTTTCCAGGGCTTTTTCTCTCTTACTGATCTCCCGGTCTGTATTTTCCCAGGCATGATATACACCTGCAAAATCCTTTACATAACTCTCCAGGGCATTTGTATCTTTCAGTTTTTCCTCGATCACAGTCTCTTTTTCAACCGTGACCGTATCAACCGATGTGAAATTATTATAAATTCCTAAGATAATGCTGATTGCAAGTAAAATCCAGAATAACCGGATCCATCCCCTGTTAGGAGATACCTTTAAAACCGGCATTTCTTCTGCCTGGTCACTTCCTTTATATTCACCCCTTATCTTTTCTTTTGGTTTTAATTTCCGGATATGTACTTTCATCTTTTCCGGCAGTTTTGTATGTATCTTTTTTAAAAACAGCCAGACCTTATTTTTTATTTTTTTGATCATTACTTTTATCTGTACTTTCTTTTCCTGTCCCATTTTGTTTTCTTTTTCCATTTCTTTTCCTTTCTGCCGTTGCGACGTCGCATTTACTGCGACGGTGTACTGACTCTTCCAATACATACAAAGTGTTCCTTCCAAAAGCTTGTATTTAAGTCCGCGAAGCCGATCGGGTTACCGGCATGAAACATCCTTCCATTTCCGGCATAGATCCCAACGTGCGTGATGTAATTGTCTGTCTTATATGTTTTCGTGAAAAAGACCAGATCTCCCGGCTGCGCTTCCTCCAACTCCAGATGCTGCACGGCTTCATACTGTTCCTGCGCTGTCCTTGGCAGTGACACTCCCGCCTGTCCAAAACACCATTGCGTTAACCCGGAGCAGTCAAAGGATGTCTGCGGACTTGAACCACCCCAGACATATTTCCATCCCTGATATTTATAAGCTTCCGCAAGAACTGCATTCGCCGTATCTGCCGGTAACGGCTCTGACTCCAGATATTGTTTTACAAGATATACATAAAACATGTTTCCGTAGTCATACCTCCATCCGCCATTCTGTGCGATCGCAACCGGATTATCATACTTTACTTTTCTGCCGCCGCATTTGCTGCTGGCAAAATCACACGACAACTGAAATGTATGAGCCTTTCCCCTGACTGATATATAATCAATATATCCGGCTCCATAATTGTATGCCTGGATCACTGCATCAAGATCGCAACCTAACGTGTCCGCTTTCTGCAGCAACATGGCAAAATATGCAACTGCAGCCTTGATAGATTCCGAAGGGGTTTTCTCTTCTTCTGTCAGACCACTGTTTCCAAGTGACTGCATCGGATCATTTCCTTCCCCTCCAGTCTCAACCATCATGATGGCAAGCAGATACTTTTCATACTCATGTATGTTGTATTCCGCTGCCGTATCCCCGACAAAGGCTGCATATTCCCTTACTTTGTCAGATAACCCAAGACCGGATGCATGCTTTGGATTTCCATCATCATTATCATCTGTGACGCCAACAAGTATCACACTGCATACCAAAAGTAGGAAAACAGGAAATAAAATACATAAGGCAGTTACTATCCGCTTTACACGCTTCATCCCTATTTCCTCCTCGTATCCATATTCCGATCATCCTTCCTTATTTCTGTCACTTTTCTTACATGAGGTTCCGCATGTCCTACATTTCTCCGTTCCGTTAAAATCTCATTTCTTAAATCCTTTGCATTTCCACTGGATCTTATTACGGTTTTTCCCGGTACAGACTCCGGCTTTGCTTCCCTTAGATCCTGTCCGGCATTTTTCTCCTGCAGTCCTTTGTTTCCCGCTCTCTGCTGTTCTAATCCTTTCATAAATTTTTCCTGATCCGTACTGTTTAACATCGTTCCATAAGTTCCAAGCTCTTTTCTCACGTCCTTATCTGAATACGGAAGACGGGTTATGCTCTGTTTGTAACGGATCTCCTCTAACGGTGTTCCTATTCGTTCCGTCTTCTGATCATTCTTTCTGATCCGTTCTTCACTTCCTGCCATGTCCCTTAACTTTTCATCGGATGCCTTTCGCATCTGTCCTCTGCTGTCAATAAAACTCTTTCCAGCCTTCGCACTGCGGTTTAAACCATCCACACCACGGTATTTATCCAGTTCTTTTCCATTTACCGGAATCCGTTGGTGGATGTTAATTCCATCATAACGTTTTAGCGCAGTTTCATTTCTTCGCTTCGCAAGATACATTTCACGGCGTTTCCTTCCTGCATCTGTCTGAATCCGGTTTCGTTCCTGCAGACGTCCCGTTTCTCTCCTGTTCCGTTCTCCAGCTATGCTCTCTTTAAAGTCTTTTACGTTCCGATCTATTGCTTTCCGATGCAATCCTGCCTGATATTTTATTTCAGTCGGTGTATTCTTTACATTTTCCTTTACCAGGCTCATGCGGTCTTTTAAGCGTTTTCCGGAATCCATAACCATACCGACACGTTTTCCGGCTTTTGTACCTGCAGACTGTGTTTTACTGCCGTAAGATACTGTCGTTCTTTCATTTTCAGACGCTCCATTGTTTTCCGTCCCATTCACATTTTCATTTGCCCGGACTGGTTCTCTTACAGGCTTACTGCCACTATTATTTGTATGTGATGATGCCCTCTGTGAATTGCTTTCACCTGAAGGCGCCGGTTCATTTCCAGAACTGCTTCCAGCATTTCCACCTGTACCGCCGCCAGTTCCATTTCCTGCACTTCTGCTTACTGCAGCACGTCTGCCGCCAGAATAATACCTTCGTCCAAACAATTTTCTCATAACCATATATCTTCCCATGCTCTTTAAGAAACGACCACGCTTATTGCTGCCGCCATCTCCTAACGCAACCATAGATAAAATTTCATCCATCTTTAAATACGTTCCAACAAAAACAACGATCTGTAAAAATGCAACCATTAAAAACGGATAATCTCCTGACATGGAATAGATCATTGCAGATAGAGAAAACGCAATCGTAATGAGAAGTGTTAATCCTGCGCGCATTAAAATCGTATTGAACAGTTTTAACACCGCCTTTTTCAACAATCCGTTATAAGTCGGCAGCATGGATAAAATAAAATTCAGCGGCAGATACAACGCAAATATGATAAACAAAAGCTGGGTAAATATAACCAGCCCACACATTATGACCACAAAAATACTGATGATCAGATTCAAAAAACCTATTAAAATAACTGTTCCAAATCTGCCTGCTACATTCGTCACAGTCATATTTACATTTTTATAAGTTTCAATATCTGTCTTTACTGCAGTCTGACGGTCTTCTCCGAAATTCGTTACAGGACTGACAGATAAAATTGATTTAATACGATCTCCATCAACTCCCGCTGCAATACGCTCTGATTCGATTGCAGTTTCATCCGTCGTACCAAACTGCAAAAGCAGCCATGGTTTATAGACCTGAATTGCAAACAGGTTATTCCGGATCTTGTCTGTTGCTTTTACTCCCATCTCATCATTTCCCGGCATGACAAGTTTTGCCCCAAGCTCCAGGACACCATTGCTTAAATCCGCGGAAAAATCATTGATATTTTTAATGTACTGCGGCGCATAAGCAATAAACGCGGCAGTTAAAAGAAAGATCACAAGCATATTTACCGCTGCGCTGACTGCCTCTGTGGTTTTTCTTTTGATCAGCCCGGCATATGCCATGTAGCCGCCCACGATCAATACGATAAACAGTAACAGCCAGGTATAAAAACCATCCGCATTGAATTTCTTCGATCCGGTATTCATGCCCGCCAGGATCTGAATGTTCTTTCCGATGTCGTCTGCCATATCACCGATAAAATCAAGCGAATACGTCTGCTGCACAATATATCCCGTTCCGCTGCTCAGCAATACACTGATCAGCCAGATTCCGTCACTGATTCCATAAAAAACGGATGAAATCTTATTATCTATCCTGTCCATCCAATTCCAGGGAAGCCAGTCCCAGGAAGTGTCCACATAGAAATCGATCTGATAATTATCCCACCGGTACTGACTATACAGGTTTCCGGCATCAATCGTCTCATCAACCAGCCCGGAAGCTGCAGCTACCTCCATATTGGCAGCCGATAAAAATAATCCTGTCAGAAGCATGCATACAAGAAATGCTGACAGGATCTGTTTGCGCGGCTTTTGCAGTTTTTTTGTTTTCATTCCCCATTTCTTTCTCATGAAACTTCCTCCCTTCTTGGAGGTCTGGTATCAAATGCGTCAAATACATGCTGCAGTAATATCTGTGTATGTACTTTTCCAACACGTCCATATATGTCCTGCATCAGACATTCCCCAGTTTCTAATGCCATGATCGCATTCTGGTTTTCTTCATCATCCGGATCCAGCCCAAAGAATCTTAATGTATTCCGGATCTCCGTCTTATCCGTGGAATGGAAAGCAAATTTCAAACCAATATTGTTTTTGATTTTTTCGTCCAGAAGATCGGAAGAACTCTGCGTGATAAAAAACACACCGGACTGCATGGAACGTCCGGCACGTACAAGTTTATTCGATAAAGCTGCTCCCTGTGCTACCTGCAGGAGACTCCATGCCTCATCTAAAGCAACGATTTTATAAATTTTCCTGTCTGAATAAATAAAATCCAATGCAAAGGTTCCGATCGCGATCATAACCGCAATACTTAAATATTCGATACTGGTATATTCCTCCACATTTTTTTCAGAATCCGGCAGCATCAGATCCTGCACCTGCAAAATGTTTAAAGCCTTATCTGCACTGATCTTACGCGTCACTTTTCCATCTGAAAACAGCAATCCCGCAAAATCATAATCGGTAAACGCTGCTATGTGGCTTGCAAGCAGATGCGCTTCTTCATCCTTCATTGCATTTAATTCATCGATCACATATAAAAGTCCGCTATCCGATCTTTTTGTAACTGCCTTTACCGCATCACGTAAAAGCGGGAAACGTTTTCCATCTTTAATACTGACACCAGTCAAAAATGTCAGGATATCCATCGCCAGGCTGTCTGCATCTTTCTTATTCTGCATGATCACATACGGATCAAGCATTCCTTTATTGCTCTCATCACTGGTCAGGTTGATAATGTTAATTTCATCCGAAAGTTCCGGAAGCATTTCTTTCCATTTCCCGCGTTCCGACTTCGGATCAAGGATCAGCGCCCTTGCACCGTGTAAAACTTCCTGGTAAATAATGTTATTTGCAGACATTGATTTACCACCGCCAAGCGTTCCGGTAAATGCCACAGCAAGGGCATTTGTAACACTGCCGGCTACGTTCTGACAGGCAAGAGACGGGTCTATGTAGATATTATTTCCAGTCTCCGTGTCATACCCGATGTAACTTCCATCCGGATCACCCAGGATGCGCGCTGCACCGAATCCAAGTCCCGCCAGGAAATCTGCTTTCACATACTGGATATAATCATTTTCATATCTTGATCCAGACGGAATAAATTCTTCGTGGAATCCGATCATATCGCCAAACGGGCGTACCAGTTTAATGTTAAAATCATTCTCGTAATAATCCCTGACCTCCGCGATACGACGTTCCAGCTCCTCTTCGCTTTCTGCAGCAATCCGGACAACGTAGCTTAATTTGTACATGGATTCTTTTGTTCTGCCTAAGTCCTTTTCCAGCTCGTCCACATCCACCAGTGCCTCTACCACGGAATTATCCGTATCGGCACCAGCCTCATACGCATGCTCATCTAAGTCATTTAATTCCTTTTTCTTATTTCTGACCGTCGTCAATGCGCTTCTGTTCGGCATGATTTCAACGTTCATACTGACGTCTACCGGAAAACGGAAACGCTCCTGCTCATAATAAAAGATCTCCGACGATGGAAAATCAAGTTCCCCGATTAAAGCATTGATTGTCAGGTATGCAGCATAGCTTTCCCCCTCTTCCCTTATCATCCGGATATGTTTCTGATGCTCCTGCAGCACACAGCGCGTCAGGCGGAGAATGTCGTACTTGCGGACTAACGTTTTTTTCTCCAGCTTTTCTTTTGGAAATGAATACTCATATTTATAATACGGCGTTTTCTGTTGTCCATAGATATGCTCTACAATGTAGCCAATGTCTTTCTTTTCCAGGCGTTTTAAGGAAAACTTCCCTTTTACACGCTGTCTTAAAAAGTCTTCCAGTTTTGCATACCGCTCGATCTCTGCACTGTTTATGCTGACAAAATCACCCATCAGGTTATGGTTGACACTGTTTATAAAGTCTGTAAATACGGCTAAAATATCTTCCTTGACCTTCTTTACACTAACTTCCTCTTCTCCCTTGATCAGCTTAAAACCTAAAAAGAAACGGTAGGTAACTTCATTTTCTATTCCACCCATAGAAGTGATCAGCCCTTCTGTCTGGATGTCGATCACTTTTTCTGCTGTTTCTTTAAGATCCCCCTTTAAGTGTCTCTTGCAGCGTTCCTGCCTGTCCCTTACGGATGTTTCAGATGCAATGCAGAGCGCATGCATCTTGCCTTCCCTGTTTACCGTCATGATCTGACGGAACCGTTCATGTACTGCCATCTTTTCATCCGGAGATAAAAAAGCATAGTTGTACGGGATCAGTTCATAATACGCCCACCATTCTCCCTGCTGGTTTAAGATCATATTGTTTTCAATGTACTTAATCGGGAACATAGATATCCCTCCTCACTGCGGTAATATATTCGTTTACTGTCTTTTTACGATACACCACACGTTTTCCTGCATAAGTTTCCTTTGGGCGTATCAGATAATTAAATGCCGCACATAAAAAACGGTACGGGTTTTTGCCGTCAAAGCTCTTTTTTGACATCAGATACGCATTTCCGACACATATCGCGGCCCATACAACGAAACTTTTTATATACACAAATGGCGGCAGGTTGTGAATCATAAAACACACAACTGCAGTCCCGGTAAAATACCCGATCTGTGTCATTGTCGCCGGAAACGGCAGATTAACATCCCCGACCGCATGTATCACTTTTTCAACATTCCAGATGCTTGTATATGACTTTACCTGTTTCATTTCTTCCCTTTCTTTCCTTTCTGCCTGTCCGGCGGTTTTCTTCATCCTTTTTCACTTAGCTAAGGCACAGGGCAGCCCGCCCCGCACCTTATTTTTATCAGAGATTATTTTCCTCCATCTTCTACATCATCTGCAGCACCGCCCTCGATGATCGTGCCATTATAGATCTTTAACATCGTGTCTTTTGTCCCAGAGGGATTAAAGACAAAACCAACCGCTATGACCGCGATAATTGCAAAAACAATCAGCTCCGCAATCTTGTGTTTAAATAAAAGCACAAGACCAACAATAATAATCCCTCCTAAAACCAGAGGCTGTATATTCGTCATGAGCCACGTATAAATTCCCTGTCCAAAATTCATCTTTCTCTTTCCTTTCCGCACATTTTTGTGCATAAAAAAAGACAGCTTCTGCCGTCTGTTTACTGTTACATTTTTTCTTTTTTCTTTTTATTTCTTCTTTATGGCGCATGTTCCATAACACATCCAGCTTTGCGCTTTAAAAATTGCGACGCCGCAATTTCAGGATTCCATATATTCCTCTTTAAGATCATCAATCCATTTTCTTCCTTTCTGCCTTGCTGTGGTTTTAAGATCTTTTTATGATGCGGGGACAGATTGGCTTCCTCGATCATATCCTTCGCCAAGCGTGTGCCTCTGAGATCATCCAGCTTCTGTACCATTTTAAGGGACGGTGCGACCTGTCTTGTAAGCCAGAGGAGTGTCCGGTCAAGTGTGTACTCTTCTGGTTTTGTTGTCAGCTTAATGCTCCGGTACTGTCCGTTTAAAAACCACACCCAGCGCTCATTTAGCGGCCAGTTTCTGCGCTCCTGCTCCGGATCTGCATCTACAAACCTTACATAATGATTGATGATAGAATAGGCAGTACAGGCTACATCTTCCATCTCCAAAAGATCATCCACCGCCACCTCCGCACGCTCATCTTTTAACCGTATTTCAAAACGGTTTTTCGTTTCCGCCTCATCCAGCGGCGTGCCGTTTTTTACATACTGTTCATAGTCCTTTTCATAAATACAGAAGTAAATTTCACTTTTTAAAGATCCCAGGTACAATGTATTTCCCATGTTTGCCGCATCTTCTTCCCGGTTCCTTATCAGCTCCCCGGACTGGTAATCCTTAAAACTATGGAAAATCGTGATACATTCATCCCGACGGCATTTTTCTGCAAGTTCCGGGATATTTAAAATCCCGGCACGGTCGTTGATCGCAATATCAATC